>OGUN01002699.1_pt1 | contig 10311 bp, 16 predicted proteins | sample 1553621 | NCBI WGS metagenome assembly OGUN01 (sample SAMEA2580300, study PRJEB22360) | human gut metagenome | biome: human gut; feature: human-associated habitat; material: faeces | place: Denmark | collected 2008/2010
GTACTTTTTGTAAGTTGCTCTAGAAAGTGTTTTATAAAGGATCTTACGCCAGATTTACTTTTTGAATCTAACTGAGTGTACGATTGAAACATCATGTTAAACATGGCAAGAGCCTCTTGATCTTCTTTGGAAAGTTGTATCACAGGAATCATATCGCTAATTTTGTGTGATACGTAAGGATCGCCTTCACCAGTGCGTAACCAATTTCCATTTACAGAAAAAGTTTCTTGAATTAATTTTAATGTTTGCTCAGACGGCTGATTTTCTCCGTACTCCAGTTTACATATTGCGGAACGCGAAATTGAAAGTTTTTTAGCAAAATCGGATTGACTTAATCCTGCATCGGTTCTTATTTTTTTGATTCTATCTTTCATTTAATCACCTCCTTTTAGAAAAAATAGCACAAAGAGTCCATTAAGTCAACAAAACTTGACGATGTACATTAAATGATATAAAATATGTACATTAAGTCAACGAGGAGGGAATAAAAAATCTTAGAGCAAAGTTACCAGAAATTACCAGTATTATTTAGACAATTAAAATTATACTATAGAAATCTGCACCCAGCTATGAAAGGGCAGGGTGGTTGAGATGATTAGAAAATATGTTTACTACAAAGATACATATGTATACGCGCTATATTATAGATCGACTAATACGTTGTATTATAACAGAAATTTTACTGGTAAATGTAAAATCATAATTTTCAATTAAATAAAAAAGGCTGGGTGCATTACCCAGCCCCAGCCCGATCTCAGCCCACATCCTCGACTTCGTACTGGCTTTCAAGTTCCTCAGGTGTTTTCGGATGCTCACCATCCAGTAATTCAGCCCTAAAGTGTTCAAGCAGCATCTTCCGGATCTTCGGATCTAGCGAAAAGTAGGCTTTAACAATCTTTAAATCCAAATCAGATGCGCCACGCTCTTTTGCAAACTTATTGAGATCGAAAGTTTCCTGAACCTTGTACATAGGCTCTTCACCGGTTCGCAGCCACTCTTCACGGATATTATGAACGGAAGAAATCGCTTTTAGTGATTGATCAGAAACAGTAGCTCCCTCTTTTTCAAAAGAACTAACACTTGTTTGTTTCATTCCGATAGAACGCGCAAATTCAGTTTGGTTCATGTGCAAAATATCTTTTCTAAAATATCTAACACGTTCGTTGATAGTCATTGATTTCTCACCTCCTTCCCATATTCTTTATAATAACGAAGAACGTTAAAAAAGTCAATATAAAGACAGAAAAGTCATTGACAAATAACGAAAAACGTTATAATATACAGTTAAGATAACGTAGATCGGTAAAACAAAACCGAAAAACGTTACAGAATAAATAATAAGGAGGAAAACCAATATGACAGAAAACAAATCAATTGTAGGCTTGCTTATTCCGGCAGACAATAAAAAAGAAGCAGAAGATGTATTGAGCTTCGCCAAGACTCTGACAGCAGATCAGGCTAAGGAATTTGACGCATTGTTGCGTGGTGTAAAGATTGGCTTCGATCTGGCGACAGGAGGAGCTGCGAAGACAGCGTAGGAGGCAGAGGATGTTCGTAACAAAACGGTACATAGAAGCGCTGAAAGCACAAGCAGGACACGCAGCTCAAGTGATTTCTTATCTGGAGTTTTTAGCAGATACAAATCCAGATAAGCTGTGCGAAATGATAAAAAGCGGAGAATGGAAAAAACGTTTTGGAGTGAAAAGCGCACAGCAGTTACCAAAAGAGCCAGATGAACTTTCGGCTGAAACGAAAATGTCCATTTGGCTTTGGGGAATTTCAATGTGTGCAATCGGTGCCGTGATTGGTGTAGTAATCGTTAAGCTGCAATTATAAGTGCAGTAATGACAGCAACGGCAACAGGAGCGAAGAAACGTGTAAAGAACAGAGCCAAAAAGTCTGTTATGCAACGTTCGACATACTGTACAGCTTTATAAGAAAACTGATACAAGCTATCTTGTGGCTGAGATAAAACAAGATACCCTTGATCTAGGAGAGACATAAAACTAAAGTAGTCTTTTCCAGTAAGTTTAGTAACTGTATCAACACCAGTTTCGATAAACACAGAGCCTGTGACGCCATCAAAAGGCTCAATTGATACATGCAAAAGATTACGAGCTTTCCCAATTTTCTTTAAATGATGTAACAGAATCGTATCATGCATAGTCAACATAATTATAAAGCCTCCTTTCCTTATACTCAGCTGCGGCAACAGCCTATAAGGAAAGGATAAAGCGAATACCACAGAAAGTCAAGAAAGGAGACAAGAAAAAATGACAAGAGAAGCTTTTGAAATTGAGCTTAACAAGCTTGATTTGCTACACCAAAAATACACCGAAGCTTACGAAACGCTTCTTGCGCATGTAAGATCTGGTGAGCTGAATTTTTTGGAATGGGACGACAAGACCTACAAGGCGGCAGAGGCAGCGTGGCATACACAGCTCAAAAAGGTGTATCCGGATCAGTGCGAGTATGAGGACTGCGATCAGATCCAAGATAGATTGGAAACCATGGCGGTCGAGTTCACATGCGAGCAGGAAGTGCCGGACGAACCAGATGATCTTGTAGAAGCATTTAGTGCTGCTGAGGAGCGATGGCATCAGATCACCGATGAAAATCGGATGAAGGAAAACCTTGAGCTGATTGCAAGAGAGCATTTTAAAGAGGGCACAAGTACTAGATTCGAAGGCAATTATATTGTCAGTATTTACCGATACGGAAAGATGGTGATCGGCTTCCCGGCAGACGCATACGAGATTGATAGTGATATTCCGCTAAAAGAGATGATAGAACTTCGTGTGAAGCCAACTTGGAGCAGTTGCCTTAGAAAGGAAACGATTTCAACCGGTAATAGTGTAATTCTGGTGGATGCAAAAACGCAAGAGATAGTATTTCAGCTAAATTCAAACGAAGAAACCTTACTGGTTGATTCATTTGGCCAAACTGATTCAAATGCAGGCCGAGCTTGCTTTATGGATAGAGTAAGGTGCCAGTTTGCATCCCTGGTGTCAGTTGATGAATATAGAATAGCGATGTGCCTCAAGTACGCCACTATGTATTCTCAAGGAAGGATGCCGGATGAAGTGTACTGGCATACACTCCACGAAATCACCACTCTGTATGTACTTGGCCGTATTTCTCAGTATGGATATATCTTTTTGAAGAAGCAGTCGCAGAAACTAAGAAACAAGGCACGAGAAGAGTGGGAAAACATGGCGACGTCAAAACGCTGGGAAGCAATGAAAACCCCACTCACAGAGAAAGAGAAATGGATCAGATAGGAGTTAGATATGGAAGAAAGAACAGTTCTGCCTACGGAACCCATCAGAAACCCACCACCAACTCCAGAACGCATCTTGACAGTATTGTATACCATCTGGGCAGAAGAGCATGGTGTGGTCCTGAAAGACATCAAGATCACAAAGAAAAAGAAGGAGGCAACGAAGTGATCCAAATCATGGTAAAAGATGGCGAGATATCAACTCGTGAAGTCACGCACGTCCCTGAGGTAGACGAAGAGACACTTCGCCGCAGCTTGGGAGCACTCAAGGTCCCTCACTTTGATCCGGCCAGAAGAGCACGTTACATTGCGAACCTGGTTGATCAGGAGGAGCGAAAGAAAGAAGAGGAACAGAAGCCAATCACGGATGCAATCAACATGGTCGTATGGTCAATCGCCTGTGTAGTATTTGGCATGATCCTCGGAATGGTGCGTTTATGAGCATAAAAGAAAAAACCGATGCAGAGTAGGCAGCTCTGCATCGGCAAACGTTTAGGTCATTACCCGTAAACCCATATACAGTATAGCACATATGGGACGGGAAAGCAAGAGCCGAAAGGCTCTAAACAACCTTGTAATCAAGTAGAACTAATCAACATATTACCTATTGCCAGAAAGCCCGACTGTATGAAAGCGAAATATAGAGAGTATGACTATGAGAGTACATATAACCAGAGCATAGATGATCTGGATGAGTGGTTTGCCGAGAGGATGCTCGGAAAAGCAAGAGGAGTATATGCCACTAAAGAGATCACCTTCGGACCACATATGGACATAGAGATCTATCCAGAGTTCACGAAGAGAGAAGTAGCAGAGCTTGGACTGCCAGAGGTTAACCGGGCAAAAGAGCGAGAACGCATGAGAGTGCTAGATGGACGCAAGGCGAGAGTATACTTCCGGAGATTGTGTGAACAGAACTTCGCTGATGGTGATTTGTGGATCACACTCACATACAGCCAAGAACCAGAGAGCATCAAGGAGGCGATAAAGCACTTCCAGAACTTCATCCGGAGCATCAATGGAAAAAGACACCGGATGGGACTGGAGAATGCAAAGTACGTCTACACGACAGAGCGAGTGAGTGAAGATGGAGAGACCGTGAGAGTCCACCATCATCTGCTGATGGATGGAGCATTGGACTCAGATACCGTACTGAGCCTATGGAAGCACGGAGGACGTAATCAATCCAGATACCTGGAGACAGATGAGAATGGCATTGCAGGAGCAGCTGAGTACATGGCAAAACCTGCAGTAGACGAGAAACGCCGCAAGCACGAAAAGCGTTGGACATCAAGCCGCAATTTGGCAAAGCCAGAAGAACACAAGCACCATCAGACGAGACCAAGTGCAGTAACCAAGATGATAAAAAATCATGACTGCATCAAGGAGTGCGTGGAGAACGCAAAGCTGCGTAGCGGCGCATTGAGGTACAAGGGCTACATCTGCACAGACAGCGAAGTGAGATACAACGAGGTCAACGGAGGGTACTACATCAAGGTACACCTCAGAAGGGAGAGAAATGAAAGCAAAGACGTTTACGGCTCTGCCGCCAGTGAAAGTAAGCCACCTGGCACAGGGCGCGAGAAACTTAAAAGAACAGGCTATGATCGGAGATAGATTCCGACTCGATCTGGATATCGGAGAAGAGGAGCCACTTAAGGTAACAGCTATACTCCGAGAAAAGTATCCCCATGTATGTTACATGGAGTACAGAGGGAGGAAAAATAAGTGGAGACCGCTGAGTATGAGCTGGGTCAAGCTCAGAATGGAAATTCTTGGCTGGATGGCTGGAACGAACTAAAGGAAGTGGCCAGAACGGCTACCTGGGAAACTTTTGAAGCAAAACTAAGCAAGGAACAACAGGAGATTGTGCGCCTGATCGGAAAATTTTATGCTTTCTACGGTCTGGAAGAGCCGAATACGGAAGCACTGTATCATGGCGCATGGACTCTGGTGCAAGGAAGGAGAAAACGCAATGTTTGAAAAATTTGGAAAGATGACCTTTGACGATCTGAACAGGACGGCAGAGGGACTGAAGATGGAGGGGGATGTCGAATCCCTCGTCCTTCTGGCAGAAGAGAACGGGCTGGAGAAGGAAGATGCAGAAGATTATGCAGATGGAGTAGTGGACACGCTGGCCAATCCACTGGAAGCAGCTATGGGAAAGATTAAGGTGGAGTCCGAGCATCTTAACCTGCGCTGCTCTACGACACTGAGCGGAATGCGAGATTTGGTCACCTATATGATTTCACGAGATGAAGAAATGCAGGTCGCTGTGCATGATCCAGAGAAGAGTCTGGCGAAGTGTTTGGGAAAATTGGTTGCAGAAGCATCGAGAACGCGCTATAAGCTTCCGGATGAGATAGCGATAGCAGCGGGCATTCCAACGGTCTACATGGGGGATGTCAGCAAGGAGCGCGCGAAGGAAATTATCAAGGCATACTACGGAGGTGAGAAGGCATGATCGTATACAAGGCTTTTGGACCCGGCTTGGTATGCAAAGGCTACCACTACAAGCCGGGAGAGGTTAACTGCGAAGCAGAGGCTAACTGCGTGCGCAATGGCATCCACGCAGCGGAGAACCCGGCTGACTGCCTAACCTACTACAGATGGGATAACAAGAACGAGTTCTGGCGCTGCGAGGCCGTCGGAGACATTGACGAGGATGGCGGTGACAGCAAGATCTCAACAACAGAGTTAATCCCAGTACATAGACTGACGCTGACGGACTACATCGCGGAGTGTGCATGGTACATCTTGCAGCACCCACTGAGGCTCAAGGAGCGAAATGGTAACATCACAATATCCGAAGGCACAGGGATACAATCATATGGTTGCACCGCTCTGATCGTGGCCGGAGAAGATCCAAAGGCAGAGGTAACACGGATGGAAAATATCGTCGTACTGGTGGACACTAAGAAAGGCACCATGAGAGCCGGAAAGAATTTGCCTTGCGGTTGGTACCAGATTGGGGAAGGAGGTGTGGAGCCATGGATAGAACAGCCAAGAAACATCTGATGGCGATCCCGGTGCAACCCTATACAGGAGATGGCAGTGCTTTTGCCCGGGTATATACTGAGAAAGATATCCTGATGCTCCATCTCTGGAACAATGGGGAGTTCAAGGGGCGGCATTTGGTGGACAAGGCAGGAAAATACGTGGCAGAGATAGGTGGTGCCATGTGCATTAAAAAACTGGAGTACCAGCTTAATAGTTCCCAAAGGTATGAATGTGGGTGGTTGGATGTGGAAGTTTCAGAGGAGGATGAGAAGACAGCTCACACCTTTTTTGGGGAGTACAATAACATTGGGCTACTGATCAACCGCGCCGAAAGTTGGTACAACAAGGATCAATACAGCCGGAAGATGGACCGAAAAATAGATCGAATCAACGCCAAGATGGCACTATTCGAGGAGCAGGAGGAAAAAATCAAAGAGTGGTACCTGCGAGAGATAACACCTTGGGAATATGCTTTTAAAGCGGATGGAGTGTACTACTGCACCGCCTGCGGGGAAACCCACACAGGGGACTACAAGCACTTGCAAAGGCTTAAGTGTTCGGGAAAGATGGTGACAGTGATGACTCGCACAAAAGTGAAAGAAAAGTCAGACTGGGTTACTGCATTTTCAAGACAGGCGGATGGCAGTCTTGCAGAAAGGCTATATAAAGTCAGCATCTTGTGGAGCAGAAATGAAAAGATGGTAGACATCAAAGAAACGATCAGATGGGTGTGGATGCCATATCAACCCGGGAAAGTCTACTATCGCCAGTGGGGAGAAACGTGGTGGGACACTAATCCGTGTAACCGTCGTTGGGATGCGTCGTACTTGTATCCGGAACAGGCAGAGGAAGTCCTTCGCAAATCTGGATATGAGGCCACGCAGCTGTGGGATATCGGGAAAGCCGAGCTGCCGATCAACTGGATCATGAAGCGGAAGACGCCAGTATATGCGCAGCTTTGCTTGACCGGGTTAGCCAAGCTGGCACAGCAGGATGCCGCCAAGCTAAATTATTACAGTTATGGTGGAAAAATCGACTTGGAAGGTCAGACGCCAGAGGAAGTGCTTGGACTGGATAAGAACGCGATAGGTCGCCTTAAACAGCTCAACGGCGGTACGGTTATCTTAGAGTGGTTACAGTGGAAAGCGAAACATCCGAAAGCTGAGTTGAAGACAGAGACACTGAAAGAACTTGAGCGGAAACGCATCACTCCTAGCAGACTCGGAGTCATGGCCAATCTGATGTCTCCTAGGAAATGTTTAAATTTCCTAAGCCGTCAGGAAAAACTGATGAACGACACAACAAGCCCTGTCATCACGTACTATGAGGATTACATCTCCATAGCTCGAAAGATAGGCATGGACATCAGGGATGAGATTGTATATGCACCGAAAAACCTAAAGCTGCGCCACGATCAGCTGGTTGACGAGTATAACCGCCGCAAGTCTGAGTTCGAGGCGCAAGAAATGGATGAAAAATGGCCTGGAGCGCAGGAAGTCCTCGATAGAATCAAAGATATCTATAACTATCAGGGCGATGGATGGCAGATCATCACACCGCAGACGCTGATGGATATCGTGGATGACTCTCATCAGCTCCACCATTGCGCCGGCGCATCGGACAGATACTACGAACGCATCCGGACAGAGGAGACCTACATCCTGTTCCTACGCCGCGACCCTAAGAAGGCTTGGTACACACTCGAAATCGAGCCGGGAGGTACAGTCCGCCAGAAGCGGTCTGAATACAACCGCCAGCCTGATCTGGATACCGTCAACGAGTATCTAAAGGAGTGGCAGACAGAAATCAAGAAACGCTTAAAGGCGAGAGACAAGCAGCTGGCAGCACAGTCTGCGCAGCAGAGGGCAGAGGAAATGGAACAGTTGAAGAACGGCACAGAAAGGAACCGCCAGCTGTTCGACCTGCTGATGAATGATCTGATGGAGGTAGGAGCATGACAGCATTAACAGAAATTAAGGGGTTCCAGGCATTCCAAGAGGCTATGGACCATGAGATCAAGGAGGCATCAGAAGGATTCGTGAGAATCGGCTATCTTTTGAAGGTGGCAAGAGATACAGAGATTCTCAGAGAGTCCGGCTACAAGACTGTGACAGAATTTGCATCTGCCCGCTATGGTCTTGCGGCAGACATTGTGTCTCGTTACATGGCAATCAATGATAGATTCTCCGAAGATGGCTACTCGGATCGCTTAGCAGAACGGTATCAGGCATACGGCATGACCAAGTTAGCAGAGATGCTTACTTTGTCAGATGAGGTAATCGCAGCAATTCCGACAACAGCAACGCGTCAGGAGATCCGCGAAGTCAAGGCAGAGATCACCGAGGAGATGAAAAGAACCGATCTCGAAGTAATCTTAGAAGAACCGAAAGTAGAATTTGCCACGCTGGCGCAGGAAGTCATGTATCAGTACTTCGACAAGATGCCAGAGCGTTACCCTAAGGTATTTACGGCGGTGTATCAGCCAGATGCAGAGGAAGCGCTACTTGAAGCACTGGCACCGACTGGAACCGGCATGGCGATGGTCAGAGTAGAAGGCAGAGGAAAGTTGATGCTCTCGGTCGAGGAGAAGGAGATCACGATCACCAATGTCCGCACACAGATGCAAACACAGTATACACCGGAAGAACTGGTTAGAGAAGTCCGTGTGCTGTGCCCAATCGACAAGACTCCAGAGCAGGCATGGTTTGACTTATATGGCCGCCCACTTGAGCAGAGCGAGCCAGAGCCACCAAAGCAGGTGGAAATTTTAACAAAGGGCAAGCCGCCAAAGGTCGCTCCAAGCGAAAGAAAACCGGAACGGAAGCCTGAAAAACCCGAACGAACAACCCCAAAACCAGAGAAAAACACGGAAAAACGTGAACGATCACCGCAAAAGCCGGAGAAAATACCTCAAAAGCGTGAACGATTGCCGGAAAAGGATAAACTGGAAGAAATTGCGCCAGCGCAAGAGTGGCTGGATCGGATGAGAGAATGCTTCGAGAGAGCGCTGCAAGCGGCAGAGGAAGGACGTTGGATTGCATGGGAAGGTCATATGCTCCAGGCAAAGAACGTAGCAAATGTGATGCGCAAAGCACAGGAAGACAAAGAAATCCCCGGCCAGATGAGCATGGAGATGGACTAAGGAGGAGACATGGCGAAGACAAGAATGATGACACAGAAGGGCGAGTGCTACTTGTGTGGCAAGATCGGCCAGACCGAGGAGCACCATTGTTTTGGAGGACCGAATCGCAGATTGTCTGAAAAATACGGCTTGAAAGTATATCTCTGCATCTCCTGCCACCGAGAAGGGCCACAGGCTATCCACGGCGGCAAGGACGGAAATGAAAACAGAAGAATCTTACATGAAGATGCTCAGAGAGCCTTTGAAGCTCACTGGGGAACGCGAGATTACTTCAGACAGATCTTCGGCCGCAACTATTTGGACGAGGAGACACCATGATACCGGTGCAGATCAGCACGAAAGAGTACATCGTAAAGACAAAAGGCATAGGAGAGCCGAAAGATTCGCGCCAGCGTTTGGAACTTCTAGCGGTTTTAGCAGCTTTGAGCCGTATGGTCAAACCTTCCGAGATCACGATCAAGGGCAGTGGCTACATAAGGACAGGTTTTCAGTATTTGGATACTTGGAAAAAGTCAGACTGGAAAAAGTCGAATGGCAAGCCGGTAGCCAATGAAGATCTGTGGCAGCTGGTGGCAGAGGAAACAAAAATTCACAAAATAACAGTATTTTTGATTTGAGGAGGAGAGACATGGTAAGAAAGGATTGCTTCGGATATGATGCTCGCTGTGAAGTGAGAAAGAAAGCCCGCTGCACGGCATTAAACAATCTGTACTGTGAGAACGAGAACTGTAAGTTCTACAAGACAAGAGATGAGTATGAGCGCCAGGAACGCAGAAAGGATGGCAGCCATGAATGATCGTCAGAGAAAGAAAGCTTACAAGGCAGTAAATGGCTACAATCCGGGCAAAGAACAGGCGGTACAGCAGACGATTAGAGACACGATTGAGTA
>OGUN01002705.1_pt1 | contig 10298 bp, 8 predicted proteins | sample 1553621 | NCBI WGS metagenome assembly OGUN01 (sample SAMEA2580300, study PRJEB22360) | human gut metagenome | biome: human gut; feature: human-associated habitat; material: faeces | place: Denmark | collected 2008/2010
CTACCCCATGAGCGTGCTCAACGGCCGCCGCGCCCGCTCGAGCTTTACCGGCATCACCTTTGCCGGCGCCGGTCAAAACCTCGACACCGGCTGCAAGGTCGTGCTCAACGCGCCCGAGACCTCGGCAACTGTCGAGACCAAGGGCATCTCCAAGAGCGGCGGCATCCAGACCTTCCGCAGCTCCATCGTGGCCACGCCCAAGGCCGAGGGTTCCAAGGCAACCGTGAGCTGCCAGTCGCTCATGCTCGACGACCAGAGCCGCTCCGACACTATTCCGGCCATGGACATCCGTGCCAAGAACGTCGACATCGGCCACGAGGCAACTATCGGCCGCATCGGCGACGACAAGGTGTTCTACCTGATGAGCCGCGGTATCTCGGAGGAAGAGGCCCGCACCATGATCGTCAACGGCTTTGCCAACCCGGTCTCCAAGGAGCTGCCGCTTGAGTACGCTGTCGAGATGAACAACCTGATCAAGCTCGAGATGGAAGGAGCGATCGGATAATGAAACAGACCACCAACACCGCTGCTACCACCCTTGAGCAGGTCAACGCGATGCCGGCGGCCACTTGGGGTTGGCTCAAGATGAACCAGACCAAGCTCGAGCTCTCTGACGAGCTTGCCGCCGCTCCCACCGAGGCCGTTGAGGTCGAGGGCTTGGACGAGCAGTTTACTGGCGTGGCAGACGCGTTCGAAGCCGCCATGGACGCCATCGCCGAGCGCTTCCCCGAGCGCCGCGCCTCCGCCGCCGGCGATGCTGCCGACCGCGCCCGCATCACGCCCGAGACCGAGCTCGACGTGCCCGCCACCTCTGTCTACCAGGCCGGTGCTATCAAGCTCGAGGAGGAGCTCTCCCCTGCTGAAGCCTTCGAGACCGGCATGGGCGAGGCTGTCTACGCCTACTTGGCCGAGCACGCCACCAAGCGCGTCGTCATCGATGTGCCCGCATACAAGCACGCCACGGTTACCGTGCGTGTGAGCGGTGTCGATGCTGCCGCGACCATCGCCGTCATCGACGTCGTCGCCCGTCCCCAGTCGACGCTCGATCTGCTTATTGCCCTGGACTCGCCCGTTGCCGGCCAAGGCGTCGTGGGATCCGTGCTACGCGTGTGCGCCCACGAGTACGCCACCGTCAACGTGACCTGCACGCAGACGCTCGACGATAGCTGGATCGCGCTCGACGACACCGGCCTGTTCCTGGACGAGGGCGCGCGCGTCAACGTGCAGCACACCGTCCTGGGTGCCGGCGCCAGCGCCACCGGCCTTGCCGGCGACCTGCTGGGCGATACCGCCAAGGTCACCATCGATACTGACTACCTGGGCGCCCGAGAGCAGGTGCGCGACTTTAACTACGAGCTGCGCCACCGCGGTCGCAAGACCGAGTGCGAGATCGACGCCAACGGCGTGCTGACCGGCACGTCCAAGAAGGTCTACCGCGGCACCATCGACCTCGTGCACGGTTGCAAGGGTGCAACCGGCACCGAGCGCGAGACGGTGCTTTTGGCCAACAAGGGCGTCGACAACAAGACCGTTCCCGTCATTCTCTGCGACGAGGACGACGTCGCCGGCAACCACGGAGCCACCATCGGCCACGTCCGCGACGAGCAACTGTTCTACCTCGCCTGCCGCGGCCTTGACCAAAACGCCGCCGAGGACCTGTTCGTCCGCGCCAAGCTGGAGGACGCCGCACTTTCCGCCACCGACGAGCGCACCCGCGCCGCCGTCGTCCGCCTGGGCAACAACCTGATCGACAACTTTGAAGAGGAGCTCGCATGATCGACACCGAGCACGTTAAATGCGACACCTGTACCGCACCGGAGCCTATGGAGCTCGACGCCAGCGACGAGGCCTCGCGCGGCTGGCCCACTGTGGACATCGAGACTAACCCCTACAAGGGCCAGTTCCCGCTGTTCCAGCAGCACCCCGAGATCGCCTTCCTCGATAGTGCCGCCACCGCGCAGCGTCCTGCCTGTGTGCTCGACGCCGAGCGCGACTTCTACCAGCGCATGAACGCCAACCCTCTGCGCGGCCTGTACTCGCTGTCCGTCGAGGCCACTGAGGCTATCGCGAAGGTGCGCCAGCAGATCGCCGACCTCATCGGCGCTGCCCAGGCCAACGAGGTCGTCTTCACCCGCAACACGAGCGAGTCGCTCAACCTGGTCGCCAAGAGCTTTGCACCCACAGTCCTCGAGCCGGGCGACGAGGTCGTCATCACCATCATGGAGCACCACTCCAACCTGATTCCGTGGCAGCAGGTCTGCCGCGAGACCGGCGCCAAGCTCGTCTACCTCTACCCCACCAAGACCGGTCAGCTCACCACCGAGGAGGTTCTTGCCAAGGTTGGTCCCAAGACCAAGATTCTGGCCGTGGGTCAGGTCTCCAACGTGTTGGGCGTCGAGAACCCGGTCAAGAACCTCGGCAAGCTCGTGCACAAGTACGGCGGCTACCTGGTCGTCGACGGTGCACAGTCGCTGCCGCACATGCCGGTCGATGTGGCCGACCTGGGCGCCGACTTCTTTGCCTTTAGCGCGCACAAGGCCATGGGCCCCATGGGCATCGGCGTGCTGTGGGGCAAAATGGACCTGCTCAACGCCATGCCGCCCATGCTCACCGGCGGCGAGATGATCGACTCGGTCACCGAGCAGGACGCCATCTGGGCGCCCGTTCCCGAGAAATTCGAGGCCGGCACGCAGGACGCCGCCGGCATCTTCGCCACGGGTGCAGCACTCGACTACCTGGTCAACACGGTGGGTTACGAGAACATCCAGGCCCGCGAGCGGGCACTCGTCCACTATCTGATGGGCGAACTCATGCAGCTCGACTTTGTCCAAATCATCGGTTCCATCTACTGGGACAACCACCACGGCGTTGTGAGCTTTAACGTCAAGGGAATTCACCCGCACGACGTCGCGAGCATCATGGACATGGACGGCGTCTGCATCCGCGCCGGCCACCACTGCGCGCAGCCGCTGCTCACCTGGCTGGGCGTCGAGAACCTTGCCTGCTGCCGCGCCAGCGTGGCCTTCTACAACGACAAGGCCGACATCGACAAGTTCGTCGCCGGCCTGCATCACGTTTGGAGCACGTTCAATGGGTAATCTGTACACCTCCACCACGTTTATGGAGCACAACTCGCACCCCGACTATAAGTACGAGATGGATGCTCCCACGCACGAGCACGACGGTATCAACCCCAGCTGCGGAGACGAGCTCACCTTGCAGCTGCGTGTCGAGAACGATGTAATCGAGGAAGCCTCGTTTACCGGGCACGGCTGCGCCATAAGCCAGGCCAGCGCCGACATCATGGCCGACCTCATCACCGGCGAGACCGTCGAGGAGGCGCGTCGCTTGGCGGGACTCTTCCTCGCCATGATCCGCGGCGAGAAGCTCTCCGAGGACGACCTGGAAAACCTGGACGAAGCCGCCCAGCTCCAGGACATCTCGCACATGCCCGCCCGCGTCAAATGCGCCGAGCTCGCCTGGCGCACCCTCGACGGCATGCTCACGGGACAAAAAAATCAGTAGTACTTGTCCCAAATCTTAAGATTTTTGTTGGCCGAATCGCTTGACAAGAGTGGTTCGGCCATTTTCTATTCCGAAAGCTCAGCCCGTGCCTTCACCCGCGCATAAGCGCGCACGATACGAGAGACGGTACTTTTGCCAATCCCGGTATACCGCTCAATCTGGCGCACCGTAAAACCGGCATCGTGCAATCCAAAAATAACGGTATCGCGCTGCGCAGGCGGTGCGTCTTTAACCCCATGGAGCGGAGCCCCGAGGCTCTTCGCCAACTTGTCGGCAAAGGCGTGGCGTTCCCACTCTGTCTCTTTCATATCGCGCAGCGCCGGTTCGCCGCCGTCGGGCGTCGAAAGCGAATAGGCAATAAAGCCCTCGGCAGAACCAAAAAGCTCAAGCACGCAAGAAGGATCAGAAAATCCCCTCGCGACATCGGCCGCGTCACCGTCGTAAGCGCACAAATGCTCCGGAAAGCTGCTCCAGGGATAACGCTCAATGAGACTGATGCCCGCCTCCTGCGGATCGGCGTGAACGGAGCGAATAGCCTCCATCACCTGCCAGTCGGTATCGAGCGAGCGCCGGTCAAAACGGTTCTGGAACAGATGCCCTGTGCGCCCCGTGCGTTTATTGAACCGCCGCGCGTACGTCAAAAGCAGCCGGTGCATCGCCGCGCTCATCGCGTCCTCGTAATCTGCAAGCACCAGACGCACGTGATTGCCCATAAGGCACCAGGCGATAACCGTCACGCCCGCCTTGCGGCAGCACTCACGCATCAGCTCCAAGAACTCCCACCGGTCTTCATCGCCCTCAAAGATGAGCTGCTTGCCCGTACCGCGGGCACAGACATGGTAAAAGCCGGTAACCGTTCTCCAAACGCGCTGCATGGCGCTCCCTTCGCCGGGATCTGCTTGCCATCCAATACAGCACGATTGAAGCGTGCCATCAAAACATTCACGCAAAACAATTCGCTCGCGCGGCCAAAGGCAGTAAACAGGCGGCGAACGGCACCGTTGCAACAGGTCACCCCTGCAACGCTTACAAAAGCTGACCAAAAGCTTGCCCAAGACGGACCCCCTCTACGGAAGTGCACGACCACAGAATATAGAGTTAAACCGTTTCAATTGAAAGTTCCGCGCATCTCGCTACGAAAACTGAGCCGTTCGCCGAATATTCCGTGCATTTCGCGGTATTATAGGGGCTGCATGTCATGTCCCTTTCGAAGGGTCGCCCGGCAATCGCCAGCCACGGCCCCCAGACGGGACGCCAACACGATAGAGAGGAGAGGCATGCAGTACTCACAGGAAGTGGAGAACATGTGCCCCGTTGCCAAGGGTGCATACCACGGCCCCGCACCCATCCCCGAGGAGGGCAAGTGGGTCCAGGCTAAGGAGATTTCCGACATCTCCGGTCTTACGCACGGTGTGGGTTGGTGCGCACCTCAGCAGGGCGCCTGCAAGCTCACGCTGAACGTCAAGGACGGCATCATCGAGGAGGCCCTCGTTGAGACCATCGGCTGCTCGGGTATGACCCACTCTGCCGCCATGGCTTCCGAGATCCTCCCCGGTAAGACCATCCTCGAGGCCCTCAACACCGACCTCGTCTGCGACGCCATCAACGTTGCTATGCGCGAGATCTTCCTGCAGATCGTTTACGGCCGCAGCCAGACCGCGTTCTCCGAGGGCGGCCTGCCCGTGGGCGCCTCCCTCGACGACCTCGGCAAGGGCCTTCGCTCTCAGGTCGGCACCATGTTCGGCACCAAGGCCAAGGGCGCTCGTTACCTCGAGCTCGCTCAGGGCTACGTCACCCGCATGGCTCTCAACGACAAGAACGAGATTATCGCATTCGAGTTCCTGAACCTCGGCAAGTTCACCGACGCCGTCAAGGCCGGCAAGACCCCCGAGGAGGCCATCGCTGGCGCTATGGGCCACTATGGTCAGTGGGAGAACGCTGCCAAGTACATCGACCCGCGCACCGACGAGGAGACTCACTCCGTCGCCAGCGTGTTCCCGGTTCACGAGTAGAAAGGGAGGGAAATAACTATGACTGTTACGTTCGAAGGTTACGAGCGCCGCGCTGACAAGATCAACAAGTGCCTCGCCGACAACGGCATCGCCTCCCTCGAGGAAGCTCTGCAGATCTGCACCGACAAGGGCTTCAACCCGCGTGAGATCGTCAACAACACCCAGTCCATCGCCTTCCAGAACGCCGAGTGGGCCTACACCCTCGGCTGCGCTCTCGCTGTCAAGCGCGAGGCCAAGACCGCTTCTGAGGCTGCCGCCATCATCGGCGAGGGCATCCAGGCCTTCACCGTTCCCGGCTCCGTCGCCGAGGACCGCAAGGTCGGTCTGGGCCACGGCAACCTGGGCGCTATGCTGCTCTCCGACGACACCGAGTGCTTCGCCTTCCTGGCTGGCCACGAGTCCTTCGCTGCCGCTGAGGGCGCTATCGGTCTGGCTCTGAACGCCAACAAGGCTCGCAAGAAGCCGCTGCGCGTTATCCTCAACGGTCTGGGCAAGGACGCCGCCCAGATCATCGCCCGCATCAACGGCTTCACCTACGTGAAGACCCAGTTCGACTACTACACGGGCGAGCTCAAGGTCGTCGAGACCATCCCCTACTCCGATGGTCCCCGCGCCGCCGTTAACTGCTACGGCTCCGACGACGTCCGCGAGGGCGTTGCCATCATGTGGCACGAGAACGTCGACATCTCGATCACCGGTAACTCCACCAACCCCACGCGCTTCCAGCACCCCGTCGCTGGCACCTACAAGAAGGAGCGCATCGAGGCTGGCAAGAAGTACTTCTCCGTCGCTTCTGGTGGCGGCACTGGCCGTACCCTGCACCCGGACAACATGGGCGCCGGCCCTGCCTCTTACGGCATGACCGACACCCTGGGCCGCATGCACTCCGACGCCCGGTTCTTCCTCCGTGCCTGCGCACGTGGACATGATGGGTCTCACCGGCATGGGCAACAACCCCATGGTCGGTGCCACCGTCGCCTGCGCTGTCGCCGTCGAGGAGGCCCTCAAGGCCTAATCGCGCCCGCGCGATGCTCATATAGTTGAGCTTTGGAGCCGCTACCTTTCAAGGTAGCGGCTCTTTTTGTTTGCGCTGGCGCAGGGTAGCTAATGCCGATATATCAGCTGGGGCGAAATACGAGATGTGATGAGATGGAGCGTCAGAGTATCCATGACGCCCACCTGCCATATTTGCCCTTTACCGATTTGCCGAGTCTTTGCGGCCCCTTTGCCGATCACCCGTGCGACAATGCGCCGGACGAGAAAGGAATACGATGGAATCGACTGATGTACTGGTAATTGGATCTGGCATTGCGGGCCTTTGTGCCGCCATCGAAGCGGCACGCACGGGTGCAACCGTCACTGTGGCAAGCGCCGGCAAGACCATGAGTGGATCGAGCTTCTTCCCGGGTACCTGGGGCCTCGGCCTCATCGGTCCCGTTGACGAAGACGACGAGCAGGACCTCATCGACACCATCCTGACCGTCGGCGGCGGCGTTGCCGACCCCGAACTCGTCCAAACGTTCGTCCACGGCATTCCCCAAGCAATTGAATGGCTCGAGCAAGACCTGGGCGTTGAGCTCCAGCGTCCGCAAAGCGCCGAGAGTGCTCAGCAAAAGCAGTTTATCCCCTGCTTTGACCACAAAACGCGCATGTGGCGCGGCCTCACCCGCAAGCCCCTTGAGGACGCTCTGACAGCCCGGATCGAGTCGCTCGGCATTCGCCTGCTCCCCCGCCATGAGCTTATCGACCTTGTTGAGGACACGAACGGCAGAATCACCGGAACCGTGCTCTACAACCTCACCGAAGATCGAATCGTGCCCTTTGCTACCAAAGCCACGATCATCGCAACCGGTGGCACGGGTGGCCTGTTCGAGCGAAGCCTCACTTCCGCCGACGTGCTCAGCTCATCACAGGCCATCGCACTGGCGCACGGCGCATCGCTTACTAATATAGAGTTCATGCAGATGATGCCCGGCTTCATCGAGCCCAAGCGCAACCTGGTCTTCAACGAGAAAACCTGGCGCTACGTACATGTAGACCAGCCGGTAGATATTGCCGACGACAAGCTGGACGACCTGCTCGAGCAGCGCTCTGGATATGGTCCCTTCACGTCACGCTTGGCCTCCCGCGCTATCGATCTCGTCATCGATCAGGCAGGTGTCGAAGGCCTGGCACTCCACTACGACTTCCCCCGCGGGGATGTCCCAGAGTTTGTGCAGACCTTTGCCACCTGGCTGCAAGACGAGCACGGCATCGCCCCGACTGACGAGATGCGCGTTGCGATGTATGCCCACGCCGCTAATGGCGGCATCAAGATCGATAAGACCGCGCACACGGGCGTTGAGGGCCTCTACGCTTGCGGCGAGGCGACAGGCGGCATGCACGGCGCCGACCGCATTGGTGGCTTGTCAAGCGCCAACGGCATCGTGTTCGGGCGCATCGCAGGCGCATCGGCAGCCCTCACAGCGCAGAAAGAGCCTGAAGCGGCCCTGAAGACGGATATCACCCTCCCCCAGTACGGCATTGCCACAACAGATGCCGATCGCCTGACACACAGCCTTAGGCACACGATGAGCACCTATTGCATGATCAACAGGACCGAAACAGGCCTATCCGAGGCCCTGCAACAGCTTGAAAGCCTGCAAGACAAGGCCATGGCGCTGAGCAAGCCGCATGCCGATGACAGCGAGATCGCAGCCCTCGCCCGCCTACAGTCGCAGATTCAGCTGTCGACGGAGATGGTCAAAGCCATGCGCAAGCGAACCGAAAGTCTCGGATCGCACTATCGAGCAGACTAAATCGATTCTCACTTTGAGTTTGATCACAACTTCTCAACATGCATCGAGCCCCGTGAGCATAATTCTCATAAGGAGAGCACGTTTATGGGGCTTTAGCCGTGTTTCCCTAAGGGAATCACGGTGCAGTTTCCCCAACTTCGCGCCCCGACGGGTTCGACCCCATGAAAGGTCAACAAAAAAAGCGACCAGCCGAAGCCAGTCTCTTTAACATGCTTTGGTGGGCCGTCAGGGGGTCAGCCTGCTGCGCAGGCGGCCGCTGCGGCGCCAAGGCGCCTTGCGCGCTACGCTGGTAAATGCTTACGTATTTCCTCAGCTCCGCGCCCTTACGGGTTCGACCCCATACGAGGTCAACAAAAAAGCGACCAGCCTGAGCCAGTCGCTTTAACAATCTTTGGGTGGGCCGTCAGGGGGTCGAACCCTGGACCTTGGGATTAAGAGTCCCCTGCTCTACCAACTGAGCTAACGACCCGATATCAACACGAAGCAAGAACTGGGGTGGGTAAAGGGACTCGAACCCTCGACCTACGGGACCACAACCCGTCGCTCTAGCCAACTGAGCTACACCCACCGTGTCCTGTGCGCTTCGCGCTCGACTATTATTGCAAGGAACGCCACGCGATGCAAGCCCCAATTTTCAAGAATTTTGAAAAGAGTTTTTCGAGACCATTTCGAGCAAATCCCACCGGTTTCATAGGAGTAAACTTGCCCCACTGCAAATCCTCGAAAGGACCGTCATGAAAGAACTCTCCAACCGCACGGCAACGTTTACCGATTCCGTCATCCGCCGTATGACGCGCATCTCCAACAAGTACGGCGCCGTCAACCTGTCGCAGGGCTTCCCCGACTTCGATCCCCCGGCGCAGCTGCTCAACAGCCTCAGCGCCATCGCCAGCGACCCCAAGCCGCTCTATCACCAGTACTCCATCACCTGGGGCTCCCAGGCCATGCGCGAGGCGCTCGCCGCCAAACAGGAGCACTTTATGGGCATGCCGGTGAACCCCAACGAGAATATCGTAGTCACCTGCGGCTCCACCGAGGCCATGATGGCCGCCATGATGACGGTCACGAACCCCGGCGACAAGGTCGTCATCTTCTCGCCATTCTACGAGAACTACGGCGCCGACACGATCCTTTCGGGCGCCGAGCCCATCTACGTGCCGCTCAACCCGCCCACATTCGACTTTGACCGTGAGGTGCTCGAGGCGGCCTTCCGCGACAACGACCCCAAGGCCATCGTCCTGTGCAACCCTTCCAACCCCTGCGGCAAGGTCTTTACGCGCGAGGAGCTCACCTTTATCGCCGACCTCTGCAAAAAGTACGACGCCTACTGCATCACCGACGAGGTATACGAGCACATCGTCTACGCGCCCCACGAGCACGTCTATATGGCCACGCTGCCCGGCATGTTCGAACGAACCATCAGTTGCAGCTCGCTGTCCAAGACGTACTCCATCACCGGCTGGCGCCTGGGCTACACCATCGCCCCTGCCGAGATCACCGAGCGCATCAAAAAGGTCCACGACTTCCTCACCGTGGGTGCCGCCGCTCCCCTGCAGGAAGCCGTCGTCACCGCCCTAAACTTCAACGACAGCTATTACGATGAGGTCCTTGACCTCTATACCGCCAAGCGCGACCTGTTCTGCCAGGGGCTCGACAGTCTCGGTCTTGAGCACAACGTGCCGCAGGGCGCCTACTATGTGATGATGGATATCTCGGAGTTTGGCTACGACAGCGACCTCGAGTTCTGCGAGGACCTGGCCTCAAAGGTGGGCGTGGGCGCCGTGCCCGGCTCGAGCTTCTTCCGCGAGCCCGTCAACCATCTGATCCGTTTCCACTTTGCCAAGCGTGACGAGACGCTCAACGCGGCGCTGGAGAACCTCAAATCGCTACGTGATAAAATCAAGCCGCGCGGGTAAGGACGGCCCGGCAACTAAAGCAACCAAAGAAGCCCCGCACCGCCGAG
>OGUN01002711.1_pt1 | contig 10276 bp, 9 predicted proteins | sample 1553621 | NCBI WGS metagenome assembly OGUN01 (sample SAMEA2580300, study PRJEB22360) | human gut metagenome | biome: human gut; feature: human-associated habitat; material: faeces | place: Denmark | collected 2008/2010
TTTACTGCTGATGGTTATTGACTGGATTTTTGAGAATTGCTATAGGTGGATGGACGGCGGCGGTCAGGCTATTGGCACCACCGTACAACTCGGCGGCGCGTGCATGGACAAGCTGCGGAAAATGGTGTATGACAGCAGAAAAGAAGGATAAAAATGGATGACCGGTACTTCCAAATCGTTGACCGCTGCCTCCTCGATTGGGATGTGATGCAGCTTTTTCCCGGCGCACCGCAGGACGAGTACGAGGCGGAAGCCTACGCTATTGCCGCACGACTGCCGGACTGCCGATGCGAATCCGACGTGCAGCAATGCCTGTACGAAGTGTTTGCTGCTGCATTTGGAGAACTTGCGCCGAAGCGGGATGCGTGCAAGAAAACGGCGGAGCGGATTTGGGCAGAAATCAAGGCATAAGAGAAAAGCACCCCGGAGAGGCGAAAAGTGCGTGCTCTGGGGGGAGCTAAATTCTCCTTCTCTGCTTTGCGCATCCGCAAAATCCCCTTGCAATCCTGCCGCACCCTGCTATATAATAGGAACCGAAACAAACCACCGCAGGAGGTACACACCCATGAAAATCACCATTCTGGACGGCGCTGTGGAGAATCCCGGCGACCTGAGCTGGGATGCCCTCGCCGCCTTGGGCGACTTGACTGTCTACGATTACACCGCGCCGGAGGAGATTCTCCCCCGCATCGGCGACGCGCCGATCATCCTCACCAATAAGACGCCCATTACCCGCCAAACGATGGATGAATGCCCGAATCTGCGCTACATCGGTGTGCTGGCGACGGGCTTCAACGTCATTGACATTGCGGCGGCGAAGGAAAAGGGCATCGTTGTCGCAAATGTTCCGTCCTATGGCACGCAGGCGGTCGCGCAGTTCGTGATGGCGCAGCTGCTGGAAATCTGCCACCGTATCGGCCATCACAACGACGCGGTGCAGCAGGGACGCTGGACGGCTTGCCGAGACTTCTCCTTCTGGGATTATCCGCTGATGGAGCTGGCGGGCAAGACGTTCGGCATCGTCGGCTATGGGCGCATCGGTCAGGCGACGGCGGAACTCGCCCGCGCGTTCGGCATGAATGTCATTTATTACAGCCGCCACGGATCGGGCGAAGGCTATGTGCCGCTGGATGAACTGTACGCCTGCAGCGACATTGTGTCCCTGCACTGCCCGCAGACCCCGGAGAACGTCGGCATGATTGACAAAACCGCGCTGGCGAAGATGAAAGACGGCGTGATTTTGCTCAATACCGCGCGCGGCGGGCTCATCAACGAAGCGGATTTGCGGGATGCTTTGCTGTCCGGCAAGGTGTACGCCGCCGCGTCGGACGTGGTGTCCACCGAGCCGATTCGGGCGGACAACCCGCTGCTGGGGCTGGACAACATGATTATCACGCCGCACATCGCGTGGGCAAGCCACGAGGCGCGCCAGCGGCTGATGGATACGGCGGTGGAGAATGTAAGAAACTTCTTGAATGGGACGCCGAGCAACAACGTGGCGAAGTAAAAAATAATCCCCCGGAACGCGCAAAACCCGCCGTTCCGGGGGCATCTTTTTCCCTTTCCATCCCGCAAGGAAACAAACGCCCGCCCGGATTGTAAACCTGCGCGGAATTTTCGGCGAATGTGTGTCTTTTTGCGCCGAAATGTGCTACAATGAGTCGTTACGAAGCATAAGGAGGCAGCAATGAAGGAGCTGAAGCTGGCGTGGCGATATGTCCGCCGTCACTGGTGGCAGTACATTCTGGGCATTCTGGCGCTGTTCATTGTGGACGAGGTGAATACCTATGTGCCGCGGTTCACAGGCGAAATTACCAACGGGCTGGATCAGCACACGCTGGATATGGGCGGCGTGATGGGGCTGGTCTGGAAGATTGTGCTGATTGGCGTAATTATCGCGGTGGGGCGTTTTGCGTGGCGCTTTTTCCTGTTCGGGTCGGCGCGGTCGATTGAGAAGGAATTGCGCAGCGATTTGTTCGCGCACTTATCCTCACTCTCGCCGCACTATTACAATGAGCACAAGACCGGCGACCTGATGGCGCGCTTCATCAACGACCTGCAGGCGGTTCGCACGCTGGTGGGCATGAACGTCATCAGCACATTCGACGCGACGGTGATGCTGCTGCTGGTGCTGTGGCAGATGATGACGTATGTCAGCCCGAAATTGACGGGTGTGGCGGTGCTGCCGCTGATGCTCATCATCTTCGGCGATTACTTCTACGGCAAGGTGATGCACAAGCGCTTTCTGGCCAAGCAGCAGGCGTTCTCGACGCTGACGGACCAAGTGCAGGAAACGGTGTCGGGCATCCGCGTGATTAAATCCTTCGTGCAGGAACGCAAGGAGCTGTACGCTTTTGCGAAGACGACGCTGTTCACGAAGGAAAAGAACCTCGGCGTTGTGCGCCTGCAGGCGCTGGTGATGCCGCTGCTGGACTTGATTGTCGGTATAGCGAGTCTGCTGACGCTGGCTTACGGCGGCTATCTGGCGATTTACGGCGAAATCAACATCGGGCAGTTTATCAGCTTCAACTCGTATGTGACGATGCTGGTGTGGCCGATGATGGCGGGGGGCGGGGGGCGGCAGCGTGCGAGTGCATCACGAGCGTCAGCCAGGGGCTGGCGAGCCTGCGTCGCATTCAGGAGATTTTTGACGCGAAGCCGGAAATCGTGGACGGCGACATGGTGGACCCTTCGATTCAGACGCTCAAGGGTGATATCGACATTGAACACCTGTCCTTTGCCTATCCCGACCAGCCGACCGTGCCGGTGCTGGTAGATGTGTCGGTGCATGTGAAGGCGGGCGAGACGCTGGCGGTGCTGGGGCGCACCGGTTCGGGCAAAAGCACGCTGCCGAGCCTGCTCATGCGCCTGTACGACGTACCGGACGGCATGATTACCATCGACGGACACAACCTGCGCGAAATCCCGCTGGCGGCGCTGCGCAGGAATATCGCCTGTGTGCCGCAGGATAACTTCCTCTTTTCTGACACGCTGCAGAACAACATCGCGTTCGGCTCAGACAACAAGTCGCTGGAAGCGGTGCAGGAGGCGGCGAAAAACGCCTGCATCCACGATAACATCATGGAGTTCCCCAAGCAGTACCAGACGCTGGTGGGCGAACGCGGCGTGACGATTTCCGGCGGCCAGAAGCAGCGTTCCTCCATTGCACGCGCGCTGATGAAGGATGCGCCGATTCTGCTGCTGGACGATGCGCTCTCTGCTGTTGATACGGACACAGAACGGCAAATACTGGATAACCTGCACCGCTTGCGCAAGGGTCGCACGACCATCATCGTAGCGCACCGCATTTCTACCATTCAGGATGCCGACCACATTCTTGTGCTGGACGAAGGCAAGGTGGAGGAGTACGGCACGCACGAGGAACTGCTGAACAACGGCAAGCTGTACGCAAGCCTGTACCGCAAGCAGCAGCTGGAAAAGGAACTTCACGAGGAAGGAGGCGCTGCACATGCGGAGTAAGTTCGGGGATAACGAGCCGCAGGACGTTTCGTATCACGGCAACGCCTTCTTGCGCCTGATGGGCTACATCAAGCCCTACTGGAAAACGGTTGCGCTGTGCTGTGTGCTGGTGGGGCTGCTGACGGTGTTCGACATTGCCCGCCCGCGCATCATCGGCGACGCGATTGACAAGTACATCACCCAGCAGAGCGCGCAGGATCTGCCGCCGGAAACGCGCTTTCAGGGCATCCTGATTGCGGCGGGGCTGTATGTGGCGATTCTGCTGCTGCAATTTGTCTGCAATCGCCTGCAGTACCTGAAGATTCAGGAAACCGGGCAGAACATCGTTTATACCCTGCGCAATGAGCTGATGGCGCATGTCGAAAGCCTCTCCATGCGCTTCTTCGACTTGACGCCTGTGGGCAGAATCGTCACGCGCATCACCAACGACACCGAGGCGGTCAATGACCTGTATGCCAACACGATTGTCCGCCTGTTCCGCAACGTCGTCAAAATCATCGGACTTGCCATTATTATGATGGTGATGAACTTCCGCATGGCAATGCTGTCGTTCGTGCTGGTACCGGTGATGGCGGTGCTGACGGCAGTGTTCCGCAAATTGAGCCGCAAGACGTACCAAATCGTCAAGACGCGCATCACGACGCTGAATACTTTTTTGAGCGAGCATTTGTCGGGAATGCGGGTCATCCAGATTTTCGCGCGTGAGAAGGAGAAATGCGCCGAGTTTGAGGAAAAGAACGAATCCCTCTACCGCGCGGGCGTACGCGAAATGATGGTGTTCGCCATTTTCCGCCCGTCGATTTACTTCCTGTCCGTTATCGCAATGGCGATTATTCTGGGCGGCGGCAGCGCGCTGGTGCTGGACGGCGTGATTTCCATCGGTATGCTGTACACATTCACGGAGTACATTTCCCAGCTGTTCACGCCCGTGCAGGAGCTGGCGGAGCAGTTCACGACGCTGCAAAGCGCCATTGCGTCCGCCGAGAAAATCTTCACCCTGCTGGACGAAAAGCCCATGCTGTCCGACAAAGCGGACGCGAAGAAGCTGCCCGCAGTGCGCGGCAAAATCGAGTTCGACCACGTCTGGTTCGCGTATGACAACGTGAACTGGGTGCTGAAGGACGTGTCCTTCACCATCGAGCCGGGGCAGAAGGTGGCGTTCGTCGGCGCGACGGGCGCGGGCAAATCCTCCATCCTGAATCTGATTGGGCGCTATTATGACGTGCAGAAGGGCAGCATCCGTGTCGATGGCGTGGATGTGCGCGACCTGACCCGCGACCAGCTTCGTGCCGCTATCGGGCAGGTGCAGCAGGATGTGTTCATCTTCACGGGCGACATCAAGAGCAACATCCGCCTGCGCGACGAGGAAATTACCGATGAGCAGGTGCACCGGGCGGCGGAATACACCAATGCGTCGCGGTTCATTGAGCGGCTGCCGAACGGCTACGATGAGCATGTGACGGAGCGCGGCGCGACGTTCTCTGCGGGTCAGCGGCAATTGCTCTCCTTTGCCCGCACGCTGGCGCATGACCCGAAAATTCTGATATTGGACGAAGCGACGGCGAATATCGACACGGAGACGGAGCAGTGGATTCAGGAAGCGCTGGAGCGGCTGATGCAGGGCCGCACGTCGATTATGGTCGCGCACCGCCTTTCGACCATTCAGCACGCTGACCGCATTATCGTGATGCACCACGGGCAAATTCGCGAATCCGGCACGCATCAGGAACTGCTGAAGCAGGACGGCATTTACAAGAAGCTGTATGAGCTTCAGCTGGCATAAAAAGAACAGGAAGCGGCAGAGCCTAATCTGGATGTTGATGATGCGGATAGATCCGCCGACGAAGGTGATAATGAACCTGTGGAAAAAGGAGCAGCTTGACGTGTGGGGCAGCCTTCGGGCTTCCGTTGCATAAAGAAGAAACCAATATGATAGAATCTGCATCATAAACAAAGCGACAAATCGGATTTGGTGAGGTGATTTTATGGCGAGTGGCCAAGAGAGAATAGCAATTTTATTTATACATGGCATTCTTGGAACTACAAGTCATTTTGAACCTTTTTTATCGCTTGTTCCTCCAAATTGGTCAATATGCAATCTATCGTTAAAAGGTCATGGAGGAAGTGTAAAGGACTTTTCGCAAGCCTCTATGACTGAATGGAAGCAGCAAGTAAAGAATGCTCTTGAAGAACTATCAGAAACCAACAATAAAATCATTATTGTCGCTCATTCCATGGGGACACTGTTTGCTATACAAGAAGCGATAGAAAAACCGGTAGAAGAATTATTTCTTCTAAATGTTCCGTTAAAAGTGAGAGTTACCCTCCGTTTATTTAGAACATCATGGCGAGTTTTTACAGGAAATATTAAACCTGATGATAAATGGTCTCTCGCAGCACAAAATGCGTATAGCATAGAAAGAGATAATCATATTTTAAGATACTTTGGTTGGATTCCAAGATACCTTGAGTTGTTTTCTGAAATACGAAAGACAAGAAAAATCATAGGGAAATTACTAACACCGTCGCATATATATCTATCTATGTTAGATGAAATGGTTTCCCCTAAATGTAGTAAATTATTTAAGGATAACCCTTGTATATGTGTCAAGTCTTTGCAAACCTCTGGACATTTTTATTATTCACCGGAGGATCAGTGTTTAATGAAGGAAGATTTTAATAAAATGATTCAGAATGTTCAAAAAGAAATTCCAAATTAAGGAGGTCTATATGAAGAAAACGCTAAATTCCAGTTTGTCGAACTGAATCAATATCCATAGCAGCCATGCGCTACGGTGTGTGGCTGCTTATGTTTGCAGAAGGAACAGACGCAAACCGGCAGCCGATGAAGTGCCATCAGCAGCCGGTTTTGCATGGGCAATACCGCACAACTCGGCGGCGCGTCGGGTGATGTCTTTTCCGCCATCAGCCAATCGCGAAATGGGTGCAGGGACAAATGAAACGGGACGAAGTCCCCTGCTGTTCTTTTGCTGCACAGACGTTGACGAAGGGACGGACTTCGTGCTATCATAAACGCTGTGTTCCGACTTTTTCGACAAGAAGGCATCAATGACGATGAATCGTAAACTCTTTGCGAAGGGCTTCCGGCATGGAATCCCGATTGGGCTGGGCTACCTATCCGTCGCGTTCACGTTCGGCATGAAGGCAGTGGCGGATGGCTTGTCGCCGCTCGAAGCGCTGCTGATTTCCATGACGAACGTCACCAGTGCGGGACAGTTCGCCGGGCTGCCGCTGATTCTCGCACAGGCGTCATACCTCGAAGTCGCGCTGACGCAGCTGATTATCAACCTCCGCTATGCGCTGATGAGTCTGTCCATCTCCCAGAAGATGGATTCGGATATGAACACACCGCGCCGCCTGTTCTTCTCTTTCATGAATACGGACGAGATATTCGCTGTCGCATCCAGCCAGCCGGGGAAGGTCAGTCACTGGTATTTGTATGGGTTGATGACCGCGCCGTACCTCGGCTGGTCGGTCGGCACGATTCTGGGCGCGGTCGCGGGTACGCTGCTGCCGGTTTTCCTCCGCAATGCGCTCGGTATCGCGATTTTCGGCATGTTCCTCGCCATCATCCTGCCGCCCGCGCGCAAGGAGAAGCCCGTGCGCATTGTCGTGCTGATGGCTATCGCGATGAGCCTGTGCTTCCGTTATGTGCCGATGCTCTCGCAGGTGTCCAGCGGGTTTGTCATCATCATCTGTGCTATTGCCGCCTCGGCGCTGGGCGCGTGGCTCTTCCCCGTGCGGGAGGAAGAAACGAAAGCGGGTGATGCGCAATGACGGCAAATTTTCCGATTTACCTGCTTGTGATGGCGGGTGTGACGTACCTGATTCGGATGCTGCCGCTGACGATTTTCCGCAAGGAAATCAAATCAACGTTCATCAAGTCGTTCCTGCACTATGTGCCGTTCGCGGTGCTGGGGGCAATGACGATTCCCGACGTATTGTATTCCACGGGGGATATGCGCACGGCGGCGGTTGGTTTGGTGGTAGCGGTGTTCCTTGCGTGGAAGGGGAAGAGCCTGCTGACGGTGGCGCTTGCGGCGTGCGCGGCGGTGCTGGCGGCGCAGGGGATTCTGCTGCTGTTCTGATGATTATTGCAACGAAAAAGGGGATTGTGTCCGAAATTGTGGACGCAATCCCCTTGATTGTTATTCCAGACTGCCCAGCAGCGTCGGCAGAATTGCCACGATGGTCAGGGCAATCAGCAGCGCACGCCGGACGTGGTGTGTCTTCGTCATGACTGCCCGCCGCTCTGCACGTTCGGGTCGAAGAGGCTCATCAGGTGGGCGCTGCTGCTTTCGAGGGTTGCCATAGCGCTCTTGATGGCGGACAGGTCATCCGCCGTCATTTTGTCGGGCTTGGCGCGCCCGATCAGATGGCGAAGGGCAGCTTCGTCGTCCTTGACGCGCTTCTTCTCGTCCTTGTCCAGCTGCTTGCTGCACTGGTTCAAGGCAGCACTTACCTGCGCCAGGAGGTGCTGCGCCTGATTGATGGTGTCCATCAGGTCGCGGCGGAAAGCGTCCTGCGCGGCGTACTGCTCCGCATCGCGAATCGCCTGCTGAATTTCATCCTCGCTCATTTTGTTGTCGGCGGTGATGGTGATGGATTGGGCGCGTCCAGTGTCTTGGTCGCGCGCGGAGACGGTCAGGATGCCGTTGGTGTCAATATCGAACGTGACCTCGATTTTCGGTACGCCTGCCATTGCGCGGCGGATGCCCTTCAGACGGAACTTGCCGATGCTCTTGTTGTCCCGCGCCATCGGGCGCTCACCCTGCAGGACGTTGATTTCTACTGATGACTGGAACATGCCCGCCGTGGTGAACACCTGCTGATAGTGCACAGGCAGGGTGGAGTTGCGCTCGACGACGCGGGTCGCGACGCCGCCGACCGTCTCAATCGCCAGCGAAAGCGGGGTTACGTCCAGCAGCAGCAAGCCCGTGGAGTTTGTCAGCGTTGTGTGTTCATTCAGCGTATCGCCCTGAATCGCCGCGCCCTGCGCCACGCATTCGTCGGGGTTGATGCTCTTGCTCGGCATGATGCCGGTCAGCTGGCGCACCTTCTCCTGCACGGCGGGAATGCGCGTCGAACCGCCGACCAGCAGCACCTTGCCCAGCTCGCTGGCGGCAATGCCTGCGTCGCTGAGGGCGCTGCGGACAGGACCTTCCGTTCGCGCAACCAAATCCGCCGTCAATTCATTGAACTTCGCGCGTGTCAGCGTCTGCTCCAAATGCACCGCCTGACCGCCGACTGTGCTGATGAACGGCAGGCTGATGGTGGTCATCTCGGTGACGGACAGCTCCTTTTTCGCCTGCTCGGCGGCTTCCTTCACGCGCACCATGGCCGCCAAATCGCGGTGAAGGTCAGCGTGATGTTCCCGCTGGAAAGCATCGCAGACGAAATTCACGATGCGCTCGTCGAAGTCATCGCCGCCGAGGTGGTTGTCGCCGCACGTCGCCAGCACCTCGATAACACCCTCGCCAATCTCGATGATGGATACGTCAAACGTGCCGCCGCCAAGGTCGTAGACCATGATTTTCTGCGGTGCGCCGTTGTTCAGCCCGTAGGCGAGGGCGGCGCTGGTCGGCTCGTTGATGATGCGGCGGACGTTCAAGCCCGCAATGCGCCCCGCGTCCTTCGTCGCCTGACGCTGAATATCCCCGAAATACGCCGGGACGGTAATCACCGCGTCGGTGACAGGTTCGCCGAGATAACTTTCCGCGTCCTGCTTCAGCTTGCGGAGAATCATGGCGCTGATTTCCTGCGGCGTGTAGCTTTTTCCGGCGATGGTCTTGCGCCAGTCCGTGCCCATATGGCGCTTGACGGACGCAATCGTGCGGTCGGCGTTGACTGCTGCCTGACGCTTCGCCGCGCTGCCGATGAGCCGCTCGCCGCTGTCGGTGAACGCCACGACGGACGGCGTTGTGCGTTCGCCTTTATCGTTCGGGATGATAATCGCGCTGCCGCCCTCAACCACGGCGACGCAGCTGTTGGTGGTACCCAAGTCGATACCGATGATTTTGCCCATAAAGTTACACTTTCTCAAGGAAACTGATTCCTTGACCTTTTGCGCGATTCAGTTGCGCGCATTGCATACAGTTTTTGTGTTGCGCAGGGGATTTCGCTCCGCAGAGGCGACCCCCCTGCAACAAAACAAATCAAGCAGCATGGGAAAATTCTGCTAAATCAAGGGGCGTGCCACAGCTTCTTAATAGCACCGGCAGCAAAGCGGACAGAACATCTGCAAAAAGCACAAGCTCATGCACAATTTCGACGGATCCATCGCCCAAGTGTTGTACCCGGACGCATTCGTTTGATACGTCTGCCCTGCCTGCTGATACTGCCGCAAAAGCGCCTGATACGTCGCATTGTTCGGGCTGAGCTGCACCGCGCGCTTCATGTGTTCCAGCGCCTGAATCTGATTTCCCGCGCCGTGGTTCGCCACGCCGGACAGGTAGTACCAGCGCGCATTCCGCCCCGTGCTGGGGACGTTCTGCAAAATGGAACACGCCGACGCGTACCGTCCGGCGAGAATATCGCGGATGGCAGCGCGAACCGGCTCGGAATCGCCCGCCTGCTCCTGCGGCGGGTTGACCTGCGTCTGATAGCCGCCGTAGCTGCCGTAGCCGAATCCGCCGAAGAAGTCGCTGAACGGGTCGTAGCCGCCCTGCTGACCATACGGATTGCCTTGCTGCTGTCCGCCGTAGGAATTGCCGCCGTAAGAGCCGTACGGGTTGCCGCCGTAGCTGTTCCCGCCATACGGATTCCCGCCATACGG
>OGUN01002716.1_pt1 | contig 10260 bp, 5 predicted proteins | sample 1553621 | NCBI WGS metagenome assembly OGUN01 (sample SAMEA2580300, study PRJEB22360) | human gut metagenome | biome: human gut; feature: human-associated habitat; material: faeces | place: Denmark | collected 2008/2010
TTTTCATCTGCCTCTTTCTCCTGTCTCTTATTTATTGAAAGCTTCCAAGATAATGTCCATCCGTCATATCCATACTGTAATAATAAACGCCATCCGTAATCAAGCCACGGGCTACCATTCCATTCCAGTGATAAAATACAATCCGCCCCCATGGATCATAAGAAAATCCATCTGCCTTTAATGTTCCATCTGTATTTGCATATCCGTAATCCATGCCATTCGCGAACCGGAACCAGCCACTATTTTCCATTTTGCCATTTGCATTCAGATAATATACCTTATCTCCCACAAATGTAATCTGGTCTTTATAAATGTATCCCTGCGAATCAAAATAACAGGTATAACCTACACTCGGACAATACTGAAAATTACTAAATACTTCATGACCATCTGTATCAAAATAAATAATATGTACCCCATCCGGATGATAGGTCAAGCGATCCTTCATCGGTGTTCCATCTGCCTGCATATAATAAGTATAGCTTCCATCAAATATAAATTTATTGGTAACTAATGCCCCATTCCGATCATAACAACGAATATTTCCATCTACCTCACGATAAAAAGTATTGCCATTATATGAAGAAATTTTTCCAATGTAATCAGAATTGCATGCCGGTCTGTATGCACTCAGATAACTTTCCACCTCATGAACCCCTTCTTTTACTGCACTATCAGATTTGCAGAAATAGGTATAGTACCAGCTATTATCGATGTCAGAATCATCCCATGTACAATCTACCACATACCAGTTGTTATCCAGTTTTACCTCATTCCACTCATGTCCCGGACTAGTCACACAAATTGCAGGTATTCCCACTGCATTACACAAAAGTGAAAACATCTGTGCATAACCGGCACAGACAGAAGTCCCTGTAAGAACAGCTGTAGCACTGCTCTGGTGCTTTTCCTGGTTTGCATCATTGTTATCATATATGATACTGCTACAAGTAATATCATGTGCCTTCTTTACTTTGAAATAATCAGAAGATTCTGCATTAATCTCATTTATCCAGTTGTTTATCCGTTCATTAAACTGTGCTGTATAACTTGCACGTACATATCCCTTCTGATACTCAGCATAAATCGGCAATGCAACATACTGTTTAGAACCCTGATATCCAGTCATAGCTGCTGTACCACGCACAAAAAAATACTGTGGATTCGAAAGTGTAAATATCCAGACTACTTCCCATAAATCCTCTTTCGACATACCGGTACATTCAATATAAGCAGTTCTTGCATAAGTAGAGTTATATGCATATGCATTATCCTGAGTATCCAGATACTCTTCACATTCATAATACATACTGTCATACAATGTTTTTTTTGCGTATGAAAGCTGATTATAATAATATCTTGAACTATAATCAGCTGCTGCACTGTATGTCTCTGCTCTGTATTCCTGGTCTTCCAATGTGAGGGCATCGGCAACATCCTCTTCTGTCAGTGTTACCTCTTCAATTCCCACCGGAAGATATCCCGTCTTATCTGTCACCTCATCTGCCACCGGTTCCGCCCATACATTTATCGGTAATACCTGCATCATCATCGCTACAATTGCTAATAAAGCAATTCCCCTTTTCCATCTTTTCATATTTTCTCTCCATTTCTTATCTTGATTTGTGATTGCCATATATCATTTATATTATATCAGCTTTATCTACCTCTTTTCAATAGAAAACCGCTTTCCGATTACATATAATCAGAAAGCGGCTATTCCCATATCTTATTATTTTATTTTTCTGCTATTATTACGGTCCTACATAAGTAACATATGCATTACATACATCAAGCATCTGTCCATTGGATACTCTTACTTCAACAGTCTCTCCATCATAAGTAAACTGGTGGCTGCTTGCAACACTATTTAAGAATGATGAATCATTCCACAGATTATAATAACGTCCCTCACCAGGATCGGTTGCTGCTGTAATACGATATACACCTGCGCCAATATGTACACCAACTTTTGCATTTAAATTGCAGGCAGAGAGATTTACCGCCTGGGATGCAAGATTCGGAGTTGCTATTCCCTCAAAAAGCCAAACCGTTTCACCTGGCACTGCTGTAAAAATCAGGTTCTGATCACTCCAATCAGATCTTACTACATCATTATTACTATCATAAATTGTGAAAGCCGAACCATTTCCCTGATTTGCAATGAAATATTCACCTGCCGGCATATTTACTCCAACAATATAGTATGATGGACCATATAACGGATTAGTGTTACCAGTAGAAAAGCTTCCCAGATAATGTCCATCATCTGTAGACATACTATAATAATTATTTCCATCTGCAATTAAACCACGGGCTACCATTCCATTCCAATGATAGAATACAACTCTTCCCCACGGATCATAATCAAATCCAGAGCAGTTTAAAGAGCCATCATCAAAAGCATATCCGTAATCCACACCATTTGCAAACCGGAACCAGCCACTATCCTCCATTTTGCCATCTGCATTCAGATAATATGGTTCATTGTCTACAAAGGTGATCTGATCCTTGTAGATATACCCCTGTGAATCAAAATAACAGGTATAGCCTACGCTCGGGCAGTACTGGAAATTGCTGAATACTTCATGTCCCTTTGAATCAAAATAGATAATGTGTACTCCATCCGGATGATAGGTCAAACGATCTTTCATCGGTGTTCCATCTGCCTGTGCATAATAGGTATAGGTTCCATCAAACACAAAATCATTGATTACCATATGACCATTGCTATACAGGTGTCCATCATTACTAAGTGTTCCTGTTGTGTATGCTTTTGCAGATGTCTTGTTCACAGAAAATGCGGCAAGAATAACTCCCAAACATACAACAACTTTCATCAGTTGTTTTTTCATAAACTTCTTTCTCCATTTCTTTTTATGTAGTTTTTAGTTACAAATAAACTATAGCAGTTCTAATGCTGGTTTTCAACCCTATTATTTCAAATAATATTTATCAGTATTCATCCCCAATGAATAACTGTACCCAATAAGAACAATATAGTCCCGAAGAATTATAATAGTATCCAACCCCAAGGGCGGTATAACTTTCATCCAAGATATTTGCCCTATGTCCAGGCGAATTCATCCAGTCCTCAACTACCTCCTGTGGTGAACTCTGTCCTGCTGCAATATTTTCACCGGCAGACATATACCCATCTGTAACATATTCATCCAGCACCGTAAGACAGGATGTTCCATTTGGACGGGTATGGCTAAATAAAGTATAGATTTCCCCTGCACGGATCTGTGCTGCCTGCTGTGCCTGCTCACTTACCTTTAATGGCGGAATGTTTCTACTCAGCCGTTCTTCATTTACCAGGTCAAGGACCTGAAACTGATATGTATCTGATGCTGCAACTCCAGCCGCTTTAAATCGTCCCAGATAATGACCATCACCAGTATCCATGCTATAATACCACAATCCGTCTGATATCAGACCTCTCGCTACCATTCCATTCCAATGATAAAATACAACACGTCCCTGATTGTCCTTTGCAAACTTATTATTTCTTAATTCTCCATCAGACTCAGCATATCCATAATCCATTCCATTGGCAAAGCGGAACCACCCATTTTGTTCCAATGCCCCATTGGCATTTAAATAATACGGATTTCCATCTATGTAAGTAATCTGATCTTTATACAAATAACCCTGAGAATCAAAATAGCAATTATATCCTACACTTGAACAATATTGAAATGCATTAAAAACCTCATGTCCATTTTTATCAAAGTAAATAATATGCACCCCATCTGGATGATAGGTCAGTCGATTTGTCATCGGTGTTCCATCTGCCTGAGCATAGTAAGTATAGACTCCATCAAATACAAAATCATTGATTACTTTCTGTCCATTTGAATATAAATAACGCTGCCCATTTATATATGTAATATCTCCTGTTGTGAAAGCCTTTGCATCTATTTTATTGATACAACATATTCCAAGTACCACAACAAAAAAAGTAATTATCTTTTGTACCGTCCGCTTCATTTCTCTCCTCCTTTTTGCTTCTAATATCTAAACAGTTTTGCTATATACAGATTCACAATATTATAGCCATAGTTCTTAGCTGTCGCCCAGCCCTTTCCGTATGGATTTTCCTGTATACCGAGCCATTCCACATAAGGTGCTGTTCCTCTTTTCACATACTGGAAGCGTGAATCTACGCACGGATTATTCAGCCCGGCAGTAGATGCATAAGCTTTTAAATGCTGAACCTGCGCCCTTACTCCTTCTCTTACACTGCCAAAGGAATTTCCAGGTGCTCCATTTCCGGTTGCTCCAAGTCCTGCAAAATTATACTGATTAATCTGTACATCTCCACCATATCTTAAAAATCCTGTTTCCAGCATTGCCTGGCAAAATGCCACTTCTGCCTTCAATCCTTCTGCCTGACACTCCTCCAGATATATTTGACAGAATGCCTCTATGTTCGGTGCATCGGATGATGCATAAAATCCAGGATACACATTATTTGTATTATAATATGCAACCATCTGTGCAAGGCTGGTATTGGTATTTCCCATAATCTCATATCTTGCCGTCACCTGATATGCAATACAATAGTTTTCTACCGTTCCATCACTTGTTTTAGCTTCTACATATACCCAGTAATTGCCAGAGCCAGGATACCAGGATACCCAGTTACTTCCAGTCCAGTCTGTCAGTGTAGACCATGTGCTTGTACTCAAATCATATATCTGCCAACGAAAAGCCGGAGATGTGTCATTTGTATTATAGGATACTCCAAGATTAATTGCTGCTTTATCATTCACGCTACAAATTCCATTAATGGATATGTATTTATGATTATAATTTCTTGCTGCATTAAAGCAAATCGTATAGTCTTTTGTCACTCCATCTGATGTCTTTGCAGTAACATGCATCCAATAATTACCCTTATCTGGATACCACGATACCCAGTTACTTCCGGTCCAGTCTGCTACCAGATTCCACTGCTGTGTATCAAGATTATATGCTTCCCATTTAAAGGATACATTTGAATCATCACTGTCATATGCAATTCCAACATCAATTCTGTCCTCATAAATATTGTAACACATTCCGTTTAGATTTAATGTATGATGTGCATAATCCTTTTGCGAAGCAAAACACATAATCGTGTTCTTCGTCTCTCCATCCGGAGTCATTGCTTCCACATACAACCAGAAATTTCCCTGTTCCGGTTTCCATGTTACCCAGTTGCTTCCCGTCCAGTCTGCCACCATGCTCCATTGCTGTTTATCAAGATTATATGCCTGCCATTTAAATTTCACATTGGATGCATTACTGTCATAGGCTACACCTACATCAATGCCCTTATCCCGCATGATATAACACATCCCATTCAGATCAAGATAATAGCCGGTATAATTATGTGTTGCTGCATAGGAAACTGTCTTCGTCGTACCATTTCCATTGCTGTCAATTGCTGCTACCTGTACCCAGTAATTACCAGCTTTTGGCTGCCATTCCACTTTAGATTCTGTGGTCCATTCTGATATAACACCCCAGCTCTGTGCAGCCAGGTCATAATACAGATAACGATACTTTATGCCCTTCATATCAGAACACTTTGCTGATACTTCCACGGAACTGTTTTTATCCTGAAAATCTATTTCATTAATCTGAAATCCCTGTTTCAAATTATAATACTGGGCAATTCCTGTTGCATCTGCCACACCCAGTTTCTTTAATTGTTCATCGGTCGATAAATAATTGGATACATCCGATGGATTGGTAACAAATGCATGTTCTACGATAATTGCCGGAATTCCTTCTTTCTTGCAATTACGGATTACAGCATAGTAATCTGCCTGGGAACCATCCGGATACTGATATTCCGGAACAGTATCTTTACATGTTCTGATCTTTGTTCCACGATTCTTTAGTCCCAGTGCAGTCAGCTGTCTTAAAATCTGAGAAGCCAGCTCTTCACCTGTCCGGCTGACAGACGGATTATAATTCGTATTCGGATAATAAATTTCTACTCCGGAAGCCTCTGATGAAGATGCTGAATTATTATGCAATGACACATAAATATCTGCTCCAACACTCTTTGCATATGCTACTCTGCTCTCATTACAGCTCTTTGCATCCACACTGCTGCCACCATATGGGCAGGTCTGTGAATCTCTTGTCATATATACGGTAACACCGCTGTATTTTTGCAGTTCTTCTTTGCAATACTGGGCTATTTTAAGATTAATTACAGATTCAGCCACTCCGTTTCCGCTTGTACCTCCATGGCTGCCATCATGTCCTGGATCCAGCACAACTACAATATTTCCGTTGCTGCCATAAGTAGAACGGGTAAGTCCATCTTCATTCTGTTCCTGACGCTGGTTCTCAATGGCTGATGCAATTGAATCTTCGGATGTCTGATTACCATCCTCGTCAAAAGATACTACATCCATGTCAGATTCTACTGTGTCCTCATCTACCAGTTGTGCATCCGGCGTGGATTCCACATCACAGTTTACTCCATAAGATACATCCACTCCTGTTTCTGAAAGCACCTGTGTATAAACGATACCATCTACTGTAATTTCATAGCTATAAAGTGTATACACACCTGTCTGGTTTTCATCCTGATAATTTTCTGCAAACAGTATTGCATTTCCATCCATTTCAGATGCTTCTAAAGTATACTGTTCACCATCCTTATTCTGAACATACAACTTAGCAGACTCTATTACTGTTGTATCGTCACCCACACTCAGTACAATATTCTGCGTGTCGCCTATTTCTACCCTGTTTTTATCTACATATACATAGTTTAATAATGGTGTTTCTTCCTGAACGGAAGCATCCTCTTCTGCCTGTTCTGTTTCCGGCTGTTCTGCTTCTGTCATTTTTGCTTCTTCGTTGATTTCTATTGCTGTCTCTGTTTCTCCAGCCTGTTGTTCCGTCTCAGTCTGCGTCTCTGTCTCTGTTGTTTCCACGCTTTCTGCTTCATTTACTTCTTCAACCTGCTGCTCTGTTTCAGGCTGGACTGCTTCTGCGGCAAATACTCTCTGTACCGGTGCTTCTCCTGCCAGCATTAAGATTGCCAGCAAACATGCTATTGCTCTTTTTAAAATTCTCTTCATTTTGTACATCTCTTCCTTACTCGTATCTATAATATTCCTTAAACCATGTTACAAATTTACCTAAACCTTCATCAATTGATGTACTCGGTTTAAAATTAAAATCATGCATCAAATCACTTACATCTGCATATGTCTGATAAACATCTCCCGGCTGCATTGGTAAAAATTCTTTCTTCGCCTCTCTACCCAAATGCTTTTCCAGTGTCTGAATATAATCCATTAACTTTTCCGGTTTATTATTTCCAATGTTATATACTTTGTACTTTGCCCCTGTCTCTATTTCTTCTGGTGGATTTGGAAGAATATTGGCAATTCCTTTTACAATATCATCAATATATGTAAAATCACGCATCATATCGCCATTGTTATAAATCTGAATTGTTTCTCCATTCATAATCTTCTTTGCAAATTTAAAATATGCCATATCTGGTCTTCCAAATGGTCCATATACCGTAAAGAAACGAAGTCCGGTTGCCGGTATTCCATATAACTTGCTATAACAATGTGCCATCAATTCATTGGACTTCTTGGTTGCCGCATAAAGACTTACCGGATAATCCACTTTATCTTCCACCGAAAACGGTACTTTTTTATTTGCTCCATAAACCGAGCTGGAAGATGCATATACTAAATGTTCTACTGGATAATGTCTGCAACACTCCAATATATTATAAAAACCAACCATATTAGATGACATATATGCATCCGGATTATCAATGCTATATCTTACACCAGCCTGTGCTCCGAGATTTACTACGATATCAAAAGAATACTCCTGAAATAATTTTCCCAATGTTTCTTTATCTGCAAGATCACCCTTAATAAATGTATATCCTTCTCTTCCTTCCAAATCCTTTAATCTGTCATACTTTAACTGGACTTCATAATAATCATTCAGATTATCATATCCAATAACTGTACAATCATATTCTAATAATTGTTTACTCAGATGATAACCGATAAAGCCAGCTCCACCAGTAACAAGAATTATTTTTCCTTTTAATTCTTCTGTTCCTCTGCTCATTACACTTCCTCCATTAATTTATGCTTGTATTTCCAATCTTTTTCATTTTAACGCAAAATTTTCCATCTAACAAGAGCAGATGCAAAAACAGGCAGTAACAAAAGTTACCGCCTGCGCCATTATCTTCCAATTGAATAATACTCTACGCCGCACCTTTTCATTTCATCTGTATCATATAGATTTCTTCCTTCATATGTTTCATAATTATAAATTTATAGTACTCTTCTACTGTGCATTTGTAAACCCATAACACTGTTGATCAACCAGATTACCTGATGCATCATATAAATTAAACAGTGTCCAATAGTATCCCGGTACCGGCTGCCAGGTCGTCCACAAGGTATTTCCCTGGGTTCCACACTTACCGGTAGTATAAATCCAGGCGTCCTTTCCCTGCACATACAGATTGCAGTCTAATATCTGCATTTCATAATAATAACCTAGGTTATTAAAGCTCTGGATACCAATTAAATATCCATTTCCTGCCGGGTCAGGCATCTGGCAGATTGCTTCTATTGCATGGCGGTAATTAACTCCTACTGTGGTATTTACCACAGTTCCCTGTGCATCTTTTACCTCACAATAGACAAGGTAATCTCCACTTGATGACGGACTATAATGGATTCCATAGTCTGCAGACCAATCACCTGCCTGAATCCACTGATTATTTTTCACATCATATACCAGCCAGCGATAAGAAAGCTGTGATTTATCTGTGCCATCATTTACTACCGCCCCACCTTCAATCAGCCCATTTTCATACTGCCAGAGATAGATTCCAACAGAGGACAGTCCTGAAACAGCCGGTGCAGATTCAGGTGGATTAATGGCATTTCCATACTGGTAACCAGTAGTTGCAGTTTTTACGGAATTCGTATTTCCTGCAACCCGCACTTCCCCCTGTACCAGATAATTTCCAGCATTTTCCGGATACCAGTTCAATATATTCTGATTCAGCTGCCAGCCACTGACCACTCTCCAGACTGCAGTACTCTGATCGTATACCAGCCAGCGATACTCCAAATCCGCAGATGCAGATGTCGTTGCACTCATTGCCATCTGCACACATGGGCCAGACTGATTATCTGGAATATAAAGCTGAGCTGAAGTAATAGTTGCTAATGTTGGGGCCGCTTTCCATATAATATCATCTGTCCAACTGCTGATTGGTGTTCCTGTATCATTTGGTTTTATATATTTCAAATACTGTTCTACAACAGTTGAAGCATATGGGCCATCCATATACTTAAATACATTATATGCCTGACGGCCTGTCCCATCAGCATTCACAAGTCCCTGATAAAGACCTGCTCCTGTAGCACCAAGATTATCTTTAAATTGTACATAAATCATGGCATCTACCATATCATTTCTAGCTGCTGCATAATAAAGGTAAGCAAGACTTGCCGCCTGTGCTTCTTCCCCCAGGGTCTTAGCATCAAACCCCTGCTCTGACAAAATAATCCGATGCTTGGAACCATATGTATTCTTAATATAATCCGTCAGCACTTCCAAATTTGCCGCACATACAAAATTAGAAGTAATATCATGTGATAAATCCGCTGCTGCCTCCTTGCTCCACATGGTCTTATCCATTTTGCGTGGATAAGCATGATATGCTATGTTCCAATTACGGCTCTGCTCTTTTGCTGCAAAACGGTCAATAAACGTTTTGGTTGGAATTCCTGTTCCAGCCAGATTATCATACCAGTTATGTGTCGGGCATACATACACTCTTGCATATGGACTGTTATCTTTCACTGCATCATAAAATAAATCAAAAGACTTTACAGCAATATCAACATTTGTATTGATATCATACGAACCACAGTAATTATAATGCTGAGGTGCTGTTATCTCATTTCCAAGAATCCAGTTCTGTATGAAACAATCTGACTGTCCAAATACATCTGCCAAATAATGGAAAGTTGCATCCAGTGTTGCTACAGCATCCGCATCCTGTACATTCAATGCATAATAGAAATGTCCATTTTCTCTTCCTGCCGGATAAATCAGTTTCTGTATTTCCGGATTATCCGACCAACCTAATAATATTTCTGCTGTAATAATCTTACCAGCCGCCCGGAGTTCCCTGATTCTCCATTCAAAAACCTTTATATAATTTTCATAATTAAAATAATA
>OGUN01002721.1_pt1 | contig 10230 bp, 7 predicted proteins | sample 1553621 | NCBI WGS metagenome assembly OGUN01 (sample SAMEA2580300, study PRJEB22360) | human gut metagenome | biome: human gut; feature: human-associated habitat; material: faeces | place: Denmark | collected 2008/2010
AAGTTCCTCACCCGTGACGAGCAGCGCGTGTTTCTTGAAACAGCGAAACGCTCCCGCAACTACAACCAATACGCGCTGATCCTTGAAACCGGCTTGCGTACCGGAGAGATGATCGGACTGACGTGGGACGCGATTGACTTTGAAAAGCGCACGCTCACGATCAACAAAACGTTGGAGTTCCGACACGGTGAAAAGTATTGGCGTGCAGGTCCACCGAAAACACAGCACAGCTACCGCACAATACCGTTGACGGATCGGGCTTATGAAATCCTCAAAGGTATTTGGGACAGCCGCCCGGAGCAAAAGGAGTCACCGACGCTGGACAAAACGCTTGAGTACATAGACAGACGTACAGGCGTTTCTTCTCGGCTTGTCATGCGTGATCTTGTTTTTATCAACTGGCGAACAGGAGAGCCAGCGAAGAACAGTTCCTATGATACCCACTTATATAAGCTCTGCGACGAAGCGGGAATCAAGCACCTTTGTATGCATGCTTTGCGCCACACCTACGCAACGCGTGCAATCGAAAGCGGGATGCAGCCGAAGGTGCTGCAAAAGCTGCTGGGTCACGCCAGCATCAAAACAACAATGGATCGGTATGTTCATGTGACTGCCGAATCGCTGGATTATGCCATCAAGCAATTTCAGCAAAATGGTGTAGTCTGATAAAATCCAATAAAGCCAAATGCGGAAATGGTGTAAAAATGGTGTAACAGCCGAGACACCGAACGCTGAAACCCCTTGAAAATCAAGGAAAATCGAAGGAGAATGAGTATATATGAAATTAGGTATTGTGGGACTGCCCAATGTGGGCAAGTCCACCCTGTTCAACGCAATCACAAACGCGGGCGTCCCTGCGGACAATTACGCGTTCTGCACCATTGACCCCAATGTGGGCGTTGTGTCCGTTCCGGACGAGCGGCTGGACTGGCTCTCCCAGCTCCATAAGCCCAAGAAAACTACCCCTGCCGTGATCGAGTTCGTGGATATCGCCGGTCTGGTCAAGGGTGCCTCCAAGGGCGAGGGTCTGGGCAACAAGTTCCTCAGCAATATCCGCACCACCGACGCCATCGTCCATGTTGTCCGTTGCTTTGAGGACAGCAACATCAACCATGTGGAAGGCTCCACCGACCCGCTGCGGGATATCGACATCATCAATCTGGAGCTGGTCATGTCGGACATCGAAATGGTGGAGCGCCGCATCGACAAGGCGCAGAAGGCCATGAAGGGCGGCGACAAGAAGTTCGCCCATGAGGTGGAGGTCTTCACCGAGCTGCTGGAGCACCTGAACAAGGGCAAGCTGGCCAGAACCTTCGACGTTTCCGACGAAGACCGGGCCCTGATCGCCACCTCCGACCTGCTGACGCTGAAAAAGACCATTTATGTCGCCAATATGTCGGAAAACGAGGTCAACGAGCCGGAAAGCAGCCGCCACTACATGGCGGTCAAGACGCTTGCCGACAGCGAGGGCAGTCAGGTAATCCCCATCTGCGCTAAGCTGGAAGCGGACATCGCCGAGCTGGACGACCCTGAGGAAAAGGCCATGTTCATGGAGGAGCTGGGCGTCGCCGAAAGCGGCCTGCACAAGCTCATCAAGGCCAGCTACACCCTGCTGGGTCTGATCTCCTTCCTCACCGCCGGCAGCGACGAATGCCGGGCATGGACCATCAAGAAAGGCACCAAGGCACCTCAGGCTGCCGGTAAGATCCACACCGACTTTGAGCGGGGCTTCATCCGTGCCGAGGTCATCGCCTTCGACGACATGAAAGCCTGCGGCACCATGGCCGCGGCCAAGGCCAAGGGTCTGGTGCGAAGCGAGGGTAAGGAATACGTTATGAAAGACGGAGACATCGTCAATTTCCTGTTCAATGTGTAATACTGAACTCCAATTAAAATCTTTAAAAAAGATTTTAATTGCCTGAAGGGCATGGAGTTCATATGAGACTTGTTTTGTGATTTCTTTCCTTATAAATCACAAAACTGGCAGCGCCATTAGGCGATGCCTTCCTGATTAAAATTAAGATTTTAATCAGGAAATAGTATAAGACAGCAGCCCGCCGGGAATGAATGTTCCCGGCGGGCTGGTTTTTTGTGGGATTGGGGAATCCTTTGCCGAATCTGAGGAGATCCGTCAGATTTTCCCTGACTGCCGCGGTCAGTATATCTCCTGCTCAATGTCCCGGAAGAGATCGTCGTCAAAGAACTCCTGCAGCTCCATGCCCAGTCCCCGGCATATCCTCAGTACGGTCTGAATGGTAATGGAGTTGTTTCTTCCGTTGACGATATTGTTCAGCGTGGACTGCGTGATGCCGCAGCGGGCGCCCAGTGCGTTCAGCGACAGCTCGTTTTCGTCGCACAGATTCAGAATCCGTATTTGCAGTGCTTCCTTGGAACGCATTTCCCTCACCTCACTGCTGTGATGATACCACCCGCCGCATTGAAGGTTACCTCTTTTCCGTTGACCTTTCGTTTTTGGCAAAAAATTGGCAAAGAAGTGCCCCACAGGAGCAGGTGACGCAAGGTGAAGGAAGGAAACGCGCCTCAATAAGCTGCCCGCGCCGGTTTTTCGGAATACGTTTTATTCCAGATTCCTGAACAGATCCGACGTGAAAAACGTCGGCAGATCTATTTCAAGTCCGTCGCAGATCTTCTGGATGGTGGATACGTTGGTCGAATTGTTCCGTCCATAGACGATATTGCTAATCGTTGACTGGTTAAGCCCGCAGACAGAGCACAGGCCGTTTATCGTCATATGCCGCTCCTCGCAAAGTTCAAAGATCCGCAGCCGCAGTGCGTCATTGATCGTCATGGTTTTACCTCCCTGTACAATGATTAACCCAAAAAACGCAAAAACCTCTGCGTTTACCCATATTGTCGCATATTCTGACAGAAAATGGTATCCCTTTTTCGAGAAAATATGCACAATATTTTCATCCGCGGGAGATTTTTTCTGGGCGATGGGACGGCAGGATAAAGAAAACCGCTCTTGCCTGATAGGCAAGAGCGGTTTTTTCTTGGAGCGGGCGACGAGGCTCGAACTCGCTACCTCCACCTTGGCAAGGTGGCGCTCTACCGGATGAGCTACGCCCGCACGGAACAGAGCTTATTATAGCGGTTTTTCCAAAAATGTCAAGTATTTTTTTCCGGATTTTCCGTTGGTTCCGTGGTTTCCTCCGGCGGCAGCGTCGTGGCTTCTGTGGGCGTTCCCTCCGTTCCCCGGGCGGCTCCGGTCTCCGCGGCCGCCACTGCGGGCACCGCCGGACACTCCGGGTAGGCCGTGTAATCCCAGACATAGCCCGACATCTCCGGATCGGTAAACTCGTGATAGCCGCCCAGCTCGCTGCACCGCAGAAGGTCTACATGATAATAATGCCCGCCATCCAGCACAATGTTCCACGTCCACGGGTCTCCTGCGTGGGTGCCCGTCACCGTCATGCACTCCAGTCCTGCCAGACGGCACATGGCGGCGTACACCGTGGCAAAGGCTCTGCTGTCCCCTACCCCGTGGCGCAGCAGGCTGTAGGCGGGGGTGATGGACGTCTCGATCTTGTAGTCAAAGCGCTCCATCAGAAACGCGTACAGCTGAGAAAGCTTCTGCCGGTCCTCTCCGTCGCCGCTGACGTACAGCGACGCCGCGTCAAACACCGGTTTCACCTGAGACTGCATCTGCCGCAGAGCATCCCGGCTCGTCTGATAGGTAAAGGTCAGCTCCACCACGCGGGAACTTCCGGCGCCATAGGCCGCCGCCGTCACCTGAGGGGTCTCCATCACCGTCTCCGGATGCTCCTCGGCATGATCTCGCACCAGTTGGGTAAAGTCCATAGGGGCATAACGATCCACCAGCAGGACCACGCTGGCGTCAAAATTTTTCAGTGCCTTGACGATCTCCTCTGCCGCTTCCCCGCTGTCGGAGACCTCCCGGATCGTCCGTATCTCCATGGGGCTGTGGCGGTAGGCGATGGTCACGGCTCCGGAAGAGATGCGCCCGGCTGCCGGCGGAGGCCCGCCGTTGGCGCCGATCTCATAGTCAATGCGGTCCACGGCATACGCACCCACGGGGTAGGCTTCCGTGGCATATTTCACCGCTATGCCCATGCCGTTTTCCACGGCGTCCGCGGGGTAGTCCGCCACGTTGATAACGCCGCTTTCGCTGCCGGACTGAATCATTTCCTCCAGTGCATCCATCAAATCCAGATAATCGGAGGCCACGATCACCTCCGGCTGGGTGTCCTGCCGCTGCTCCAAGTGGGGCGTCACGGAAGAATACCGGCCGTCCATCCAGCCGCAGCCGGTGAGCAGCAGGCTGAGCGCCAGCAGCAGCGGCAATAGCTTTTGCTTCATACGGGTCTCCTTCCTTATGTTTCTCCTACAGCGATTGTTTGGAATAATGGGAGAATCCGTCTCCCAGCACCTGATGCGCCTCCTGCACGATGACAAAGGCGTTGGGGTCGATGGCCATGACCAGCTCCTTCAGCTCCGTGACCTGCTGCTTTTTCACAGCGGCCAGCACCACCTTGGTCGGCTCATGGCTGTAGGAGCCTTCCCCATTGAGGAAGGTTGCGCCTCTGTCCAGCTTGGTGCCGATGGCCTCCGCCACCGCGTCGTACTCCTTGGTAATGATCAGCGCCACCTTGGAATAGTCGAACCGGTACACCACGGCATCCAGCACCTTGCCCGTAACAAACACCGCCACGCCGGTATACAGCGCCTTGGTGATGTCCTGAAACACGATGCCCGTCAGGACGGCCACCCCGGCGTCAAAGCACATGGAAATCTGTCCGATGGGGACATCCCGGTATTTGAGCTTCAGCAGCCGCACCACGATGTCCGAGCCGCCGGTGGAGGTGCCGCAGATGAACACCATGCCCAGCCCCAGCCCGCAGATCATGCCGCCGTAAAGGGCGCAGAGCAGCGAATCCATGGGCGGCATCGTGATTTTGGCAAAGGCGTCGATCAGCACCGAGCTGAGAACCATTCCCAGCAGACTGCCGCAAAAGAACCGTCTGCCGATCTTCACACCGCCGAGGATGAACAGCGGCAGGTTAATAAGGATCGTCAGCACGCCCACGCTGCCGTAGCCCAGCAGCTCCACGGCCACCAGCGCAAGGCCGGAAATACCGCCGGGGCTGATCTCATTGGGCTGTAGGAACAGGGAAAAGCCCAGCGCGAAAACCGCGCTTCCCACAGCCGTCGCCGGAATCCAGCGGTAATCTTCCCAAATCTTGCGCATAAACGTCCTCTTCTTTCCAATCTGTTCGTTTTTACACCTCAAAGGTTTGCTGCTTTTCCGCCGAATCCTCTTCTTTCAGCACCGCGCCGGCGGAGGGGATGGTCTTGGTGCGGTAGCGGCTTTCGTTGACAATGCCGCTTTGGGTCAGCAACACCGCGTCCCGGAGCGTTGCCTTCTTTTTCAGCGTCATCACCGCTACGCCCTGCGTGTTTCTCGTGGTCTTGGGCAGGAGCTGCGCCGTGGAGAAGATCGCCGCCCGGCCGTCGGTGGAGTACACCACCATCTGCTCATCCGCGTCCAGCGCCACCGCCTTTATCAGCGGACTCTTGTCGCTGTATGCACCGGTGAGCTTTTTCCGGTTGGTCTTCGTCTCGTAGGCGGACAGCGGAACCTTCGCCGCCTTGCCGTTTTCAAAGAAGAACAGGATGAAGCCCTTGTAGTCGCCGCAGAACACCATCGCCACCAGATTTTCTCCCGGCTCGAAGCCCAGCTTCTGGGGCAGATAGTCGCCCAGCTGGGATGCCTTGCCGTCGTCAAAGTCGGAAAGGCGGGACTTGTAGCACTGGTACCGGTCGGTGAATACCAGAAATTCCGCCCTGTTGGTGGTCTCTCTGGAGAAGGACAGGCTGTCGCCCTCCTTGAATTTCTGCTCGCCGCTCATCCGCAGGGACTGGGCGGTCATTTTTTTCAGATAGCCCTCCTTGGAGACGAACACCGTGACCCCGTAGTCCGGCACGTCGTCCTCTTCCTCGGGTGCGACCTCCTGGGCGTCATAGAGAATCTCCGTCCGCCGGGGCTGACCGAACTTGTCGGCCACCGCCTGCAGCTCCTTGATGATGACGTTCTTCAGCTTCCGGGGGCTGTTCAGCGTGTCTCTCAGGTCGGCGATCTCCCCTTCCAGATCGTCGATGGCACGGGTCTGCTTGAGGATGTATTCCTTGTTGATGTTGCGCAGCTTGATCTCCGCCACGTAATTCGCCTGAATCTCGTCAATGCCGAAGCCGATCATCAGGTTGGGCACGACCTCGTTTTCCAGCTCCGTCTCCCGGATGATGGCGATGGCCTTGTCGATGTCCAGCAGGATTCGTTCCAGACCTTTCAGCAGGTGCAGCCGGTCTTCCTTCTTCTGAATCTGGAAGAAGATGCGCCGCTTGACGCAGTCCGTGCGCCAGGCCGTCCACTCGTCCAGAATCTCCCCCACGCCCATCACACGGGGCATTCCCGCAATAAGGATATTGAAATTGCAGGGGAAGCTGTCCTGCAAAGGCGTCAGCCGGAACAGCTTCTGCATCAGCTTCTCCGGGTCAACGCCCCGTTTCAGGTCGATGGTCAGCTTCAGGCCGCCAAGGTCGGTCTCGTCCCGCATATCGGCGATCTCTTTGATTTTCCCCGCCTTGATCAGCTCCGCCACCTTGTCCATGATGACTTCAGTGGCGGTGGTGTAGGGGATTTCCGTAATTTCAATCAGGTTGCCATCCTTGACGTAGCGCCATTTTGCCCGGAGCCGGAAGCTTCCACGGCCTGTGGAATAGATTTCCCGTGTGGCGGCCTCGTCAAACAGCAGCTCGCCGCCGGTGGAAAAATCCGGGCCGGGCAGGGTCTCCAGAATGTCGTGGTCGGGATTTTTCATCAGGGCAATGGCGGTGTCGCACACCTCCCGCAGGTTAAACGAGCAGATGTTGGACGCCATGCCCACGGCGATACCCTGATTGGCCGAAACCAGCACGTTGGGGAACGTGGTGGGCAGCAGCGCAGGCTCCTTCATGGTGGCGTCGTAGTTGTCCACCATGTCCACGGTGTCGCTGTCGATGTCCTTGAACACCTCGGCACAGATGGGATCCAGCTTGGCCTCGGTGTACCGGGCGGCGGCGTAGGCCATGTCCCGGGAGTACACCTTACCGAAGTTGCCCTTGGAATCCACAAAGGGATGCAGCAGCGTCTCGTTGCCTTTGGCAAGACGCACCATGGTCTCATAAATGGCGGCGTCGCCGTGGGGGTTCAGGCGCATGGTCTGGCCGACGATGTTGGCGGATTTCGTCCGTCCACCGGTGAGCAGACCCATTTTGTACATGGTATACAACAGCTTGCGGTGGGACGGCTTGAAGCCGTCGATCTCGGGAATTGCCCGGGAAACGATGACCGACATGGCATAGGGCATGTAGTTCAGTTCCAGCGTCTCGGAAATGGCCTGCTCCGTGGTGGAGCCGTGCAGGCCCATAATGCCGTCGGTATTTACTTTTTTCTTTTTTTCAGGTTCTTGCTTTTTCCGTGCCATGGTTGGCTCCTTTACAAGAAAATCGTTTGTGAATTTGCTGTCTGGCTGGTATTACGAAATATCTGCCAGTTCCAGATACTTTGCGCCGTTTTCCGCGATGAAATTCTTCCGCTCCTGCAATCCGTCACCAAGCAGGAAGTCAAAATAATGCGCCGTGCGCTCCGCGTCCTCCGGCATGACCTTGATAAGACGGCGGGTCTCCGGATTCATGGTAGTCATCCACATCATCTCCGGGTCGTTTTCGCCGAGACCTTTGGAGCGCTGAATGGTGATTTTTTTGCCGTCCAATTCCTTGAGAATTTTCGTCTTCTCCTGCTCGTTGTAGGCAAACCATGTCTTGTCCTTGCAGGTGATCTCGAACAGCGGCGACTCCGCGATATACACATATCCGTCCCGGATCAGCGTCGGGCACAGGCGGTAGAGCATGGTCAGGATCAGTGTCCGGATCTGAAAGCCGTCCACGTCCGCATCCGTACAGATGACTACTTTGCTCCAACGCAGCTGGGACAGGTCGAAGGACGACAGCTCCTTTGCCTTCTTGCCCTGCACCTCCACGCCGCAGCCCAGAACTTTCATCAGGTCGGTGATGATGGGCGACGCGAAAATTTTGCCGTAATCTGCTTTCAGGCAGTTGAGAATTTTGCCGCGCACCGGCATGATGCCCTGGAATTCCGCGTCCCGGCTGAGCTTGACACTGCCCAATGCGGAATCGCCCTCCACGATATACAGCTCCCGCACCCCGGCGTCCCGGCTGCGGCAGTCCACAAATTTCTGCACCCGGTTGGCAATGTCGATGGAGCCGGAGAGCTTCTTTTTTACGCTGGACTTTGTCTTTTCGGCGGATTCCCGGGCGCGCTTGTTCACCAGAATCTGCTCCGATGCTTTGTCGGCTTCCTGCTTGTTCTCGATGAACCAGACCTGCAGCTGCTCCTTGAAAAAGGCGGTCATAGCGTCCTGCGTGAATTTGCTGTTGACGCTCTTTTTCGTCTGGTTTTCAAAGCAGCCGATGGTGGAGAAGCAGTTGGTCACCAGTACCAGCGAGTCCTGAATGTCCTGAAAAATGATCTTATTTTCGTTTTTGGTGTACTTGTTATTGTCCCGGAGGTACTTGTCGAAGGCCGCCGTGAAGCCGGAACGAACCGCCTTGTCGGGGCTTCCGCCGTATTCCAGCCACGAGGAATTGTGGTAATACTCAATGTGGCTGATCTGCTTGGAGAAGCAGAAGGAGGCCGTGATCTTCAGCTTCATCTCCGGGCGGTTTTCCGCGTCCCGCCCCCGGCGCTCGGCTTCCCAGTAGACGGGCATGGTAAAGGCGTTGTCCCCCACCAGCTCCTCGATATACTGGCGGATGCCGTCGGCATAACAGAATTCCTCGGTCTCGAATTTGCCGCCCACCTGGTTGCGGAAGCGGAAGGTGATGCCCTTGTTCACCACCGCCTGACGGCGCAGCACGTCCCGGTAATATTCCACAGGGATGTTGATGTCGGTGAAAACCTCAAGGTCGGGCTTCCATCGGATCGTCGTGCCGGTCTTTCTGGCGTTCGTCGGCTTTTTCGTGAAGCCTTCCTTTGTGCCGGTCCTGTTTTCGCCCTTTTCGAAGTGCAGGCCGTACTCAAAGCCGTCGCGCACGATGGTGACGTCCATGTATTCCGAGGAATACTGCGTCGCGCAGGTGCCGAGACCGTTCAGGCCGAGCGAAAACTCATAGTTTTCGCCTGTGTCGTTCTTGTACTTGCCGCCTGCGTACAGCTCGCAGAACACGAGTTCCCAGTTATAGCGCTGTTCCTTTTCGTTCCATTCGACCGGGATGCCGCGGCCGTGGTCGGAGACTTCGATCGAGCCGTCCGCATAGCGGACAGTCGTGATGTCGGTGCCGTAGCCCTCGCGCGCCTCGTCGATGGAGTTGGAGAGGATTTCGAACACTGCGTGCTCGCAGCCCTCCAGACCGTCCGAGCCGAAAATGACGCCCGGGCGCTTGCGCACGCGGTCCGCGCCCTTCAGCGAGGATATACTGTCGTTGCCGTAAGACGGCTTTGCTTTACTCATATACTCTAACCCCTATTTGAAGTTCTGAAATCCATAACTAATATATTATACGCTATTTTTGCGTTTTTTGCAACATTTATTCCGCTGCTGCGCGGAATGCCGCCGTCCATGCCGAAAAATCCGATGCCATCGCCGCAGAAAACGCCCCTTTTAGTATAGCACAAATGTTCGTCTTTTCAAGACAAAAAAATGCGCATCTCTCGATGCGCACCGGCTTGCCGAACTTTACGGAGACTTCGGCAGGCCCATCTATCTGAAAGGAAGCGAAAGGGGGAGAAAACGCTTCTTATGTTTGGACTGTCCGGGAGCCTGCGCGGTATTCCGTCCCGCAGGGCCGAACAGATTTTAATGGTCGGCACTCTAAAAGCACCTCAGAAAAGAATTTCCCATGAAATATCTATTTTCAAAGGGGATTGTTTCATTCCCTTGCTGTGATTCTATGATACCGGTTTTTCATGTCTAAAGTATGATAGAATCTTGAAGAAATCGTAAACACTCCATGGCATTTCCGTGAACTATGCTGTCGCCGGACTTCGTCCGGCCGACAAGCAGTGTTTTGACAGCGCTACGCGCCGCAAAACACAAACGTCCGAAAGTTCCCATACGGAAACTTTCTCCCTCTCAGAGTATAAAAACCGAGGTACACGCCCCCGGTTTTTATGGTTTTGCAAAGCAAAAC
>OGUN01002724.1_pt1 | contig 10219 bp, 9 predicted proteins | sample 1553621 | NCBI WGS metagenome assembly OGUN01 (sample SAMEA2580300, study PRJEB22360) | human gut metagenome | biome: human gut; feature: human-associated habitat; material: faeces | place: Denmark | collected 2008/2010
CTGCCGCACCTCGCTCGCCGTATCGGCACTTAGAATTATGCGGTATTGCCCTAAAAATATACGGTAAAACGCGCATGTCTATCTGCGGGCGGTGCGCCATAACAATCAGGCGGCGGGAAACAGAATCCCGACCGGGAAAGGAAAAACAATGAAACGTATTCTGGTCGTAGAAGACGAAGCCAGCATCCGCGAACTTGTGGCACTGAACCTGAAAATGACAGGCTGGGAAGTATTGGAAGCCCCCAGCGCGGAACGTGCGCTGGAGTTGATCCAGAAAAATCCCCCCTGCGATGTAGCGCTGCTGGATATCATGCTGCCGGGCATGGATGGGTTTTCGCTGTGCGAAACCATCCGCCACGGCGACCCGTACATCGGTATTATTATGGCGTCCGCCAAAGGGCAGGAGAGCGATAAGATCCGCGGCCTTTCCATCGGCGCGGATGATTACATCACCAAGCCGTTCTCGGTGTCGGAGCTGATGGCCCGCGTGGAAGCGCTGGCCCGCCGAGTGCGCCGCAGCGCCACTGCGGACGATGAACAGGCAGGCTCCGAGCCGGATCAGCTGGTCAGCGGCCCCTTTGTGCTGGATGAAAAAAGCCGCGTGCTGTACAAATCCGGCAAGCCCATTGACCTGACCCAGGTGGAATTTCAGATCATGGAGCTGTTTTTCCGCAACCCCGGCACTGCCCTGGTGCGCGAAAAAATCCTGGAAGGCGTTTGGGGCAAGGGGTATTTCGGTGATGTCAAGATCGTGGATGTCAACATCCGCCGCCTGCGCATGAAAGTGGAAGATGAACCCAGCAGCCCCCAGCACATTTTGACCGTCTGGGGCTATGGCTACCGCTGGAACGCATAATTACCGCATTTTTATGGAAAGGGGGCTGCCGCCTGTGCAGAGCATTACCCGCCGCTGGCTGCGCGGCAGCCTGCTGATTACCATTTGCATCCTGGCTGCGGCGCTGGGGCTGTTTTTGTATTACAGCCACCAGAATTTGTACGGCGGGGTGCAGCGTGCCATGCAGGCGCGGTTTTCCACCGTGGAGGGACGTTTGCAGGCAACCGGCACCGCCGGCAGCAGCCAGGCAACGTCTGAAAGCCGCAGCCAGTCCCTGCGCCGCACGGTGGAACAGTTTGATGAAAAAGATAAGTTCGAGTTCATGCTGTTGGATTCCTCCGGCGTGGTGCTGGCAACCTCCAGCGGCACCATGAACAAGAATCTGCTGAGCGAGGGCAGGGATTTTTATAAGGCTGTCACCGGCTCCACCGGCAGCGGCATGGTCACTTTCCGCACAGCGGACGGCGAACACGTGATGGCTGTTACCAGCCTGGTGCCTTATGCGGCGGGCAATGTGACGGCCATGCGCCTTGTTACCAGCCTGACGCTGGTGGACCGCCAGTGGTACAGCACGCTGATGGTTTCGTTCGGCGTGGCGGCGGTGGTGCTGGGGTTTGCGGTGTTCAGCGGCCTGTTTTTTATCCGCACCATTGTGCGGCCGCTGGGCCAGGTGGAAGCCACCGCCAATCGCATTGCCCACGGCGATTTGACCACCCGCCTGCCGGATGCCCCGTATGACGATGAGATCGGCCGCCTGTGCAAAGCCATCAACCAGATGGCCGAGGACCTGACAAAAACGGAACGGATGAAAAACGAGTTCATCTCCTCTGTCAGCCACGAACTGCGCACTCCGCTGACCAGCATCAAAGGCTGGGTGGAAACCATCGCCAACATCCGTGACCCCGATGACGAAAACTACCGCAAGGGTATTACCATTATCCGTAGTGAGACCGACCGCCTGTATGATATGGTGGAGGAACTGCTGGATTTTTCCCGCCTGCAAAACGGCATCAAGCTGAACTGCGAGGTGCTGGATTTTGTGGCCGAAGCCACCGACGCTGCCCTGTTTGTGGAAGCCCGCATCCGGCAGGAGGGACTGCACCTTGTGTATGACGAACCGCCGGAGCCGTATCCCGTTTGGGCAGACCCCGCCCGCCTGCGCCAGGTGTTTGTCAACGTATTTGATAACGCCATCAAATATTCGCCGCCGGAAGGAACCATTTTCTTTACCCTGACCCGCACCGCCACCACCGTAACGGCCAGCATCCGGGACCAGGGCCGCGGCATTGCGCCGGATGACCTGCAAAACGTAAAGATGAAATTCTTCAAAGCCAAAAACGCCGTGCGTGGTTCCGGCATCGGCCTGGCGGTGGTGGATGAGATCACCAAAGCACTGGGCGGTACGGCGGATATCACCTCAACGTTGGGGCAGGGTACCACCGTTACCATCACCCTGCCCATCTACCATGCTGGGCAGGAACATCTGCACGAGCCGCTTTGACCGCAAAAATAAAGGAGAACCCATGCCGCAAGAACAACGTCCAACTGAAAAATTCCGTACCTCTGTGGGCGGCCAGGCCCTGATGGAGGGCATTATGATGCGCGGCCCTGAAAAAATCTGCTGCGCGGTACGCCGCCCGGATGGCACGATTGATCTGAGCTATTCCGATGTGACCACCCACTGGTACAATAAAGTTCCCCTGGTGCGCGGAGTGTGCAATATGGTGGAAAACCTGATGAACGGGTACAAATACCTGATGCACTCCGCCGATATTGCCATGACGGAAGAGGAAAAAGAGGAAGAAAAGCAGAACGAGAGCAAGCTGGACCGCTGGCTGGACGAACACGCCGGCCCCAAGGTACAAAGTGCGCTGATGACCCTTTCCGCCTGCGCAGGTGTAGTGCTGGCAATTTTTCTGTTTACTTTTCTGCCTACGTTCCTGACTGGGCTGGTGGCAAAAGTGATCCCCATGGGGCGCTGGCCGCGGGTCATCTTGGAAGCAGTGCTCAAGCTGGCAATCTTTTTGGGTTACATGTTCCTCTGCACCCGCATGAAGGAAATCCACCGCATGTTCCAGTACCACGGGGCTGAGCACAAAACGATTGCCTGCTATGAGGCAGGTGAGGAATTGACGGTTGCTAACATCCGCAGACATACGCGGTTCCACCCCCGCTGCGGCACCAGTTTTTTGATTCTGGTCATTCTGGTCAGCATTGTGCTGTATGCGGTGCTGCCGTGGAGCGGTACCATGCTGCGCGTGCTGTACAAGCTGGCCATGCTGCCGCTGCTGGTGGGCATCTGTTATGAGATTTTGAAGTGGGCAGGGCGTTCCAACTCGCTGCTGGCACGGGCTGTTTCGGTGCCGGGGCTTTGGCTGCAGCACCTGACGACCTTTGAGCCGGAAGATGACATGATTGAAGTGGCCATCGCCGCCGTTACCCCCGTACTGCCCAAAAAGCCGGAGGACGGCCAGTGGTAACGCCGCTTGCCCCACAGCAGCTGGCGGGCATTCTGCCGCGCCAGGCTGTGCGCATGGTGCAGGATGCTCTGCAGGCCGCAGGCTGCCCCGATGCTGATTACGACGCCCGCGAACTGCTGCGCATTGCCGCTGGAAAAGATCCGCGCTTGCTGTTTGACCCGCTTACCCGGCCGCAGGCTGAGTGCCTGGCGGAACTGGCGGCTCAGCGCATGCAGCGGGTGCCGCTGCAATACCTGGCAGGGGAGTGGGACTTTCTGGGGTTGACCTTCAAAGTCGGCCCCGGTGTGCTCTGCCCCCGCGCAGACAGCGAGGTGGTGTGCGAAACTGCCATTGAGCTGTTGCAGCAGATGGGAAAACCTGAGCCCCGGGTGCTGGACCTGTGCGCCGGAACTGGCTGCCTGGGCATTGGCATCCGCCATTTTGTGCCAAGTGCCAGCGTGACCTGCGTGGAAAAAAGCCCGCAGGCGCTGCAATACCTGCAAGCCAACGTACATGGCACCGGTGTGCAGGCAAAGGCAGCGGATGTGCTGCAATACTGGCGAGAGCTTATGCCCCAAAGCGTGCAGCTGATCATCTCCAACCCGCCGTACCTGACCGGGGCAGAGATGCAGGCCCTGATGCCGGAGACCGCCCACGAGCCAGCTATGGCGCTGGACGGCGGAACGGATGGGTTGGATTTTTACCGCGCCATTGCCGCCCACTACCGTGATATTGTCTGCCCCGGTGGGTGGCTGGTGTTTGAGATTGGCTGTGCCCAGCGGGCGGATGTGATGGAGATATGCCGCCAAAACGGCTGGCAGCAAGTGCAGGCAAGGAAAGATTACGGCGGCAACGACCGTGTGGTGTACGCCCAACGGGTGAAATAAATCTGATTTTCAACGTTTTGCAGCTGAAATGTGGAAAATGCGAAGAAAATTTTGAAAAGATGACAACAAATGGTTGTAATTCGTGCCGCGATTGGTTATAATAATACCTGATAAACGCAGGACGACCATTTGGATAGCGGCGCACCTGCCGTACAAAATAAAAACAGCACCGCAGTTGCCTGTGGTGCATATGGGATACAACGCACGATCGCTCAGATAAGGAGATATAAACTTATGGCAGCAAAAAAGGAAAGTTCATCCAAGCAGCTCCCCACCGGCCCGGCAGGGGATAAAAAGGCAGCGCTGGAGACGGCACTGGCCCAGATCGAAAAGCAGTTTGGCAAAGGCGCCGTGATGAAGCTTGGGACCAACGTTGCCATGCAGGTGGATGCCATTTCCACCGGCAGCCTTGGGTTGGAGCTGGCGCTGGGCATCGGCGGCCTGCCACGCGGACGCATCATTGAGGTATATGGGCCGGAATCTTCCGGTAAAACCACCCTGGCCCTGCATGTTCTGGCTGAAGCCCAGAAGCTGGGCGGCGAGGTTGCCTTTATCGACGTTGAGCACGCCCTGGATCCCACCTATGCCCGCGCCCTTGGCGTTGACATTGACAGCCTGCTGGTCAGCCAGCCGGATACCGGCGAGCAGGCCATGGAAATCTGCGAAGCTCTGGTACGCTCCGGCGCGATTGACGCTATTGTTGTGGACTCTGTTGCTGCCATGGTGCCCAAAGCCGAAATTGAAGGCGAAATGGGCGATTCCCACGTTGGCCTGCAGGCCCGCCTGATGAGCCAGGCTCTGCGTAAGCTGACCGGCATCATCGGCAAAACAAACACCGTCTGCATCTTTATTAACCAGCTGCGCGAAAAAGTCGGTGTGATGTACGGCAACCCTGAAGTGACCACCGGCGGCCGCGCCCTGAAATATTATTCCTCTGTACGTATTGATGTGCGCCGCATTGAGGGCCTGAAGGACGCCAGCGGTTCCTTTATCGGCAACCGTACCCGCGCCAAGATCGTCAAGAACAAAGTGGCACCCCCGTTCCGTGAGGCCGAGTTTGACATCATGTTCGGCGAGGGAATCTCCAAACTGGGCGAAATGATCGATCTGGGTGCTAAGCTGGGCATTGTGCAAAAGAGCGGCGCATGGTTCAACTATGGCGATATCCGCCTGGGCCAGGGCCGCGATAACGCCAAGCTCTACCTGAAAGAACACCCTGATGTGGCTGCTGAGATTGAAAAGCAGGTGCGCGAAAATGCGGACCGTCTGCTGGCGGCCGGCAAAAAGGGAACCGTGAAGCCGCTGGAGAAGCCGGCTGTTACCCCCGTTGCTGCTGAAGATGCCCCTGCCGCTCCCATGGCGGATGCACCCAAGACCACCGGCAGCGAGATGGACCTCGATATCATGGTTGACGAATAAGCGATGCCGAAGCTGACACAGGTAAAAGAAACAAAAAGAGGCCGCTATGCGCTGTTCTTTGACGGCGAGTTTGCCTTTTCGCTGGACGAGGACACCTTTGCCATGGCGGGGCTGCATACCGGGGATGAGCTGGAAGAATGGCAGATCCATGACCTGCAGACCAAAAGCGACACCCGCAAGGCTGTGGATAAAGCCATGGACCTGCTGGCCCTGCGGGACCATGCAGCCGGGGAGCTTTATCAAAAGCTCTGCCGCAGCTTTGACCCCCACAGCGCTGCCGCCGCCGTGGCAAAAATGCAGGAGCTGAACCTGCTGGATGACGCCGGTTTTGCCCGCCGCCGTGCGGCGGAGCTGCTGCGCAAGCGCAAGAGCCGCCGTGCAATTCTGGATGATCTGCACGCCAAAGGCATTGACCGCGGCGCGGCCGCCGAAGCGGTGGAAGCTCTGTTTGCCCAAAGCGAGGAGGACGAGGAGGAAAACCCGGAGCTGGCCAATGCCCGCGCACTGGTGGAACGCCACTATGCCGCAAAGCTGGCACAGGGCAAATGGCAGCAGGTAGCTGCCGCTTTGGCACGGCGCGGGTTCTCCCACAGCGTGATCCGCCAGGCATTGGCAGATGCCGAGACAGAAGAAACCGAAGCGTAACACAAAAAAGTACACACCGCAGGGGCAAAAAATGCTCCTGCGGCATTGTGGTATCAATGCACCGAACGGATAGCTTTGCCTGAATTTTGCCCAAGCAAGCGGCAGAGCCCAACATAACATACTGAAAAGAGAGACAGGAACAACCATACATGAATATTGCAATTATTTCCCTTGGATGCCCCAAAAACCAGGTCGATGCTGATGTATTCTGCCACGCGCTGATCAAGGCGGGCCACCAGACGGTTGCGAACCCCGAACAGGCGGACATTATTATTGTCAACCCCTGCGGCTTTATCCAGTCCGCTAAAGAGGAAGCCATTGAAAACATTTTGATGGCCTGCCAGTATAAGCAGCAGAACCCCAACCTGAAGGTGATCGTGACCGGCTGCCTGGCTGAGCGCTATAAAACCCAGATTGTGAGCGAAATGCCGGAAGTGGACGCCGTTGTGGGCATTGGCTCCAACGCCGCTCTGCCCGCCATTGTGGAGCGCCTGACCGCCAACGGCGCGGGCCAGGTGGAAAGCTATGGTCCCAAATGCAATATGGAGCTGGGCGGTGCCCGTGTTATCAGCACGCCGCGCCACTATGCTTACCTGAAAATTGCCGAAGGCTGCAACAACCGCTGCCATTACTGTGCCATCCCGCTCATCCGCGGCCCGCTGCGCAGCCGCCCCATTGACGACTGTGTTGCCGAAGCTCGCTGGCTGGCCGGGGAGGGCGTGAAAGAGCTGATCCTGGTGGCGCAGGACCCCACCGCTTACGGCGAGGACTGGGGCAAACCCGGCGCAGTTTGCGAACTGTTGGATAAGCTGAACACCATTGAGGGCATCCGCTGGATCCGTGTGCTGTACGCCTACCCGGAGCGTATCTCCGATGAATTCATCGCAGCCCTTGTGCGCAACAATAAGGTTGTGCCGTATCTCGATCTGCCCATCCAGCACTGCGATGACGAGGTGCTGAAAAACATGAACCGCCGCGGCGGCCGCAAAGAAATTGAGGATGCCATCCGCCGCCTGCGCGCGGCCATCCCCAACATCACGCTGCGCACCACCCTGATTGCAGGTTTCCCGGGTGAGACCGAGGAACAGTACAGCGAGCTGTGCGACTTTGTCAAAACCGTCAAGTTTGACCGCCTGGGTTGCTTTGCCTATTCCGCCGAGGAAAACACCGTGGCCGCCAAGATGGACAACCAGATTGACGAGGAAGTCAAGCAGCGCCGCGCAGACCACATTATGGAGCTGCAGGCCGAGATCAGCGCGGAAAAGGAAGCAGAAAAGGTCGGCAAGACCTATGAGTGCATCTGCGATGGCGTGGACGATGAAACCGGCATGTACCTGCTGCGCTCCGCAGCAGACTGCCCGGAAATTGATGGCAGCATCATGACCCCGGCAGATACCCCGCTGGAAGCCGGCGCGTTCTATAACGTTACCATCACCGATGCCGATACTTATGATCTTTATGGTTATGCGGAAAGCAAAGTGGAGGAATAAACCATGAATCTGCCTAACAAATTAACGATGATGCGTGTCATCATGGTGCCGTTCTTTATGGTATTTGCTGCCATGAGCCATATGGGCACGCCCCAGTTCAATGCAACGTATGCCTTGATAGCGGGCATTCTGTTTGCTGTGGCCAGCTTTACGGATTTCCTGGATGGCTACCTGGCCCGCAAGAACCACCTGGTAACGGACTTTGGCAAGTTTATGGACCCGCTGGCCGATAAGTGCCTGACCACCGCCGCCATCATCTATATGGTGGTGGACGGCGTGTGCTCCCCCATTGTGCTGGCCGTCATCATGTTCCGTGAGTTTGCCGTGGCCGGTGTGCGCATGATTGCGGCAGAGTCCGGTACCGTCATTGCCGCAAACATGTGGGGCAAGGTCAAAACCGTGCTGCAGATGGTCACCATCATCTTCTATTACTTTGCCATGGCGCTCGCCCCGGCGGACGGCGTTGGGGTTATCAGCTTTACCACCCAGGTGCTGTGCTGGGCCGTTGCTGCCGTTACCGCACTTTCCGGCTGCATCTACCTGTGGCAGAATCGTTCCTGCTTTATGCAGGCAAAATGATGCTGCCCCCTTGCAACCGCTTATCAGGGCGGCTATAATAAATCTGAACGGTTTGCAGGTTTAGCCGCGCCGTACCAGCAAAGTTGGGAAAGGAAGTTCCTGTCCATGCAGATTTTTAATACCATGACCCGCAAAAAGGAAGATTTTATCCCGCAGGAGCCGGGCGTTTATCGCATTTACGTCTGCGGCCCTACGGTGTATAACTATATCCATATCGGCAATGCGCGCCCCATGATCGTGTTTGATACGCTGCGCCGCTATCTGGAGTACCTTGGCAACAAGGTGCTGTATGTCTCCAATATCACCGATATTGACGATAAACTGATCAAAAAAGGCCAGGAGAACGGCACCACCATGCAGGAGGTTGCCCGCAAGTTCGAGGCCGAGTACATCAAAGATTCCGAGGGCCTGAACGTTAAGACCCCCACCGTGCGCCCCCGCGCAACCGAGCATATCGGTGAGATCATCAAGATCGTCAAGGACCTGGTCGAATCCGGACATGCTTACGTTGCCCACAACGGCGATGTCTACTTCCGCGTTAAGTCTGATCCCGGTTACGGCAAGCTGAGCCACCTGAACCTGGACGACCTGGAAAGCGGCAACCGCGAACTGCGCAGCCAGATGGATGACGACCTGAAAGAAGACCCCGCAGATTTTGCTGTCTGGAAGGCCGCCAAGCCGGGCGAGCCTTCCTGGAACAGCCCCTGGGGCCAGGGCCGTCCGGGCTGGCACATTGAGTGCAGCGCCATGGCCCGTAAGCACCTGGGCAAGACCATCGACCTGCATGCAGGCGGCCAGGACCTGATCTTCCCCCATCACGAGAACGAGATCGCCCAGTCCGAGTGCGCCAACGGGTGCGAGTTCAGCCATTACTGGATGCACAACGGCTTTTTGAACATCAACAACCAGAAGATGTCCAAGAGCGCCAACAACTTCTTTACCGTGCGTGAAATTGCCGATAAGTACGGCTATGAGCCGATCCGTTATTTTATGCTCACCGCTGGTTACCGCATGCCGCTGAACTATACGGTGGACCTGATCGAGAGCTGCAAGAACAGCCTGGAGCGCCTGTACACCTGCCGCGAGAATCTGGATTTTGCCCTGACCAAGGACACCTTTGGCACCGACGAGACCCTGAAGGAAAAGGCTGCCGAGGCCCGCACCAAGTTCTGCACCGCCATGGACGATGACCTGAACACCCCGGATGCACTGGCTGGCCCGTTTGTTCTGGTCAAAGAGATCAACACTCTGTCGGCTGTTTCCTCCAAGGATGCCCTGCAGACCGCCGCCGCTGCGTTCGACGAGATCACCGGCGTACTGGGCCTGCTGTACAACCGCAAGAAGGACGAGGTGCCCGCCGAGGTGACTGAGCTGGTAGAGAAGCGTGCCGCCGCCAAGAAGGCCAAGGACTGGGCCACTGCCGATGCCATCCGTGCACAGCTGACCGAACTGGGCTGGGCGGTCAAGGACACCGCACAGGGCCCGCAGCTGAGCAAGCTCTAAATTAAAGTAAAGCTATTCGCGGCATGTTGCGGATGGCTTTACTTTTTTGCGCGCATTTGCCATAATAAGAAAGAAGATCAGCTTTGCGGAGGGAACAGCAATGAAGGTCATGGTTTTTGACGTAGGAGGCACCGAAATCAAATATTCGGTCATGGACGAGCAGATGAACCGTTTCGATGCCGGTTCCGTGCCCACGCCGCAGGATACGCAGGAGCATTTTCTCGACACAATATACGCTCTGTATGCACCGCATAAGGATGAAGTGGCCGGTATCGCCATGGCGCTGCCCGGCTTTGTGGATGCCAACACCGGCTATGTCTCCAACGGCGGGGCACTTCTGTACAACACCGGCACGCAGGTGGGGCAGCTGGTGCGCGAAAGATGCGGCTGCCGTGTCACGCT
>OGUN01002728.1_pt1 | contig 10199 bp, 8 predicted proteins | sample 1553621 | NCBI WGS metagenome assembly OGUN01 (sample SAMEA2580300, study PRJEB22360) | human gut metagenome | biome: human gut; feature: human-associated habitat; material: faeces | place: Denmark | collected 2008/2010
AAAAGAGGGACGGGCACGGGCATTTTATCCAAAATCAAAGAATCTTTATCATAATACCAAGTATAAACCATTGTGAGGTAAACAATATTTTATTAATTTTGCCGACGATTGACCTACCAACACAGACTAATAACCGACCGTGCCCAAAAAGGCAAGACATTACTAACAAAAAGAACTAAATTATAGTACTAATCAAAATAAACAATTATGAGAAAACTTTTTATGCTCACTGCCTTTTTTGCATTGACGATGAGCGCCAATGCAGAAAACAGGAAATGGGACTTCACCAACTGGAGTTCGGCAACGTTGCAAAACCTTGCTGCCGACGCCCAGGCCAACGGCGGAACAAGGTGGACGACAATCGAAAAAGCAAGCGGCGACGGCGAGACCAACGGCAACTGCTATTGGTATGTGCCCGAAGAAGAGACCGAACTGGCAACAGTTGCCAACGGCCAGACTACCACAATAACCGAGACACAGGGCCTGGTGTTCAACTGCAGCGGCAGGTCGCTCGCCCTGGCCGTAAACTACCAGACCACCTGGGACGGCCTCGGCCCCTACTCAGGGCCCAGCTACCTGTGGATGGGAGGCAAGAACAACAAGTTCACAATAAAGGGTGTCAAGCCGGGAGCCAACATCACCATGGACGTAGAGTCGCACAGGCTCACCGACGGGCGCGGCGTGTCGCTGTCGGTCAACGGCACGGCCGTTGAGATAATAGAAGGCTCGGAAAAACCCAAGGAGCGCACAACGTGCGTATGGCAGATACCGGCCGACATATCCAACGGCGAGCTGGTCGACGTCACAGTGACCAACAGCAACGGCTGCCACATATATTACATCGACCTGCAGGAAGACGCCCCGGCAGTAGACGGCGCCAAGATTGCCTACGTGTTCAACTCGGGCTACAACAACTACGACGCCTCTAACGATGCCTTCAGGGACATCATCGAGAACAACAGCGAGTTTACCAACATCACCTTCGACGCCCTCGACGTGAGCCAGGAGGCCAACAGGAAAACGCCCGACGAGCTGAAGGCCTACGACGTGGTGGTGGTGAGCGGATACATGCCGGCCGACGACCAGTATGCACCGACGCTGCGCGAGGCCATCGCCTACGTGCCAATGCTCAACCTCAACCCGCAGCTTTACGCCACATGGGGCTACGGCACGCCCAAGACAGCAGACTCTCAGTCGCTCGACGTGGCTGAAGAAGCGCTCGACGACGCCCTGTTCAAGCCGTCGAACGAGTCGGACAACTACATCACCGACGGCAAGCTCGCATTCTTCGAGGAGGGTTCGGCCACCGGAGTCGAGATACCCGAAGGGTCATACTTTGCAAACGACCGCGTGCTGGCAACCGTAGGAGGGGCCACCGCCATCCATGAGCACAACGCCGGGCGCAACACCTACATGCTGATACCCTACGGTGCCGACAACCAGTTCTACGCCGTGAGCATAGTAGACATTCTGACCAACGCCATCAAGGAGCTCAACTACTCGAAGAAGGAGATAACCAAGGCTGCCACGCCGAAGTTCACCGAAGACTACAAGCAGATGAACACCGACGTCACCATAGCCTCGGACACCGAAGGAGCCAAGATTTACTACACCACCGACGGCACCACCCCAACAGACGCGAGCACGCCCTACACCGGGCCGGTGAACATATCTGAGCCCGGCACCACCATCACGGCCGTGGCCTACGCCGACGGTTACGACCCCAGCGAGCCCGCCACGCTGAACGTGGCACTGCACGAGACATCGGCCATGCCTACCATCACCACGGCCGAGGAAGACGGAAAGGCCATCGTGACGCTGACAAACAACGAGCCCAACGCCACGCTCTACTACAACTTCACGGGCGTGAAGGATGCCAAGGCATCGTCGGTTTACACCTCACCGATAACGATAACCCACCCCACCACCATCTATGCCTTCGCCGGCGAAGTGCTCGAGGCCGAGAAGGTTGCGTCTGAGCTCGCCTCGAAAGACATCACCATAACAGGCAAGGAGGTGCGCCTCGACGTTGTGTCACACTTCGACGCCAACGCCGCCGACTGGTCGCTGGGCGAGAGCAAGACCAAGTACTACACCGAAGGCGAGAAGAACGGCTACAACTACTATGAGGTTGTGTCACACGTAGAGGAGCTTCCCGACGGGCGCGACACCACCATCATCGACAGCAAGGAGCCACTGTGGAACCTCACCGTTGTCAACCCCGGCAAGGGATGGGAGGCTAAGACCTACGGCCAGGGCATGCTCTGGGAGCGCATAACCATATCGGACGACATCTCAGACGCCAACACCGACAAGCGCTACCGCGGCGAGACGGCATTCGACCAAGGCGCTTCAGACAACTCGGTGACATTCGGCAACATACGCAAGAGCGACGGTGTGGAGAACGACCCCTACTCTTGCCACATACAAAGCACCGAAGCTTTCCAGGGCCCGTTTGACATAGTGACTTACGTCGGCAACGCCAGCAGCAGCAACCAGCCCAAGGCTGCACTGTTCATCAGCACCGACACCCTGTCTGAAGACAACTGGACGTTTGTAGACTCGGTGTACTTCTCAAAGACGCAGCGCTACATCAAGAAGAACATAGCCAGCTACGAGGGCACCGACAAGGTGTTTGTAAAGCTGCAGGCTGCATTCTCCAGTGTCATGGTATTCGACATATACATCATGAACCATGGCGAACTGAGCGGAATAAAGGATGTTGACGTGGCCGAAGAAGCCACAGGCGAGGTTGTGCGCACGCTTATCTACAGCATCAACGGCACACGCCTCAACGCCCCGGCCAAGGGCATCAACATCATAAGGGAAGTGTATGACAACGGCAGCGTGAAGACGAGGAAAGTCGTTGTAAGGTAATACCGACGGCTGCCAAGTGGCAACCAGGCACACAAAAGAGGGGGCACCTGAATAACGGTACCCCCTCTTTTCGTATCAGCACTTGCCTCCGTGGCGGCAGGACGAGGTCAGAAGGCGAGTTGGCGGCCGCGATAGAAGTCGACCAAAGCCACCTGGTACAGATACTCGTAGCGCGACTGCGCCAGGTCACTCTGTGCCTTCATGAGGTTGTTCTTGGCCTCGTTGAACTCGGTTATGGTAGCCTTGCCATTCTCATATTTTGCCTGTGTCAGGCTGAAAGCGTCTTCAAAGCTGCGCAGGGCCTCCCTGCAACTGACATATTTTGCGCCAGCGTTGCGCGCATTGAGGCAGGCCGTCTGTATCTCTTTGTACAGGTTCTTCTTCACGTTTTCCAGTTGCAGCGCCTGCGTCTGCCTGTCTATGCGGGCTGCCCTCACGCTGTTACGGGTCTGGAAGCGGTTGAACAGCGGCACATTGAGGCTCAGGCCCACGTACTGGCTGAAGTTGTTTCGCATCTGGGCGGCAAAGCTTGAGGCACTATACCCCGACGTACGGTAGTAGTTAGTGCCCAGCCCAGCCGTGAGCGACAGTTGCGGATAGAATGCTGCCTGGGCCACCTTGACACTGTAGTCGGCCCCCTTCAGGCGTATCTGCTCGGCCTTCACCTCGGGCATTATGCCCAAAGCCTCGGCATAGACAGCATCGGCGGCGGGCAGCGACGAGCACCGCGCCTCCATCCCGGCGGTGTCGGGCAACGCTATGGCAAAGCCTTCGGCCGACTGAAGTTCGAGCAATTGCGACAGCGCAAGCAGCGACAGGCTGCGGTTTCCCTCTGCCTGCGTCGCCGTAAGACGGCTTTGCGCCAGCGTGGCTTCCTGCTGCGAGAGGTCTGCCGGGCTTGCCTTGCCGTGGCTCTTCATGGCCCCCCGCCGCCCCCCCAACCCCCGCCCCTGCCGCAACGGAGGGTTTTAACGCTATGGTACAGACCAAGAATTTCCCGCTGGAAACGCGCGGCGAGGCGGTCAGCCGCGAAGCGCTGGTCCAGGCGGCATTACAGGAGATCACCCAGAATTACCGCGAAGCAAGCCTTTCCAATGTGGCCCGCAGCTACGGCGTTTCGCTGGCGTATGTCAGCGAGTGCGTCCGGGCCCAGACCGGAAAGACCTATAAGGAGCTGTTGCAGAAGCACCGGATGGAGACCGCCCCCCGCCTGCTGCGCCGCAGCGACCTGAACATCCAGCAGATCATCACCCAGGTGGGCTACGAGAACACCAGCTACTTCTACCGCCTGTTCCATGAGCGGTATGGCCAGAGCCCCCGGGAGTACCGCCGGGCACGCAGCCAGCGCACATAAGTGCATCAGTGAACGACCCTCTCCGCCTTTGCAGCAGGCTTTGACGGAGAGGGCCGTTTTGTGTTATATTAAGGCAGAACGATCAGGGCGGGCAGCGGCCCGCCGGAAGAGAGGTTGGATGAAGATGTTTCGTGGAGCAAGACGTGCAGATCTGGATGCGATCCTGAAAATTTATGCCCGCGCCCGGCAGGCGATGGCGGATTCCGGCAACCCCACCCAGTGGGGAGATCATTTCCCGCCGCAGGAGCTGCTGGAAGAAGACATTGATTCCAACCGGCTGTTCCTCTACCTTGTCAACGGCGAACTGGAGGGCGTGTTTGCCTTTATCCTTGGCCCGGACCCCACCTATGCCCGGATCGAGGATGGCAAGTGGCTGAACGATACCCTGCCCTACGGCACCATCCACCGGCTGGCTTCGGCAGGCAGGCACCCCGGCGTTGCCGCTGCTGTGATCACCTGGTGTCTGGAGCACTGCGAGAGCCTGCGGGCCGACACCCACGCCGACAACAAGATCATGCAGCACCTGCTGGAAGAAAACGGCTTTACCAAGTGCGGCATCATCCATGTGGAGGATGGCACGCCCCGCATTGCCTACCAGAAAATGTCCCTTCCCCTGCCTTTGCGCCGGGATTGAACCGCAAAAATGCGCCGCCCCACCAAACGATGGAGCGGCGCTGTTTTTATGTGGAGCTGTCAGCCGTGGAAGGGAGAGGGTGAGCCCGCTTTCAGGAAATCGGATCTGTCATCTGACCTTCAAGCGTGGGTTCGACCACCACGGTCTCTTCCGGCGTGGGCTGGAAATACTTCTCGTACAGCTCCATGCCGATGCGGTAGCCCTGCCACACGATGACCGCCGTGCCTGCACCGGCCACGCCGATGATGGCGGCAGTGCCCAGAATGCTGGGCTCGCTCTCGATGGTGGCATCCCGGTACTGGGCTTCCACGGTCACGGTGCTGCCCTTGGCCACGCTGCCCGCCGGGATGGTAAAGCTCTCCTCGTTGTAGGCGACCGCCGGGTTGCCCAGCAGGCTGGCTTCATCCATGGCCCACAGGTCGAACACCATGCCCTCGGGCACGGCGCTCTGGTTCAGCGTCACCTTGACCTCGGCATCCACCGGCACGTTGGCGCTGGTCATGGCTTCGCCGCCGTTGTAGGTGAACGTGCCGCCCTTCACCGTCAGGGTGTAGGTTTCGGGAGTGGGGTCAGGTGTGGGTTCGGGCTTCTGGTCGGGAATCTTCTCCCAGTTGGCGTAAAGGGTGAACCGGCCGGTGGGAGCGCCAGTGAAATCATACGGCTCGTCATCTTTGGTGAGCCAGCCCTTGAACTCGTAGCCGGAAACGGTGGGAATTGTGGTGGGAGCTGTCAATGTCCCGCCCGTTTTGACGAACACTTTTATCATTCGCTCTGCTTCAGGCACTTTGTCGCCATAGTCGAAGGTGACGAGAGTGGGGACATAGCCAGAAAGAGCAGAAATAACGCTTTCACTTGTGCCAGAGTAGCGGATGTCATTCAGGCTAGTACAACCATCGAAAACATACGGGCCAATTGAAGTTACGCTGCCGGGAATCGTGATACTAGTCAGGCTAGAACAATTCTTGAAAGCCCAGGGGTCAATAGTTGTCACACTATCAGGAATCGTGATACTGGTGAGCTTAGTGCAGTTAGAAAAAGCACGCAATTGGATAGAAGTTACGCCGTCGGGGATTACAATACTGCTCAATTCAGAACAACCAGAAAAAGTATAAGGCCTGATAGAAGTTATGTTATTTGTTGAAAGTGTTATGCTGCTTAAATTGGTGCAAGAATCAAAGGCATACGCATCGATATATGTGACACTTTGCGGAATTGTAATGTTAGTAAGGCTGGAGCAATAATAAAAAGCATCCCAGCCAATGGATATTACACTATCTGCAATGTCAACATGAGTTAGCTTAGCAAACCGGCTAAAAGCGCATTGTCCAATCGAAGTTACGCCGGGAGAAACGACAACAGAGGTGATTTGATCGTGGAAGCTGTACCATGGCTGATAGCTACCAAATGGAAAATCTTCCATTGCACCACTGCCGCTAATCTTCAATGTATAGGTGCTTGAATCATCCGTGTTTTCGGTCAGCTGCCAAGTGACACCAGACCCATCTCCAGCTGCGCCGCCGGTCAGCGTTGCACCGGATTTGACCTTCAACTGGACAGCCGGGTTCAGGGGGTGCAGTGCGTTTTTCTCACCGGAGAAATCATAACTGCCGCTTTCCAGCGTCAGCGTGCTATTGCCCTTCTCAAACTTCCAGCCGTTGCCGCTGTAATCCTGGGTGCCGCCTTCGGTGCCAACGGGGTAGCCGGCTTTATCGATCACCAGCCGGGTCAGTATGCTCAGGGTAACGGTGTCTGTACCAGTGGATGGTGCGGTGAAAGTGACAAAAAAACTATCAGAGGGTGCATGGTCAGTAGAATAGCTTGCACTTGGTGCCCAATCTTTTAACAAACAAGGTGTGCCGTTTGTGTCTCCGAATGTAACATCAATAGGAAATAATATTGGTTGACTGATAGGGGAAAAAGTATATTCGATGGTGACACTGGTATCATGGTCGGAATTGGGAATAATATAACAGCCACCGATGAGACCATTGATTGTTGCGCGGCTAATCTTATAGATACCAGTGTTCTGGAGGTTCACATTCAAGGTATAGCCGTCAGCGACATGGACACCCTCTGGCTTTTCACGAAAAATGCCGCCCTTTATGGTGCCATTGTTGGTAACGGATATAAACGTGCCATTTTCAATCGTGCCACTGGATTCATTGGATATGGCATGGAGAAATTTTCCACCAGTGATAGAACCATGATTTATGAGGGAAGAGGAAGAAGAAAAAAAATAACCGCCACTGATTTTTCCGTTATTTATCACAGCGTTGTCGAAATTTCCCTTAACAATGGTTGCATTTCCTCCAATCGTGAGTTTACATTTGGTGACATTTCCATAGCCGGAAATAATTGAAAAAAAATCATATTCTGTCGAGCTGGCAGGATGCAGGTCAAGCGTTTGTGTAGAACCGTCATAGCTCCAGCCATCACCAGAACAATCTCGATCATGGTTGTCACCGGAACCGACAGGATAGCCATTTTCGATTCTTAATGTAGTTGAGCTGGAGCTGCTTTCCTCTGCCCATGCTGTGATTGCCGACACAGGCAGGAGCGTTACCGCCATGCACAGCGCCACCAGAAGGCTGAGTAGTCGTTTCTTCATAGGGGGTCCCTCACTTTCTTTGGGCCGGAAGTGGAGCTCCGGCAAGAATGGATGCTCTTACTTCCTTAAATACACGCCGTGCGGAATCCTTTCACCCTTTTTCAAAAAAATTGAAAAAAAAAAAACGAACTGCAAAACAGTCCGTTTTCGGGTCATCTTTCGTAATGTGTCCAAAGGCTTAAAATCTTGATGGTTTGCTCTTCTTCAAAAACATCATACACAAGGCGGTGCTGTACGTTGATGCGCCTGCTGTACGAGCCGTTCAAATCGCCCACCAGCTTTTCATAGGGCGGCGGGTTCTGGAACGGATTTTCTTTTATAACGGAGATCAGCGCCTTCGCCTTTTCGTCAAGATGGGCGGATTTCAGCTTTGGAATGTCCTTGAGCGCGGTTTTCGCATAAACAATTTTGTACATTTACCACTCCACAGCCGATTCGTCAACACAATCTTCCAGCGGTTCGGCCTTGGCCGCCATGAGCTTTTCCCGCATTCCCGGCACGGAGACGAGATAAAGCGTTTCCATAATGCCGCTGTAATCTTCTTCCGAAAGCAGAACAGCGTTGCCGTCTTTGGTGCAGATGTTCAGCGGTTCATTGTACTTTACGGTCTGCTCTACATACTGGAAAGCATTCTTGCGAAAGTTCGTAATATTAGTGGTCGTCATCGTGCATCACCTCTTATGTACATAATAGCGTACACGCTGCGCGGTGTCAAGACCTTTTTTGCCGAACTTGGGGCTTGTGGAGCGGGGGCAATCGTTCTATAATACAAGCTGTGAAATGAATCACAAAAGGGGTGGAACGTATGGACAAAAAACTGAACGAGGCCGTGGCGGCGCTGCGGCCCCAGATGGTGGCGGCGCTCCAGCGGCTGGTGCGCAGGCGCAGTGTGGAGGCCGACCCGCTGCCGGGCAAGCCCTTTGGCGAGGAGGTGGATGCCTGCTTTGCCGAGGCGCTGACCCTCTGCCATGAGCTGGGCTTTGAGACCACCGACATGGATCGGTACATCGGCTGGTGCGAGATCGGCACCGGGGACGAGATGGTGGCGGTGCTGGGGCATCTGGACGTGGTGCCCGAGGGCGAGGGCTGGCATCACCCGCCCTACGCCGCCGGGATCGAGGGCGGCAGGCTGTATGGCCGGGGTTCCATTGACGACAAAGGCCCGGTGGTGGCCAGCCTGTTCGCACTGAAGGCCATCCGGGATCTGGGCATCCCGCTCAACCGCCGTGTCCGGCTGCTGTTCGGCCTGAACGAGGAGACCAATGACCGGGACGTGCTGTACTACAAGGCCCACGGCGGGGAGATCCCGGTGCTGGGCTTCACCCCGGACGGCGAGTATCCGCTCATCAACGGCGAAAAGGGCATCCTGAACGAGAGCTATGCTGTGCAGCTGCACCAGACCGGGGCCTGGCAGCTGAGCAGGGTGCAGGGCGGCGTGGTCGGCAATGTGGTGCCGGACTACGCCTGCGCTGCGCTGACCGCCCCGGCGGGGGCCGCCCTGCCGGATGCGGAGCACATCACCGTGACAGCCGTTCCCGGCGGCTATCAGGTGGAAGCGGTGGGCGTTTCGGCCCACGGCAGCCACCCGGAGCAGGGCGAAAACGCCATCGGGCGGCTGGTGTGCTACCTTGACCGGCTGCCGCTGGAGGGGGATGCCAAGCAGGCCGTGCACTTTCTGGCCGAGAAGCTGGGCACCGACCCCTACGGCGAGCGCCTGCTGGGCCACCGGCTGGAGGATGCGCTCTCCGGCCCCATGAGCTGCAACTGGGGGCTGATCGAGGGCGACGCGCAGCATCTGTGGGTCAAGCTGAACTACCGCTATCCTGTGACCATGGAACGGGCAGACTGCCAGCCCGCTGTGCAGGCCGCCTTTGAGGCCGCAGGCTGGGCGCTGGATGGGCAGGTGCACAAGGAAAAGCTCTACTACCCTGCCGAGACCCCGCTGGTCAGCGCCCTGCTGGAGGTTTACCGGGATGCCACCGGCGACAATGCCCCGCCCAAGTGCATCGGCGGCGGCACCTACGCCAAGATGCTGCCCAATGTGGTGGCCTTTGGCCCCCTGTTCGCGGGTGACCCGGTCACAGAGCATCAGCCCGATGAATGCATCGATCTGGAACGTCTGGTGCAGAACGCCCAGATCATTGCAAACGCCATTGTCAAGCTGGCAAACCTGCCGCTGGAATAAGAAGGAGGACGGGACTATGAAGATCACACAGGTGCGGCTTGGCCGCATTTCCACCCCGCTGCGGGTGCCGTTCAAAACGGCACTGCGCACTGTGAACAGCGTTGAGGATGTTATCGTGGAGCTCCACACCGATACCGGTGCGGTGGGCTACGGCGAAGCACCCCCGACCGGTGTCATCACCGGCGACACCACCGGGGCCATCCTCGGTGCCATTCAGGATCATATCGCCCCTGCCCTGCTGGGCCGTGACCTCGATGAATTTGAGGATCTGACCGCCGCTGTGCAGAAGGCGCTTGTCCACAACACCAGCGCCAAGGCCGCTGTGGACATGGCCCTGTGGGATCTGCTGGGCCAGAAGTACAGCGCCCCTGTTTACCGGATGCTGGGCGGTGCCCGCAGGAACATCGTGACCGATATCACCATCAGCGTCAACCCGCCGGAGGAGATGGCCCGGGATGCCCGCACCGCCGTCCAGCGCGGCTACGACTGCCTGAAGGTCAAGGTGGGCATCGACCCTGAGCTGGATGTGGCCCGCCTTGCC
>OGUN01002732.1_pt1 | contig 10189 bp, 9 predicted proteins | sample 1553621 | NCBI WGS metagenome assembly OGUN01 (sample SAMEA2580300, study PRJEB22360) | human gut metagenome | biome: human gut; feature: human-associated habitat; material: faeces | place: Denmark | collected 2008/2010
AATCATGTTATTTTTTTATTATTTTTATCCAACTGAATAACTGAAATTTAAATAAAATTTTTGACCTTTGTAAGGCTGCAAAAAAGTTGAAGATAAAAACGCAAGATTTAAACGAACGTTTTTTACTGGCGTTTTATATAAATAACATCTTAATAATCAATGATATGATATCAAAAGGTTTTAAAGCGAAATTTATGATGGCATTTTGGGGCTTGTTCGTTGAAGCTCATTATATTGCTGCGAACAATGATACAATGGAGGGCTCTCAAGGAATTCTACCTTTTATCATTTTACTGATAGTGTCCATATGTGTAATAGCTTTTTTGAGTTATTATATGTATAGGTTGAAGAAAGAGAATATTGCCAAAGGTGGTGAGCTTATGGCGAGAAACGATGAGCTTCTTCGGTCTGTCGATGCGTTAAGCGTAAAAAATCGGGAGATCCAACAAATGTTGGTCAATAAAATCCGTGAGACTGATAATTGGAATAGGGATAATGAGGTAGAACGGGAGGATTTGAAAAAGCGCCTTGAGGAAATGGAAAAGCTCCATAATTCGTTTTTTGTTGAAACGATTCATGAAATGCGTACTCCACTATCGCTTGTGCTTGGTTCGTTGAGTGAGTTGTTGCAACGTAAAAATGATATTGACTCTAGTGAAGCGACTCAATTATTGTCTGCTTACCGTAATACTTTGGCTCTTCAAGACCTTATCGAGCAATTGCGAAATACCCGTCATGGAGATGACGTGGCAAACCATCTTCGGATAGCTCGTTATGACATGATCAGTATAACAAAGCAGATTTGTGATTTATTCGTGGACTGGATAGCCATGAATAATGTGGAATTTCATATTAATACCCAAACCTCTGTTCTTTGGGTCTGGATAGATCGTCGGAAGATGGAGTTTGCCTTGCGTGTACTTTTATCTAATGCGTTAAAAAATACCTACCGCTTTGGAAAGATCTCGATCAATATTTCCGTGGTACGCTCGAATGGTAAGGCTTATTGTTCTTTCTCTATCCAAGATGATGGGTTAGGAGAAAGCGAAAGTACCCGTTTGGGTTTGAAACAGATCGTGGATATGACAGAATCCTCCGGCGCTATTTTCGAAGGAATTTCATCGGAGGACGAGACGGGAACCCAATATACGATATTGATTCCATTGGGGAGAAGCCATTATATGGAACGTGCCGTGGAATTCATCGAGCCAGATGGTGATCTGGTAAAGCTGAATGAGATGCAGAAGGAGGAGATCGCCGAGTTGATCCAAGTTGTTCCGAAAAAGAAAGAGACCGGGAAGAAAATGTTGGTGATTGATGACAGTGATCAGATCCGTTGGTTCCTGCGTCATGTTTTTGCCAGTGAGTATCATGTTTCGGAAGCTCATAATGGCCAGGAGGGTGTAGAGATCGCGCGAGTTGAACGGCCGGATTTTATTTTATGTGACGTGATGATGCCCGTTAAAGATGGGCTTGCTACCTGTCGTGAAATCAAAGGCATCCCAGAATTAGCGCAAGTGCCGGTTGTCTTGCTAACCGCAAAGGTAGAGAGTGAGGATGTTATAGCCGGCATTGAATGTGGCGCCGATGATTATATAACCAAGCCATTCGATGTAGAGGTGTTACGAAGTAAGGTAAACAGTTTATTGAAACGTAGGGATGAGATGAGACGTTTCTATACGTCGAATTCTGTAGGTGCGCATCCCGAGGGAGAGAAAACGGTAAAGAAAGATGATTCCCCTTCCAATCTTTTTATGGATGCGGTTATCTCAACGATCGAGAAACATTTGGATGACCCTAGTTTTGAGGCGAAGATTTTGGCGGATTCTTTAAACATGAGTCTCCCTACATTATATAGAAAGATAAAACTCTACTCGGATAGTAGTATATTGGAGCTTACCCGTATGGTACGTTTGAAGAAAGCCGCCGAGCTGATCAGTATGCAGCGATACTCTATCCAAGAGGTTTCGGAAATGGTCGGCTTCAACGATACCGCCACTTTCCGTAAGCGTTTTACGGAACAATACGGCGTCACTCCTTCACAGTATCTGCCGGGTAAGAATTAATCGTTTTGCCATTTCCCGAATAATCGTCGGGGAATGGCAAAATTTTTTATTTGTTTTTTGAAACGATATTTTTCAACCTCTTTTTGATAGCCTTACAACGGTGCTAATCAGCCCGAAAATATCCCGAATGAAAATTTATAGTTTTACCTCTTATTTATGAAAGTAACACCTATTTACTTTTTTTTATCGTCCAAATACCTTTGCAATGTCATTAACGAACAACAGATTGGTCATGGGGAAGATTTGAACAAAGAGTTCTTGTTATGTGACTGAAAACTTAAAAAGCAATTGAGAAAGAAAGGTTTATATAAAAGATTTATTAACTCATAAAATTATATGTATATGAAACTTAGAAATTTATTATTCGGGACAATGATCGCTTGCGTGTTCGCGGCGTGTTCAAACGAGGATGATCCTATCCCTAGCGTGGATCCGACACCTACACCGGAAGCAGGCACCGCTGATCTTACGATTGTGGTGAAAAACTTAACAAAGAGCACACAGACAAAAGCCGGCGAGGATGAGAACGCCAAGGAAGGCGAAGCTAAGATTTACAATTTATTTGTAGCCCTTTATAATGAGGACGGAACATTCTTACAAGTTAGTGATCTTACAGCTAATGAGGATGAAGAGGTTACTGATTCAAAGAATGAGATTCAGTTTAAGGGATTAAAGGCTGGTGCTTCTTATCGTGCTTTGGCTTTCGCGAATGTTCCAAAGGATGCTCTTACCGCAACCGCTAACTCTTTTGAGTTGACATCTGCTTACTATGTCTTTTCCGGAGAAGGAGCGAATGGGTTACCTATGAGTAGTGGTATTAGCCCTAAATTCACTCTTGCCGAAGGTGAAAATTATTATGGTTACTCAAACACTACAGGAGGACACAGTATTGAATCTGGAAAACCTTTAGGATTAATTAGAAATGTGGCTCGTGTGGAATTGAATGCCCTTGATTTGGATATGACTAAAGTCAAGGTTGATGGTAGTCAAAAATACAAATCAGGAACGATTAAGTTTGTGCCTAAGGATGTTTTTGTATTACATGGTCGTACAAAAGCTAAGGTGGCAGACCAAAGCCAAAGTAATACAGAGTGGTTCAATCTGCCAGATAAGGTTTGGGGTAATATTGCCACTACTTATGAAACTGCTGATGGAGATGATTATTATTCCGGGACTAACTCTAGTAACTCATTCGGCCGTTTTGCTGGAACTGTCGATGCTGCTAATTATATAAAGGCATTGAGTACAGCAGAAACAACATATACTCAGAATTGGGATGGTACTGCTATTACCGGAAGTAAAGCAATTACTCTTGCTAATTCTTTATATTTTTATGTGTTGCCTAATGATCAGACAAAAGCGGCCAGAGAACAAGAAGATCCGGAAGAAGAAGGCCAGGCTTTCGTCTTGGATAAAACAACTTTGGCATCCGAATTGGTAATCAGTGGTGAAGTTTATATAAAAGCTATAATGAACGATAACACATCTTGGACATTCGGCGAAGAGAGTACTCCTGTATTGCGCTATTGGCCGATAAAGATTGGTATCGATGGATTAGATAGTGAAGACACATATTATGGTCAGGTACATAGAAACGTGGTTTATAACATTTCTGCTACTATCGCAGGTAATGGTTATGCAGATCCTACTCTTCCTAAGGGGGATCCTACAGCTGACTTGTTTGTAAAGACAATGGTTATGAACTGGGGTACAGCCACTCAAGCTCCTGTTATCGAATAATACTTATTCTTTGAATAATAATCAAAAGGCATTCTCTATCAACAGGGAATGCCTTTTGTTATAATATATATCAATGTCCGTTGGCTGAATTAGAAAGTTAAAAGATTTATGTTTAAGAAGTTGTTCTCCCCGGACACGCACCAGACATCGTCCTATGTGTAGAGAATCTAAATCATCTACCATATCTACCATTATTTATGTAATTTTTTGATTGTAAATAATTTATCTTGTGGTGGTAGATAGTGAACATCTACCACTACAAACTTCGATCTACCATCATTAGGTTACCAGAAAGATTAGCACGAACAATTACCACTAACGATAAATAATGTATAACATTCTGTATTTCAATAAATAATAGTTTTTTTGCATAGAAAAACAAAAATTTTGCTATAGAGAAACTTTTGTTTCTTTAGTATGAAATAAAAGTTTCTTCAGTATGAAACCACTAACTTCACCTATTGAAACTCTTATTGGCTTTAATCCCTTTGTCTGTCTCTTATAAAATCGTATAATACTAAATATACGAGTCCGCAAGCTTGGGAAGTGATTTTTTTGCGTTTCCCATTAAAACATGGTAGATGCAGAATGAAAATTGTAGATGTTATTCCATCTGCAACCACTATATAACATATTTATTTACAATAAGTATGAGGTTGAATTGTAGATATTGTAGATATTCTCATGAAATAATATTCCGGCTCTTAGGTTCAAGACATATGGGATCGCCATCATAAGGAAAAGATAGTAAATTTTGTAGTCTCCGGATCAATTTATAACCAGAATTATACATGCAAAAAAGGCACTCCCGATAAAAGGAATGCCTTTTGGACGTTATTCAAAGAATAGATATTATTCGACAACTGAAGATTGATTTGCGCTACCCCAATCAAGAACCTTTGTCTTAACAAACAATTCAACAAAGTCTGTTGGAGGAACAGTAGGATCATCATATCCTCTACCGGCTAAAGTTGCGTCAATACTGTAAATTATATTACGATGGATCTTTCCATCCTTTAAATACTCAGCCGTAGCTGCTGCCATTTCATTCGTCGCAGCAATTTTAATAGGCCAATATGCTGTTTTCTCCGCATAGTTGTATACTGCATCACTTCCGCTCTTTTTAGCATTTTCAAGCTTATAAGTACCTTTAACTACAATTTCAGTTGCAAGATCCTCTGGTTTGAAATTTTCAGCACCATTCATTTCACGAGCAGCCTTAACTTGGGGATTTTCGAACACATAGAATTTAGGGGCGATTGTGATAGTCGCAGACACACCATCTTCAGTTGCGATATTCTGTACCAATGCGGTGGCTGGTAAACTGGCCTTGTATCCTTCAATAATAGAACCTCTCATATTCGTAAACATAGCGTCATCATTCACGAAATCTCCTCTATAACCTGAAGCATAATCTGTAGCATTAGCAGCATAAGTTGCGGACACATTACCCCATACGGTATTGCTAACGACATTCCACCAGCTATTGCCATTACCCATATCTGCTGCATTGGACTTCGTCCGCCCATGCATGATGAATACACATTCTGGTACAATCGTCGCAATTCCTTCAACGTATACATCTTTTGCAGCTCTAGTCATGTCTAAGCTAAGTCCCGTAAAATCAATGCGCGCTACATTTCTTATCAAGTACAAGGGATCTGCTACAAGAATATGTTCACCTTCTCCCGCTGTTTTAGTATATCCATAATAGTTTTTACCTGCTTGTAAAGTGAATGGATCAGACAAACCACTACTCATTGGTAAATAGTTTTCTGCGAATCCGGCAGCTGGCATCGTATATACAGGAGATACAAAGTTGTCAATTGTTGTACCAGCCAGTGAGATTTCAGGCATATTAGCAAATGCGATAGCACGTAATTGCGCACCTTCTGTCAGTCCGGCAAATTGAACCTCATCATTATCCGCAGCAGCATCCTCATTGGCAATATCAGAGGTTGAAGCGACAAGCGCTCCAGTTTCAGCATCATAAAGAGCAACTGTTAAGTTTGTAATTTTAGCTTCATTTTCAGTCTGTGTCCCCTCCGCTGCAGCTTTAGTCAAACTTCTAGCCACATTTTTCACAGAAATAGTCAGTGTTGCGTTATTTTCCCCTGTTTGCGGTTGATCCGGTCCTACGATAGGATCATCCTCGTTTGAACACGCCGCAAACGCGCAAGCGATCATTGTCCCGAATAATAAATTTCTAAGTTCTATTGGGGAATGGTTATAGGGGGTTGTTCTTTAGTTGATTAGGCTTTTGTTGTGTGAAGGGAAGTAACAACTCAGTAGTATTAATTACCCTCAACGTTACTTCTTTAATCGAGGTTTTTATTACATTTGCCGTATGATCTCCCGTCAGGGCGAGACTCCGCTGGAAAAAACAATTTATGTATTGAAGAATATGAAATCTATTTGATATGTCCCCATTTAAAGAAAAAGAGGCATACTTCCGACGCTTGCTCGACGTAGCGAATGTGAATGCCTTGTCCCCCAAGGAGCGTGCGACGTACGATGAGAATCTGAAGATCTACCGTGACTGGAAGGCCACGATGGAGTACGCCGTGGAGGAGGCGGAAACAAAAGGTAAAGCAGAAGGTGAGCGTTTGGCTACCCTACGCAACGCTCGTAACATGAAGAAAGCCGGTGTCGATCTTTCATTAATCGCCGAATGCACGGGGCTTTCGTTGGAAATAATACAAAGTCTCTGATCTGATAAGCCAGTTGCGGACTGAAACTATAGCGGATGACACGGATCTTGGGGAGAAGTATCTTTCTTGATCCGTGCCATACGAATCTGAAGTAATATCCGTCTCATGCGTCTAATACGCCATTAAACCGGTCTATTGCCTGTCTTTTACTAGCATCGATGATTTTCGCGTATACTTGTGTGGAGATGATGTTCTTGTGTCCTAGTAATTTACATACTGTATACAAGTCAATGCCAAGAGCTAGTGAAAGAGTGGCGAAAGTATGGCGGCTTACGTGGAATATACAAGGCGAAGCAAGCAATAGTGAATAGGTAAAGATTAAACATAAGTCGTTTGAAATGAGCTGTATTTCTGTATTCTGCAAAATGTGAAAAATGCAAACGACAACAGAATATTGAGGTTGTTCAGTTACCAAACCGTTAGTCGAGTAGTTACCGAAACAGGAATAGGTAACACAAAGCGATGAAAAGAAAACCTCACCGTTTTGTTTGCACTCATACACAGTGTTTTGCATATCAAGGAACGCTTATATGGCAAGTATTTTTGCACTAAAAAGTATAAGCGTATGAAAGTAGAAAAATTCAAGGTATTGCTCTACCTCAAAAAGAGCGGACCGGACAAGTCGGGAAAAGCTCCCATCATGGGACGCATCACGGTAAACAGGACAATGGCACAGTTCGGATGCAAACTGTCCTGCACTCCCGAATTATGGAATCCACGTGAAAGCCGTCTGAACGGCAAAAGCAAGGAAGCGGTTGAGATCAATGCCAAGATTGAAAAGTTGCTGTTAGCGGTAAACAATGCCTTTGACAACCTTGTGAATCGCAAGGTTGATTTTGATGCCACCGATGTGAAAAACCTTTTTCAGGGCAGTATGGAAACGCAAATGACGCTCATGCGAATGACGGATGTTGTCTGCGATGACCTCAAAGCCCGTATCGGCATAGACAGGGCAAAAGGGACTTATCCCGGTTATCACTATATGCGCCTAACAATCGGGGAGTTCATCGTGACCAAGTACAAGGTGAAAGATTTGGCATTTGGACAACTGACAGAGCAGTTCATCCACGACTATCAGGCATTTGCCACCGGTAATAAGGGTTATGCGATTGATACCGTCCGCCACCATCTTGCCATCCTGAAGAAGATATGCCGTCTGGCGTATAAGGAGGGATATGCCGACAGAATCCACTTCCAGCATTTTACCTTACCAAAGAAGACGGAAACGACACCACGGGCATTGAGTCGTGAATCGTTTGAGAAAATCCGTGATGTGGAAATACCCGCTTACCGCAAATCCCATATACTGGCAAGGGATATGTTTCTCTTCGGGTGCTACACCGGGGTCTGTTATGCGGATGTTGTCTCGATTACCCACGAGAACCTTTATACGGATGAGGGCGGTGCTTTGTGGTTGAAGTATCGAAGAAAGAAAAACGAACTTCGTGCCAGTGTGAAACTGTTACCGGAAGCGATTGCGCTGATTGAAAAATATCATAGTGAGGATAGGGACACCCTGTTCCCTTTGCTGCATTGGTCAAATCTCAGACGACACATGAAAGCGTTGGCGGCACTGGCAGGCATCAAGGATGATTTGTGCTATCATCAGGCGAGGCACAGCTTCGCCTCGCTGATTACGCTTGAAGCAGGTGTACCGATAGAAACCATCAGCAGGATGCTGGGACATTCCGACATTTCCACGACACAGGTCTATGCCCGTGTCAGCCCGAAGAAACTTTTCGAGGACATGGACAAGTTCATAGAAGCCACCAAAGATTTTCAATTAATTCTTTAATACAGAAAACAATATGCGAAGTACATTTTCACTTTTACCCTACATTAACCGCAGCAAAGTAAAGGCTGACGGTACGACCGCCATACTCTGCCGCATAACCATTGACGGCAAACAGACAGCCATCAGTACGGGGATTTATTGCCGGCCGGAAGAATGGAACAGCAAGAAAAACGAGATTAAATCCGTAAGGGAAAATAACCGCTTACGAGAATATTTACGACTGACAGAGGAATCCTACAATGAGATACTGAAATCGCAAGGTGTGGTCAGTGCCGAGATTTTGAAGAACCACATATCCTTGAACAACATCCATCCGACCACTCTTCTACAGATGGGAGAATGGGAACGTGAGCGGTTGAAGAAGCATTCCGAGGAAATAGACTCGATTTCTTCCTATCGAAGTTCAATGTATTATCAGAAGTACCTGACGGATTTTCTTACGTCCATCGGTAAAAAGGACATTCCCCTTGAAGAAGTGACGGAGGATTTCGGCAAGTCCTACAAAGCCCACTTGAAGAAATGCAAGAACTTCGGGGTTTCCCAGACCAACCATTGCCTGCGTTGGCTGAACCGCCTGTTGTATCTGGCAGTCGATAAGGAGATTCTCCGTGTAAATCCCTGTGAGGACTTGGAGTATGAGACAAAGCCGGAAGCAAGGCACAGGTACATCAGCCGTGAGGAGTTCAAGAAGATACTTTCCACACCTATGTATGACAAGCGTATGGAACTGGCAAGACGGGCTTTCGTATTTTCCACCCTGACGGGACTGGCGTATGTGGACATCAAACTTCTTTATCCCCACCATATCGGAACAAACGCTGATGGCAGACGGTACATCCGCATCAACCGCAAAAAGACAAAGGTGGAGGCATTCATACCCTTACATCCCATAGCGGAGCGGATATTGTCGCTGTATAACACGACCGATGACGAGAAGCCCGTGTTTCCTCTTCCCAACCGTGATGCCCTATGGTTTGAGGTTCATGAATTGGGAATAACCATAGGAAAAGAGGAAAACTTGACCTATCACCAAAGTCGGCACAGCTTCGGTACTTTTTTGATTTCGGCGGACATACCGATTGAGAGTATCGCCAAGATGATGGGACACTCCAATATTAGAACGACACAGGGATATGCACGGATAACCGATGATAAAATTTCCAAAGATATGGACAAACTGATGGAACGAAGAAAGGAAATATCGGCTGGCGAAAAGAAGAAATAGCAAATAATCATCATAAAATAAAGGAATTATGAGCAGAGGCATAATAACAATCAGTGAAACGGGTGCAGTCACTATGCCGACCGCACCCGTATGGATGATGCAATTTGAGATTGCCGACCTGTTCGGGGTATTCTCGTGCAATGTCCGCAAGACGATACGGGCAATCTATAAGAACAATGAACTGAATGAAGCCGATACGATGCGATATGTCAGGCAACCGAATGGTATCAGTTATGACGTTTACAACCTTGAAATGGTTATAGCCATTGCATTCAGGATATGCAGTAAAGAAAGTGCATTGTTCAGACGGTTTATAATAAATGAAATCAGCACCACCAAAAGAGAAACGCCTGTTACGTTGTTTGTTTCCTGTGGCAGGAGTAATAACCGATGGTATAGTTGAGGTTCATCCCGTCAGCCACTTGTTTCCGTTGCCACACGTTTGAAAGGCATCCGACAACGAAAAATAAGCAACTGATGGGTAAAGAGCAGAAAAGGAACGGCTTACAGACGAAGCGCAGTATTGACACTTCATCCGTAAGCCGTTCCTTTTTTCTTTTTGTCGAAAATCTATTGCTGCCGCAATACAGGGCATACGGCAAACTGCACTCCTTTAAGAAAAATCAAGTTATCCTTTGTCGGTAGGCGGAGC
>OGUN01002745.1_pt1 | contig 10150 bp, 5 predicted proteins | sample 1553621 | NCBI WGS metagenome assembly OGUN01 (sample SAMEA2580300, study PRJEB22360) | human gut metagenome | biome: human gut; feature: human-associated habitat; material: faeces | place: Denmark | collected 2008/2010
AGGCAACACCGGTGCCGCGGTCGTTGTGGGGATGGGTGGAGATGATCACGCTGTCGCGGTACTTCAGGTGCTTGTCGCAGTACTCGATCTGGTTGGCGTACACATGGGGCATGCTCATCTCCACGGTCACCGGCAGGTTGATGATCATGGGGCGCTCCGGGGTGGGCTGCATGATATCCAGCACGGCGTTGCACACCTCTACGGCGTAGTCCACCTCGGTGCCGGTAAAGCTTTCGGGGCTGTACTCGAACAGGAAGTTGCCCTCGTACTCCTCACTAAGCTGCTTGACCAGCTTTGCGCCGTCCACGGCGATCTGCTTGATCTCCTCCTTGGACTTGTGGAACACCTGCTCCCGCTGTGCCACGGAGGTGGAGTTGTAGAAGTGGATCACCGCCCGGGGTGCGCCCTTGACTGCCTCGAAGGTGCGGCGGATGATGTGGTCGCGGCACTGGGTCAGCACCTGCACGGTGACATCGGCGGGGATCATGTTCTTTTCGATCAGGGTGCGCAGGAACTCGTACTCGGTCTCACTGGCGGCGGGGAAGCCCACCTCGATCTCCTTGAAGCCGATCTTCACCAGCATCTGGAAGAACTCCAGCTTTTCTGCAAGGCTCATGGGCACGATCAGCGCCTGATTGCCGTCCCGCAGATCCACGCTGCACCATGCGGGGGCCTTTTCAATATGGTCTTTTTTTACCCAGCTGTCATAACCGGCGGGTACCGGGTAATACCCCGGTGCGTACTTGGTAGCGTCCATCATCCTGTTGTCCTCCTGATGTTGTGGTGCATAAAAAAGCACCCCTTCCGTCTGCTCGTTTCACTCGCATCCACCTTCCCCAAGGGGACGGCTTTCCGGAATGCGGTAAAGTTTACGGTATTGCCCAAAGGCGCCCCCTTGGGGGAGCTGGCATCGCATAGCGATGCCTGAAGGGGTATCCGCATACAAAAAGGCTCCCGTCTTTCAAGGCGAAAACCTTGAGAGACGAGAGCCTGTAAATTGCTTTTACAGGGCACCCGTGGTACCACTCTCCTTGCTGCACGGTCAGGTACAGCCACTTTGCACGATCGGCCAAAACGGCGAATCGCTGCCCCTGTAACGGTGGGCGTCCGTCAGAACCTACTTGTCCGTTCAGTCCTGCCGCTCAGGGGCCAGTATCCGAAGTTCTCTGCACCCGTCTTGCACCACCCGGCGGCTCTCTGCACGCAGAAGAAAGATCGTTTTATCCCCGTCAACGCATTTGCACTTTGTTGAAAGTGAGATAATTTTAGCACGCCTGCCAGAAAGTGTCAAGAAGTTTCATTCAGGATAAAGATGAAAGCATTTCATAATACCATGGGGTAAATCATGCAAAATTGAGGTCGTTGCTCCCCTGCCCCCTTATCCGGCAAGCCCTTTGCGCACCTATAATATGGTAACTGAGCGGCTTTAGTCCTCTTTGTTAAGAAACTGCTAAGTTTTTGCAAAGTTGCCCTCGCTGCGCTGTTGCCGGGCGGCAAGGTGTGGTATACTGGACGCAGCAAACGGGTGGAAGCCCACTTTATATAGAAGGAGGAACATCCCATGAAAGAAGTCAAGCCATCCAAAAAGCCGCTGGCTATCTACTATGCCATCGTGCTGCTGGTGCTGCTGGTCATCAACCTTGTGGTCATGCCATGGCTGGCCGAGCGTCAGGTGCAGGAGGTAGACTACGGCACCTTTATGAGCATGACCGAGCAGGAAAACATCGGCAAGGTGGATATCCAGTCCAACCAGATCATTTTTACGGATAAGGACAACAAGCAGATCTACAAGACCGGCCTGATGAACGACCCCGGCCTGACCGAGCGTCTGTACGATGCCGGTGCGCAATTCTCCAGCGAGATCGTGGAGCAGGGTTCGCCGGTGCTCAGCTTTCTGCTGTGGTTCGTGCTGCCCATTCTGCTGTTCAGCTTCATCGGCAACCAGATGAACAAAAAGCTGATGGAAAAGGCAGGCGGCGGCCCGGGTGCCATGATGTTCGGCGGCGCGGGCAAATCCAACGCAAAGGTCTATGTGCAGTCCACCCACGGCATCCGCTTTGCGGATGTGGCCGGTGAGGACGAGGCCAAGGAGAACCTGCAGGAGATCGTCAATTATCTGCACGACCCCAAGAAGTATGAAGAGATCGGTGCTTCCATGCCCAAGGGCATTCTGCTGGTAGGCCCTCCGGGCACCGGCAAGACCATGCTGGCCAAGGCCGTGGCAGGCGAATCCAACGTGCCCTTCTTCTCCATCTCCGGCTCGGAGTTCGTGGAGATGTTCGTGGGCATGGGTGCCTCCAAGGTGCGCGACCTGTTCAAGCAGGCCAAGGAGAAAGCGCCCTGCATCGTGTTTATCGACGAGATCGATGCCATTGGCCAAAAGCGCAGCGGCGGCAACGACGAGCGGGAGCAGACCCTGAACCAGCTGCTGACCGAGATGGATGGCTTTGAGAACAACAACGGCGTCATCATTCTGGCCGCCACCAACCGCCCGGAGTCTCTGGACCCGGCCCTCACCCGCCCCGGCCGCTTTGACCGCCGGGTGCCCGTGGAGCTGCCCGACCTCAAGGGCCGCGAGGAGATCCTGAAAGTCCACGCCAAAAAGATCGCACTGGCCCCGGGCGTGGATTTCAACACCGTGGCCCGGATGGCCTCCGGCGCTTCCGGCGCGGAGCTGGCCAACATCGTCAACGAAGCTGCCCTGCGGGCGGTCCGCGCGGGCCGCAAGAGCGTGACCGAGGCCGACCTGGAAGAGAGCATCGAGGTGGTCATTGCCGGCTATCAGAAGAAGAATTCCATCCTCACCGACCACGAAAAGTGCATCGTGGCTTACCACGAGATCGGCCATGCCCTGGTGGCAGCCCTGCAGAACCACTCCGCCCCGGTGCAGAAGATCACCATTATCCCCCGCACCTCGGGTGCGCTGGGCTACACCATGCAGGTGGATGAGGGCAACCATTATCTCATGAGCAAAGAGGAGCTGGAAAACAAGATCGCCACCCTCACCGGCGGCCGCGCTGCCGAGGAAGTGGTCTTCGGTTCCGTCACCACCGGTGCTTCCAACGATATCGAGCAGGCCACCAAGCTGGCCCGTGCCATGATCACCCGCTACGGCATGAGCAAGGACTTTGACATGGTAGCTCTGGAGACCGTTACCAATCAGTATCTGGGCGGCGATTCCTCGCTGGCCTGCTCGGCCCAGACCCAGCGGGAGATCGACCAGAAAGTGGTGGAGCTGGTCAAGGCAGAACACGCCAAGGCGATCCAGATTCTGACCGACAACCGAGCCAAGCTGGATGAGCTGGCAAAGTACCTCTACGAAAAAGAGACCATCACCGGCGAGGAGTTCATGAACATCCTCAACCGGGAGGACGAATCCGCTGCTCCCGCCGAAGAAAAAATAAAAGAATAATTTTCCGCAATAATCTCACCGCCTGATTCGTATTCAGTACAGACGGGGCGATTTTGGGATGCCTTTGCAGCACCAAAAAGCGCAGTCCCCCAACTCCGCTTTCAACGCCCCACTCACTGCTACTTGAAACAAAAACAGGAGGAAATTCCTATGAGACTGCTGAACAAGAAGTTTGCCCGCAAGACCGCTGCCGCCGCCCTGGTGCTGGCCACCGCCGCCACCCTGGCCACCGGTGCTTTCGCTGCTGAGGACGATGGTGTCGTCGCCGGTTACATGCCCCCGCAGGAAGTCATGGTACAGGACGATATTGCCCTCCACAGCGCGGATGTCGCTGTGGGCGAGGTGGACCCCAACTACGGCGGCTATGCTGCCCCGGAGGGCAACCCCATTCAGGGCAACATCATGCTGATCTCTGCCGGTGACCTGGACACTCCCCTGCCCTCGGACACGCAGGTGGAAAAGGCGCAGGCCCACTACACCGTCAAGGGCCTGCTGGGCAAGCAGGTGCTCTACACCGCCCGGCAGGAGGGCAGTGTGCTGACGCTGGACTTTCCCGAGAATGTGGCCACGTTCCGCGCCACCATCCTGGACCTGCAGACCCTGATGAACAATGGTGTGAGCACCGTGGTGCTGCAGACCAACAAGACCTCCACCACCCTCAACCTGACCCTGCTGTGCGATGGCTACAGCGCCAATGACAAGGTGGTGCTCCGCCACATCGGTTCCCGCGCCTGTCTCACCGTCAAGGGCCGCAGCCGCCGCGACCTCCTCATCGGCCGCTGAGTCCATTTGATTTTGTATTAAGAGAGAGAACCCCCTCCGCAGGTTTGCCCTGTGGAGGGGGTTCTTTGTCGTGATGATATCAGGAGAACCAAAGGATCTGGTTTTCCCCTCTTGCGGTGCCAAAAATTGTTCCCTGTTTCGGCCACTGGCCGCGGTCACAATTTTAGCCTTTCACTCCTCCCAAAGCCACACCGCGGACGATGAACTTGGAGAGCAGCAGGTAGACGATGATGACGGGCAGGATGGCGATGGCCACCATCATATACACCTTGCCCATATCAAACTTGAGGAAATCAGCACTGCGGAGCTGTGCAATGAGGATGGGCAGGGTCTTTTTATCGGCGCTGTCCAGCACCAGAGCGGGGATGAAGTAGTTGTTCCAGCTGGCCACGAACGAGAAGATGGCCTGCACTGCCAGAGCGGGCTTCATGATGGGGAGCACGATCTTGTTAAACGTGTAGAACTCGCCCGCGCCGTCCATGCGGGCGGCTTCCACGATCTCCATGGGGAGGCTGGCGTCCAGATACTGCTTCATGAAGAAGAAGACTGCCGGGGCCGCAATGCTGGGCACGATCAGCGGAATGAAGCTGTTCTTCAACCCCATCTTGGTGATGAGCTGGAGGAAGCCCAGCGCCGACACCTGCGTCGGCATGGTCATGATGAGCAGGATGATGGCGAACGCCGCTTTCTTGAATTTGAAGTTGTAGGCGTAGATGCCGTAGGCCGTCAGAGCCGAAAAGTAGACGCTGAAAGCCGCCGAGCAGGCCGAAACGATGAGGCTGTTGCGGATACCCGTCAACACCGGGATGTTGGCATCGGCCAGCACGTTTTTAAAGTTCGTCACCAACGATTTGCCCGGCAGCAGGGAGAAGCCTTTCTGGATCTCGAAGTGGGTACGGGTGGAGTTGATGACCAGAATGTAGAAGAAGAACAGGCACAGGAAGCTGAAGAAGACTAATACCAGGTAGCACCACGCGCGGCGTGCCGCGAGGGTGGCTTTTTCGGATTCATTCCGTGGAGTGTGTGCCATATTCACTTTCCTCCTTTCGCTGCCTTTTGGGCTTGCTTGAGCTGTTTGCGCTGGGCTTTGGTCAGACCGTCATCCTCCTTGGTGAGGGAGAAATAGACCACCACGCAGAGCACCGCGCAGACGAGGAACAGCACCACCGAGACGGCACCGGCCATACCATAGTTCTTGCTGAACAGATGGTTGTTCAGGTACATGATCATGGTGGTGGAAGTGCGGTCCGGGCCGCCCTTGCCGTTGGTCAGGATCTGCGGCACGTCAAACATCTGCAGACCGCCGATCATCGAGGTGATCATCACATACACGAGGATGGGCCGGATGAGGGGAATCGTGATCTTCCAGAACATCTGGTTCGGGGTACAGCCATCCAGCTCGGCTGCCTCATACAGGGTGGGGTCCACACCCATGATGGCGGCCATCAGCATGATGGTGGTGTTGCCGAACCACATCAGGAAGTTCATCAGGCCGATGAGCGCCCGGTTGCCCCAGACCGTGTTCAGGAAACTGATGGGCTCCGAGAGGGTGCCCATGCTCATCAGCACCGCGTTGACCGGGCCGTTGTCCGAGAACAGCGCGAAGAACAGCATGGCGAATGCCGAAGCCATGATCAGGTTGGGCATGTAGATGACCGTCTTGAAGAACGTCTGGCCTTTCAGCTTGAGGCGCAGGTCGGTGAACCAGGCTGCCAGCAGCAGCGAGACGGCGATCTGCGGGATAAAGCCGATGATCCACAGCAGGATGGTGTTGCCAAAGTACTTGGGAAGATCGGTGGTAAACAGGGTGATGTAGTTTTTCAGGCCCACAAAGCTGGGGCCGATGATCTTCAGGCCGCTGCGGTAATACTCAAAAAAGCTGTAATAAATGGTGGAACCCAGGGGGATCAGCTGAAAGACCGCGAAGATGATGAAAAACGGTGCAATGAAGATGTAGCCCCACTTCGCGTAGCTGATCGACCCTTTCTTTTTTGTTTTTTCTCCCATGAGACTGCCCTCCTGACGATGGTTCCAGGCAAAAAGGGGCGGGCGCTCTGCCCGCCCCCTCGATTCAGTTTTGCCTGCCGAAGTCGTGCGTTGGTTATGCCGGCCAGACCACATCGGTCAACTCGGGGTACTTCTCCTTGATGGCGGTCTCGAAGTTTGCCTTTGCGGTGTCCTCATCCACGTTGCCGGTGAAGTAATCCTTGAATGCATTCTGGAAGCTCTCGTTCAGGCCCTGGTCATACGGGCCGGCGTTGGACATATCGATCTTCTTGGCTGCCTCAGCAAACAGGGCAATATGGTTCTGGCCGCCCAGGAACGCGGAGCTGTAGTCGCTGGCCGCGATCTCTTCCATGGCCTTTTCGTTGTTGGTGTAGTCCTGGGTATCCATGGTGATCTGCTTCATGATGGCTTCGTCGCAGGTCAGCTTCTGCATGACGTCCTTGATGGTCTCAATGTTATCGCTGCCGGCCGCGCCGCAGATCCAGGTGCCGCCCCAGTAGTAGGGCTGAGGGCCTTCGCACACAGCGTAATCGCCGTAGATGCCGTTGCCCACTTCTTCCTTGCCGCCCTCGGCCACAGGGGTCTCCAGAGAGTTGCCCAGCAGGGTGAAGTTGATGCCCCAGGTGGAGTAGAAGAAGCCGAAGACCTTACCGGTGGGGCCCTGGTCGGCTGCCCACTGGCTGTCCCACAGGCTGGACTTGTTGTTGTAGCCCTTATCGGTGTACTCCTTGGTCTGGTCCACCCACTTCATGATGTTGGGGTCTACCTTGACGGTGGTGCCGTCCACCCAGGGAGCTGCCACGTTGTTGGAGAACGTACGGTAAGCATCGTCAAAACCGGAGAGCATCTTGTAGCCCTTGGCAGCAGCCTGTGCGGCCACATCGTTGAACTTATCCCAGTCGGACAGGTAGGTCTGCACTTCGGTGGGGTCATCGGTGCCCAGCACATCCTTGGCGATGCTGCGGCGGTATGCAAACAGGCCCGGGGTCGCCTGCCAGGTGGTGCCGCGCTGGCTGCCATCGACGCTGACGATGTCCTTGGTGTACTGATACTGGCCGGCCAGGTCAGAGTCGGTCAGGCCGATGTCTGCCTTGACGTCCAGAACATAATCGGAATCCACATACTTCAGGGCGTAGTCAGCCTCGATCAGGAAGATGTCGATCTTATCGTCATCGGCAGCGGAATCCTGGCTCAGCAGGGCCTCATCCAGTTTGTTCTGGTAGTTGTTGTTCTCGTTGGCGTTGATGGTCCACTTGACGACGGTGCCGTCGTTCAGGGTGGTGGTGGACTTATCGGCCGCGATCTCCTTGACCTCGGGGTAATAATCGTTGAAACGGCTCTGGAACTCATCGTTCCAGCACCAGATGTTCAGGACCTTGCCGCCGGCGGCAGGAGCCTCGGAAGCAGCTGCGGAAGAAGCGGGAGCAGCACTGGAAGCGGGAGCCGTGCTGGAAGAAGAACCGCCACATGCAGTCAGGGCAGCCGAAATGGTAACAGCGCCGGAAGCGAGCAGGAAATTACGACGAGAGATCTTTTTCATAAGAGTAAACCTCCTTCAACGGTTTCTTATGGTTTGGATTCCATTTTCTGAGATTTTTTTCAAAGCTTCGGAACGCCCAAAGCTTCCAGGAACAACGTTAAATGTGTTTGACGGAGCGGCCTGTCAGCAGTTTGCCGGTCACCAGCACCTGTTCCGCCAGGGTGATGCGGGGATGCTCGACCATCTGGATCAGCTTGTCGGCTGCCGTCCGGCCCAGCATGGTGGTGTCCTGCTGGTAGGTCACCAGCTCGGGCTTGACCACCCGCGAGAGGTAGATGCCATCGTAGCCCATCACCGAGATATCGTCCGGGATGCTCAGCCCCGCCTCCGCAATGGCGTTGTAGCCGCCCAGCGCGGAGAAATCATCGGGGAAGAGGATGCAGGTGGGCCGCTGCGGAAGCGACAGCAGGAATTTTGTCTCCTCCGCACAGCGGTCCGCGTCGTGGTAAACGCCCTCCCGCACATAAGCATCCGGGATCTCGAGCCCCAGCTCGGCGCAGGTCTTGTAAAAACCGGCCAGGCGGTTCTCGGTCACGGCGGTCCGTTCGCCGTGGATGAACGCGATCCTCCGGTGGCCATTGGCGTAAGCGCAGCGCACCAACGCCTGTAAACCGTTTACGTTATCGGAAAGGATCGCCATCCGGTTGTTGAACACATGATCGATGGTGACCACAGGGACATCGCTGTTGACCAGCTCCACCACCTGGGGGTCGTAGAAGTCCACACAGGCGATCACCACGCCGTCCACACCGCGGTAATGGCAGTGCTCCAGGTAGGTCATCGTTTTGCCGCCCAGGTTGCGGTTGATAAAGGTGATATCGTAGCCCAGCCGCTCCACCCGGACTTTGAAACTATCCAGCACGGCGGAGAAATATTCGTGGCCCAGGCCGCTCTGGCGTTCGTCCACAAACAGAACGCCGAGGTTATAAGTACGGTTGGTCTTCATGGAGCGGGCCGCCATGTTGGGCACATAGCCCAGCCGCTCGGCTGCTTCACGGACGCGGGCCCGGGTGGCATCGGAGATATCGTGCTGGCCGTTGAGCGCCTTGCTCACGGTGGCGACCGAGACTCCGCACTCCCGTGCCAGATCTTTCAGGGATGACATTTGGGTCGTCCTCCTCCCGAGGAACTTTTTCAAGGTTCGGCTTTGCAGGAAGCCTAAATCGTTTTCGTAACCCCATAATAGCGCAATTCAGCCTAAAAATCAAGAATCAGAGCAAAACTTTTAGTGTCATTTACTTCTTTTCAGCAGTTTGCGTGATTTACAGCTCTCGGAATTGTGCATCCCGTTCCATTTTCGGTCAGTTTCGTTCATTTCCGAATATTTTTTCGTTCTTGTTTTCGTTCCGGAGGGCGGTTTCTAATATTACTTATAAAATGGGTTTTCGGCTTGCGTGGTTTCCCGGCCAGGCAGCACTTTTCTTGCGTAAAATTTTTGTGTTTCGGTTGAGCATCCTGCTTAGTTTGATCAAATTTGCTACAACTTCGTCATTTATTACAAAATCGTTACAGCTGCATTCTGTGCTGCTTCCCGGTCCGCCGCTGTTGTATATTTCATAAAGCCTCTTGCATTTTGCGTCTGATTCGACTATGCTTAGGGCGAAGAGAACGTTTCTCCCGGCGTTCTAAATCGTTTTCGCAAATGTGAGCCTTTCACCCCTTGTTCTATTTATGGACTGCCTTTCAAAAGGAGGAATCGTCTATGAAGTTTGGTCACTTTGATGATGAACGCCGGGAGTATGTCATTGATACCCCAAAGACCCCGCTGCCCTGGATCAACTACCTGGGCAGTGAGGACTTTTTCAGCCTGATCTCCAACACGGCGGGCGGCTACAGCTTTTACCGGGATGCCCGGCTCCGCCGCATCACCCGCTACCGCTACAACAACTCCCCGCTGGATATGGACGGCCACCACATTTACATCAAGGATGGCGATACCGTCTGGAACCCCGGCTGGCAGCCCACCAAGACAGAGCTGGACAGCTACGCCTGCCGCCACGGTCTGGGCTATACCATTCTGGAGGGTGAGAAGAACGGTGTTTCCGCTGCGCAGGAGCTGTTCGTGCCCACCGGCGATGCCTGTGAGCTGGACCGCCTGACTTTGAAAAATAAGACGGATGCCATAAAAGAGCTGGATGTGTTCAGCTATGTGGAGTTCTGCCTGTGGGATGCCATTGACGACAGCTCCAACTTCCAGCGCAACTTCTCCACCGGCGAGGTGGAGGTGGAGCCGGCCATCATCTACCATAAGACGGAATACCGTGAGCGCCGCAATCACTATGCAGTATTCTGGAGCAATACGCCCGTTACCAGCTTTGATACCACCCGCGATGCCTTCTGCGGTGTGTATGGCGGCCCTGCAGACCCGCAGGCCGTCCGCGCCGGGCACTGCTCCGGCAGCATCGCCC
>OGUN01002746.1_pt1 | contig 10150 bp, 4 predicted proteins | sample 1553621 | NCBI WGS metagenome assembly OGUN01 (sample SAMEA2580300, study PRJEB22360) | human gut metagenome | biome: human gut; feature: human-associated habitat; material: faeces | place: Denmark | collected 2008/2010
CGCTTCGCCGCCCAGTGCGAACGATATGCCGCCGTCGTAGGTGAAGCCGTGTTCGGGGCGCAGGTCGGGGTTGCCGCCCGGCTGGTAGTAGCGGTCGTTGAGCGTCGGGTAGCGGTAGTTGCGCGCCACGGAGGCTTTGAGTACCACGTTGCCGCGTTCGGAGACGACCCAGTCGAAGAAAAAGGCGGGGATCAGCGGCACGGCATGGCGGTCGTAGAGTTCGCCGCGCAGGTTGACCGCCAGCCCGATGCGTTCGGTCGGCCGCCATTTGGCCGAGAGGTGCCCCGACAGCTCCACGCGGTAACGGTCGTAGACGTCGCCCTCGTGGTAGGGGCTCTTGTCGCTGCAATCGACCATCGGAACGTGTAGCGCGACGTTGCCCGTGAAGAGCCAGCGCCGGCCGACGTAGTATTCGGCATCGAACTGTCCGTAGGGAGTATGCAGATAGCTGCGGCTCAGCGTCAGGTCGCTCTGCGCTCCCTGTGCGTTGCGTTGCCGGAAGTCGTAGGCCGAGGCGGTGTAGGCGTAGCCGAGTTTCGCTCCCAGTTTGAGCCGCTCGCGCAGCCGTTCCCACGAGGCCACGGCGCGCAGCGTCTGTTCGCGTTGTTCGTTGAGGATCGTCACGTCGTCGCGGTAGTCGGTCGAGAGGAAGGGCAGCCCGCGTTTCGAGCGGAGATACCACGCCGAAAGGCCGTAGCGCGTGCCGTCGCCGCGATTGTAGTAGAGTTCCTGCAACAGGTGCAGGTCGCGGAAGTAGCCGCTGCGGTTGCGCTCGACGGGGTGGTAGGTGTCGACCACCGCGCCGTCGGGGCCGTAGACGAGCTCCATCTTGTCGTAGTTGGTGTAGCGGAAGTCGTTGTCCGAGGTGGAGTAGACCGCGCGCGTCGAGGCGCTCCACCGCTGGCCGCCGTAGCTTACGCGCAGGTATTGGTCGAAGGTCGAGAACGACCCGACGCCCTGCACGTATTGCGTTTGCCAGCCCCGCTGCGCGGACGGGCGGGTGCCGAGCACGACGGCGCCGCCCAGTGCGCCGCCCGTGACGCCGATCGACGAGGCGCCGTGCAGCAGCGTCGCGGCGTCGATGAAGAACGCGGGGATCATCGAGAAGTCGACCGTGCCGAGCATCGGCGAGTTGATCCGCATCCCGTTCCACGTCACCTGCGTGTGCGAGGGCGACGTGCCGCGGAATTCGGCCGTCGCGAGCGTGGCACGGCCGTAGCTCTTGATGAAGAGGTTGGCGTTCTGCGTCAGCACGTCGGCCATCGAGAGCGAGATGTTGTCGTGCAGCACGGTCGAATCCAGCTGCGTGCGCTGCACGCCGATCTCCTTCATCGTGCGGCGGGTCACCACCGGCACCTCCTCGATCGGGAGCGACCACGCGGGGCGCTCCTCCTGCGCGGCGGCGAGCAGCGGGAGAATGAGCAGCGGAAGGAGCGTGAGGCGGCGCATGGGTTATTCGGTTTCTCGGTCGATAAGGTGGTAGTCGACGATGTGGTGCACCTCGGTGGAGGTTTCGCCCAGCAGCGCGGTCTTGCCCATCTGGCCGGTCTGTATCTTCACGAAGTCGATGTATTTCAGGTCGGCGGGCCGGCCGTCGAAGGTGCGGGCGTTGCTCAGACGGAAAAGACAGAACTGCCCGTCGTAGTCGCTTTTGCCCGCGTTGTCGGCATAACCCCAGTCGTAGGGAGGAACGACGGTCTGCCCCGAAGCGTCGACGTACGAGCGGTCCAGCAGGCGCGTGCCGTAGAAGGTGCACTCTCCTTCGGGCAGCCACGGCTGATAGTAGCTGTCCGAAGGGTTCCAGTAGGCGTTGTGGTCGATCGTGCCCCCGCCGCCGCGGTTGTCGCGCCAGACGACGGCGGCCTGCGCGCGCGTAGGCTGATAGTAGGTGACCGAATAGTCGTAGATCGTTTCAGCGCTGTCGTACTCCGAACCGGCCAGTTCGTACCACGTGTCGTTGGGTTCCCCGTCGCCGTTCTCGTCCTGTGCGACCCAGACGACGCCTGGCTCCGACTGGTAGGAGTAGGGATTGCCGCGGATGGCCAGGTCGACTCCGCCGCCGCTGTTGTCGACGCTGTGGTCGAAGCCTGCGACGACGTAGCCGCCCCACGCTCCCAGCGAGATCATGTAGTTGATGTCGAAGCGCGATTGCACGTAGGCGCACGCTTCGGCCATCGTCGTGGCGGTGAAGAGCGGGCCGTACATGTAGCCGCTCACCCACAGTCCGGGCGCGGGCAGGTACTCGAAGACGCGGACGGTCGACGCCCGGCTCGCGGCGTCGGCGGGCCGGTAATAGGTGCCTTCGGCAGCACAGACGTTGACCGACAGTGTTTGCGAGCGGGTCGCATAGCTGTTGCGCATGGTGACCGTCACTTCGTGCGGTCCTTCTTCGAGGGCTTCGAAGCGGTATTCGAGCTGCGCTCCGCGTTGTCGCTCCGTGCCGTCGACCTCCCAGATGTATTCGGCGTCGAAGGCGTTGACGGGGTTCCACCCTTTCAGGCGGATCGTGCGTCCCAGCGCGACGTTATAGACCGTCTGGGGAAATTCCCACGAGAAGGGCATCTGCTCCGGAGACAATACTTTTACAGTGAACGAGACCGAGTCCTCGCCGTCGTCGTTCGCGGCGCTGAACGTCACTTCGTAGTCGCCGCATTCGTGCCGCCGGAAAAGGTACTCCGCCGCTTCGCCGACCGTTTCTCCGTCGATCGTCCATCGGAAGCGCGCCGTCTGGCCGTTCTCGACGGTGGGAGCGATCGTCAGTTCGGCGTCGGCCGCGACGGTGAACCCTCCGACGGGTTCGATGAGCGTGATGCAGGGCGCTTCGAGCGCGTCGACCCGCACGCGCAGTTCGTCCTCGGCGGCGCCGTAGTCATTTTCGACGCGCAGCGAGAGGTAGTAGATGCCGGCCTTGTCGCGCCGGAAGACGTAGGAGGCTTCGCGGCAGACCACCTCGTCGTCGCACGTCCAGGTGAAGCGCGCCCCTTCGGCGTTGGTATAGCTCGGGGCGATGAGCAGTTCGCGCCCCGCCTTCACGCGGTAGCGGGCGTTGGCCTCCTGCTGCGTAATGGTGGGTTGCAGTGCCGAGGTGTCGGTTTGTTCGTCCCCGCCGCAGGCGACGGCGAGCAGTGCGGCGAGCAGGGAGAGCTTCTTTCTCATGGCGGTTTCCTATTTGAATGCGAAGGCGCTGGGTAGCATTCCTTTCACGCCGAACGAGTCGACCAGTTCGGCGCCCTGACCGGTGTCGCGGTAGCGGTAGACCACGCCCGGCTGTTCGAAATCGATCGCGTCGCCCACGTAGATCTCCCCATTTGTTGGATCGATGGCGAGTCCGTATATCAAACAGTTTTTTTGGTTGGGAATTAATGGTCTTGTTGGTGCGTGCGCGGCCGTGACCGACATCTTGCAGATGCCGTCGTTGATGAAGTAGAGCACGTCGCCCGCACCGTTGATGCAGAGCTCCGAGGGGTACTCCTCCTTTTCGAAGAAATTTATCTATATTGATTATCAATATATTATGCAGCAATCAATGAATTTTGCGCAAACAAACCGAACCGTCTGAAACGGTCTGAGGCGATGGGAGGAAATGGTGGACAAACAAACCCAATGATAGATACAGTTATTCAAAAACCATAAATATTTCTTCTTTGCTTGAAAGCAGAATCTCCTCCTTCTAATATATTGCAACAAAGTTTAATAGTGTCATCATTATCAATAGAACCAGATGATATAATCTGCGAATGCACACTTGTACTTTTAAGCGGAATGATAAGTTCAGCATCTCCAAGCACTGCAATGTTCGGGTTATGTGTAACTATAATCACTTGACGGTGCTCTTTAATTTTACGCAAATTCCCGACAATTGTTTTGAAAATAAATTCACTATCAAGATTATCTTCTGGTTGATCTATTAATAAAGGCTTATCACTATCAGATAATAGTAATATACTTAATAATACAGATTGCTGTTGTCCAAGCGATAATTGGGATATTCGTTTTGTAATATTTTTCCTAACTCCACTTTCATCCACGAACTTAGTTACTGTAATTTGTGGATGGTCATCATACTTCAAACATTCAAGATCCTCATATTTAAATCCGTCATTAAGGGTCGTAATAATATTATCAATCTCGTCATCCCGCAGAAATTGTTCACCTTGATATTTTATAGCTTTTAATACGCCAATATCTTTCTTTTTGATTGCTTGGACAAAGTCATACACACCAATACTCCTTGCGATAACTGAGGATTTCATAACTTGGGAAGTTCTCCAGCCCATCAAAGTTTTTAATGTATCTTCAAAATCAGGAGAATATAGTGATTCAGCATATTTAATAGAGACAAAAAAGTCATCAACTGAAGTTTTCAGGTTCTCATATATCTTTTTTGCAAATGCTAAATGTTTCCGAGTAATTTCTCTTTTATTCTTTTGGCGCTCCTGTATCAATTCTTGACGTTCCTTGAGTAATTCAACAAGGCGTTTCTGATCATCTTGAAGCTTTGCAACCTTTTTCTCGTAATCAATGATATCCTTGGAAATTTGATTAATTTTTCCCAAGTCAAAGGGTATACCTTGCTGTATTAGCTCTTGTTTCTTATCATCTATCTGTCCTTGTATTTCCGATTCTTTCGCTTTCCATAATCCTAATTGAGTTTTTAACTCCGAAATTTTTTCAGCGAGAGCATCATTAAGCTCTTTTGATTTAGAAGATACAAGTACAGAAAATGCATTTATTATCCTTTGCACATTAAAGAAGTATTCTTTGCCAACAACAATACGGTCATCACTCATCTCGGCAACTTTATCAAACAAATTGGTGTCGCCAAGAATATCTCTATATGTTTTGACGAGTTTATTAAGGTCGTCTATCAAAGTCTTACGGAAATCTCTTTCTTGGAGCAAAGCATTATGCAGTTTAACAATTTCAGATGCTTTACTTTGTTCCATAGCTTTTAATTTACGACGTTCATTTTCTAAAGCTTTTTTTGCATTAGGTAACGAAATGATATTAATACGAAGCTTATTCATCTCGCTTTGATTACTCCTTAGCAATTCAATATATTCGGAGTCTTGAGCTTCCAATAGTTTCAAATCGAGAAAAGCATCTAAAAAGTTTATAACAACTTGTGGATTTTCTTCACTATGCTGAATCGTACTTGCTGTATCCCCCTGCCCATAGCTTTCAATAGGAATGGATGTTATTCCTGAGTCTGGATCCGAGCGATTTACAACACTTGCGTTTTTTTCTCTTTGGAAAGTTTGCGTTTGGCCTGCTTCATCTGTATAGTCTAGCAAAATATTTTGAGGCCATACTTCTGATTCACAAACTTTTGAAAAAGACTTATTCCCAGTTGCTTCACGAATTGATTCCAATAGAGTTGATTTCCCTGCGCCTCTACTACCGATTATGCATGTAAGATTAGGACTTAACTCTATATCTACCCCATCTAATAGACCTCCTTCTAATTTTATATGCTTAATTATTGGGCGTTGAACAGGAATTTCATCTTCTAGACGAACACGGGACTCACTACTCATCAATGCAATATGGAATGAGCGAAATGTAAGTGTCGGCATTTTTAATCTAGTTAATCGATTGTTGCCTTCTGCATTATTGCCCAATCTAATTAATTCATGTGAGTCAGAAGACATTAGTTTTGCAAAATCCCTATGTAACTTATTATCTAACGAATCTCGCCATAAGTTTAATAGTTTTTTATGCTCTGAATTCTCATCCTCATCCGTATATAAGTGAGCTTCATTTTTATTTGTTATCTCAAGACCTAACAAATTCTTGCACATAAATATTTGCTCCATATGTGGACCGAATCTATTTATAACCTTTTCAAATCCGGAATCTAATGTAATATGGGCTAAAACGCCTATCCCGCCTAATCTCTCGGCCGAATTCAAGCATTCGACTATTCCTTGGTTACAGATCGAATTGTCATGGTTAAAAGTTAACCCAACATAAAATCTTTGTAACTTATCAATAGTTTCAAAATATAATAAAAGATGTCCTTGTGTCGTACTAACCTCTATACCGGGTATAACAAGGATATCCTTGCCTCTCGCATACTGAACAGCAATCTGGCTATTTATATATTGGTTATGGTCAGTTATACTGATAACCTTTAATCCCTTCTCAATAGCAGTATCCACAATTGCTTGTGGAGTATTGGATACATCAGTTACATCAAATGAACCAGTATCGGGTCCATATGAATGTATATGTAAATCTGCTTTATAAAATAATGCTCCGTTACTCATTTTTCAATAACTTATATCGTTTAACAATATTAATTTACTTCTTATATTTAATACTTGATTCTGCTACCAACGGATATTTTTCTTCTATATCCTCATAAGATTTTATTCTCCTATCTTCAAGAAAGATATGACAAAGTGTATAAACTAATGCTTCTAAAGTCTGCTCCCGTACTTTCGGTTTCAGCTGGCATTCCCAAACGGTAATGCAGTGCCACCCCATTGATGCAAGTTTTCTCTGTTCTTCTTTATCTCTGAGCTTGTTGCGTTCTATCTTATTCCGCCAAAATTCCACATTAGTCTTAGGCGGAACATAATACTTACATCCTTCATGTCCGTGCCAGAAACAGCCGTTTACGAAAATGACTGTCCGATACTTTCGGAGCACCAGATCAGGATGTCCTGGAAGGCGCGAATGATTCAGTCTGTATCGGAACCCACGACTGAACAAAAACTTCCTTACCAGCAATTCAGGCTTCGTATTCCGCCCTTTTATTGCTGACATACAACGGTGCCTCTGTTCTTTCGTGAGTTTATCCATATCTTTCAGATGTCATCAGATTCTTTCAAAGAAATCTTCGTAATCACCGTCTATTATTCTCCACATTCCATTCTTCCGGCCTCCTTCTCTGACAATGAACTTCATATCTGTCATTCTCTTGAGGTATTTACGCACCTGACGGTCAGAAACACCTATGTTCGCAGCCATTTCAGCAATTGTGATTCCTGGATTCGAGGAAATCAATTTGTATATTATCCTCTGTGCTTTTAGGAACTCTTTCCGGAACTTATTATCCTCTTTTAGGAACTCTTTCTCTGTTCCTATATCTACTTTTAGGAACTCTTTTTCATCCATTACACCGTTACTTCCATAATTTAAATTCCACAATATCACATGGAACTCCGATGCATTTGATTGGAATTCAGGAGCATGAAAATTATGCAGCACCTCAAACCTCTTATAGGAATCAATTATCTTCTTCATTCCGCTACCTCGCCGTTCCATTAGCCCCAATCGGCTGAAGAAATCAGCCAATAACGGATTCCTTCTCTTGGATGGCACAGTAAGAGGATTCAGCTGCTGAATAAGCCTGCCGTCCATCATTCCTCCGGGAGAGTATATTTCCAGCCTGTCATCGTACATGTCAATATGAATCTCACTTCCCATCTGCAAGTAATCACGATGGATGATAGCATTTGCAATCGCTTCCGTCACCGCACGTTCTGGATAATCTGGAAGTTCTTCACGATAGTCGTTCTCCTTCCACCATTTCTTATGAGAGTTATTTCTTACAAAAGACACGGCATCCTGCAGCTGACCAATCACGCAACCTTCCAGTTCAACATCATCAATCGCTTCTCCCAGGCCGCTGGTCATGTCCAGACCGTTCCAGCGTGTGCAGAAAATACGGGACTGCCGTACAGGCGATTCATCAGCCAACAATGCTCCGGCATTTGTCAGATTGCCGTTTTCATCCACAATTCCCCACGATACGAACTCGCTGTCATCAAATGAACGTTGTAGCCGTTTATAATGGACAGACCTAAGTTTTGAAAAAGCCATATCCTCGAATCTGTAATTGGACGGCAAACTGTCGTAAGTACGTCCGGCTCCTTTCAAGACGAGTGCTTTCAATTGAATACGGTCTGCCGTAACCGACTCGTTTCCTATGCGTACAAAGGCCAATCGCTGTTTGTCTCCGATGTAGTAATATGGGGTTTCCTGCCCAGGGTATACATGCAGCAATATGAGTCTCTTTCCATCAATCTCCTTGTATTCAAGATTGACCACAGGCACCGGATCAAGTTTGGTCTTTATCTCCTCACTGATTTTCTCCGCATCGTTTTCTGCATCCGCCAGCCCGATTATCCGGTCATCATCACTGATGCCAAATATCAATGTACCGCCTTCACCATTGGCGAAAGCGGACACACTCTTAAGCCAACTTTTAGGCCGCTTGATTTCAAGCATCTGCTTTTTGTCATAAGCGGTAGTCTCACCTATGAGTTTATATATTTCTATACTCATACCTCAATGTTTTCTTTTATCAAACTCTGTATTGGCAACAAATGCGGGGAATAACTGTCACCACTCTTGGAGATAGGTGTAAAATCCAATTCTCCGAATGCCGGACGGACATCTAATTCCGCACTATAGACAAGATAGATGGATGCACCTTTCTTGGTGAGGACCATATCTGTCATCTCATTTGCGGATACAAGCCTTGGCCCTTTCCCATCAACAAAGAATGCAGCGTATCTGTCACTCTTGTTGTGTATGATGAGATATTTGGCAGTTGTAAAACCTTCAACCAACTGCAATGTCGCACCGTTCATATTCAATGCAACACCCAATTTACCGGTCTGCTTCATCATTGCGACGGCACTGTCGAAATGTATACCTTCTTTTGTCACACATAATGCCAAATCATTGTCAGTATTATTAACCGCAACGACATCAGCAGCAACGGGCAACACATCCTCCGGATTTTGTCCCAAGCGGCATGGCTCCACATAGAAAAACTCCGACAGTGCAGCCTTGATAGCCTCATTATTGCCTTCCGGATCACTATTGTCCAATGCAAGTGAATATGTCCTTTCATCCTTGAATGGAGCATAGACTTTACCGACAACCTCCTTGAAGTTATGCCTAATATACTCTTCCCCGTTTACTCCCGGTCGGGCACGCATGGCATAGAAGTCATAATCCATCTGCAACCATTCCTGTATTTCTCGGCGGAATTTGTCCCTGACTTCCTGCTTCCATTTGGCTTTTTGTGATATATTGTCACGCGCATATAATGACAATACAAAAAGAAAATTCACATCATAGTGAAATAAAAGTAGTGTGTCACGGTCGAACAGACGGTTTTTGAACTGGACCTGCTTGTGCTTGTTCTTTTTACGGTCTGTTTTATCTATTCCGTCATTGGAGTAATCAAATTTCATGTCCATCTTTGCGCTGATGAAGAAATTCGGGATGATATTGTAACCTTCGGTTACGTCATCGCGCAAACGTACACCGGACTCAGTTGTTCCACCCACATTAAAAATGTCCAAATTCCATTGTATTACATTTCTAGCATATGTATATTGCTTGTAAACGGATTCCGATGTCAACTCATGACCAATCTTATAATACTTACTGTCGCCAATATAGTATGTCTGCTTTGCTTCTCCATCAATAAGGCTCGGGGCAGAAAACAGATGATCAACTATTTTTCCATCTTCCTGTTTCCTATTCATACCGTCCGGTAACGGTTTGTCTCCTATCAGTTCGTCAATGATTGCTTCAAAAACAATATAGAAATTCTTGACAAGCAAATATTCCTTTTGCTCTGTATTGATAAATACCTGACGCGACTCATCAAAGAATGCAAAACAAAGTCGCCACAACTCCAGAGCTTTATCCGAGAAATACTTGTATTTGATTTGAAGAAGTCTGGTTTTGCCATATCCTTTCAAATAGGTTTCAAACTGCTTTCCCTTGATAAGATCAAACTGACAATTTATCCCCTTGGAGAATCCGTAAGTATCTCCGATATAATTCAATATCGAGAAGAAGATAACCAATAATTCTTCATCAAAATTTATTTTCCTTTTCTTGTTTACCGGATTCAAATATATTGGACGGTTCTTTTGTACTATTGCTGTTGTCGTACTTATTGTGCGAGTCCAATTGATTTTATTGAAACCTGAATGGAGGTTTTTTAATATGAAGAAGAAAAAGTTCTGATTTTCCCGATTGAACTGTATCAATGACAGCAGTATATCAAGATAGGTATTGCTTAGTCTGCGCTGTCCCTTGTCAACCTGAGCTATTTGGGCATGATAAATAATAGAACTGTCATTTTGTTTATCATTCTTATAAACCACAATCGCAC
>OGUN01002755.1_pt1 | contig 10129 bp, 6 predicted proteins | sample 1553621 | NCBI WGS metagenome assembly OGUN01 (sample SAMEA2580300, study PRJEB22360) | human gut metagenome | biome: human gut; feature: human-associated habitat; material: faeces | place: Denmark | collected 2008/2010
CCTGCTGGCTTTCTTCTGCTACATCGACGGTGTGTATACCATCATCGATATGGCCACCGCCTACGGCACGGCACTGGGGCTGGAGACCACCGGCCTTTTGCTGGCCCTGCTGGTAACACAGATCGTGGCCTTCCCTTCGGCGCTGATCTTTGGTCGGCTGAGTGCAAAATACCCGTCCAGCCAGCTTATCCCGGTCTGCATCGCGGCCTACACCGGCATTGCGGTGTTTGCCTTCTTCCTGACCAGCCAGTGGCAGTTCTGGATACTGGCCGTGCTGGTGGGCATGTTCCAGGGCGGCGTGCAGGCACTGAGCCGCAGCCACTTTGCCAAGATCATCCCGGCTGAAAAATCCGGCGAATACTTTGGCCTGTTCGACATCTGCGGCAAGGGCGCGTCCTTCCTTGGCACCATGATCGTGAGCGTGGGCAGCCAGCTGACCGGCAGCGCCAATGTGGGCATTGGGATGCTGGCGCTGCTGTTTGCAGTGGGCTTTGTGCTGTTCCGGGTGTCCTGCCGGACTGAGGGCGCAAAACAGGTGTAAAAAATACGATTTAAAATTGCCGATGCTTTCGCTTTGGCAATATCAGAGGAAATATTATTTTATAATTTTGCAAACAAGCCAGCCCTGCGGGGCCGGCTTGTTTTCGTTTTCACGGGAAGGGCACAATGGCAAACGGCATTTTGCCTGCGCAGGTTCCCTGCGGGAACATTCGCGTCAGCAGATAGCGCGAGCATTAATTAAGCCTGCTCCCCTGTGGGGAGCTGCCGCCGCAGCGGCTGAAGGGTCTATAAATCGGCGGAACACAAAAAATCCTTTAGCGCAGCGACTTGGATTTTTTGTATGGAGCCTAACTGCTTTGGGGTCTAAAAGGGGCGAGCAGCCCCTTTTTCATGGATCCAGCGCGTTGAAATCGCTGTGACCTTGCTGTGCTGAACACACAGCATTTGCTGCGCAAACCGGTCTGCGGCTTAAAAGCCCCACTGGGGCTTTCATGCCCTGCGGGCACCGCCGTCCTTTCTGGTTCTCTTTTGCAACCAAAAGAGAACATACCTGGCGGTAATGCTTTTTACAAAAGGCATTAAACTCAATCTACGCGAAAACGCTCTGCACGGGAAGCAAATCATCAAAAACCGTTCTTCTGGTTATTATTAACAAGCCTGTAATTGTCTTTTTAAGCGGCGAATGATACAATAGTGTCAAACGATTTCAAAACCACAAAGGAGAAAACGAAATGGAACGATTTCCCGGTTATACCCTCGTGCGTACCGAGGACTGCCCTGAACAGCACGGAACCCTGACCGTGCTTACCCACGATGTGAGCGGTGCCACGGTGCTGCTGGTGGAAAATGAGGATACCAACAAGGCGTTTGGCATCGGCTTTGGCACCTTCCCGTCCGATGACACCGGCGTGTTCCACATTCTGGAGCACTCGGTGCTGGCAGGCAGCGAAAAATACCCGGTGACCTCGCCGTTCTTGCAGCTGCTCAAAAGCAGCATGGCATCTTTCCTGAATGCGATGACCTTCCCGGATAAGACGGTCTACCCGTTCGCTACGCCCAATGAGACCGACTTCAAAAACCTGATGGATGTCTACCTGAACGCGGTGTTCTGCCCGCTGGCTATGGTGGACAAGAGCGTGTTTGAGCAGGAGGGCTGGCACCGCAGTGCCGACGGCACCGTGAGCGGAGTGGTGTACAACGAGATGCAGGGCGCTCTGGCTGCACCGGATGCTCAGTTGGAAAATGCACTGGAACGGGTCATGTTCCCGGATACGGCCTACGGCTTTGTTTCCGGCGGCGACCCGGCCAGCATCCCGGCGCTGACCTATGAAAAGTATAAGCGGGTATATCACCGCCACTACAGCGCCGACAACTGCTGCATTACCCTCTATGGCAAAATGGATATGGCTGAAAAGCTGGAACTGCTGGACAGGGATTATCTTTCAAAAATGCCCAAGGGCACCAGCCGTCCGCAGCTGACCGTGCAGCACGAGCAGGCGGGTGCCTGTGTGGAACTGCCCTACTATACCGAAAACCCGGAGCCGGACGAGGTGCAGTGTGCTCTGGCATGGTACACCGGTGCCTTTGCAGACCGGGAGCGGCAGCTGGGTGTGGAGATCCTGCTGGATGCCCTGCTTGGCACCAATAACTCCCCGCTGAAGGCGGCGCTGCTGGCCGAAAAGCTGGGCGCAGATATTGACATTGGCTTTGACGACAGCACCCTGCAGCCGGTGCTGGAACTGGTGCTGCGCGGTGCCACCGAGGAGAGCGCCCGCAAGTTTGCTGCCGCTGTGCGCAAGGCGGTGGACGGCATTCTGGCCGAGGGTGTCCCGCAGGAACTGCTGTTGGCTTCGCTGAACGCAGCAGAGTTTGCATCGCTGGAGCGCCCGGGCACCCTACCAGACGGCGTGCTGGATGCCATCAACGCTTCCACCGGCTGGCTGCACACCGGCGACCCCGCCCTGCTGCTGCACACGGACAGGCTGTTTGCTTCCCTGCGGGAAAAGATGGCCGACGGCTGGTTCGATGAGCTGCTGCGTGAGCTGTTTGCACCGGCTCCGGTGCAGGTGGTGCAGGTGCCCACCCTGCCTAAAAAAGAGGAGGGCGAACCCATCCGCACCGATGGCAAGCTTGCGCTGGAGCACCCGCTGACCGTTGCCGACCTTGGCGACGGAGCAAGGACGGCCCCAGGCGAGCGGGAACTTCTGGCCGGGGTACAGCTGCTGCATCACCCTTCGGCAGGCAGCCTGTACCTGAACTTCTACTATGACCTTGGTAATGTGAAGCCTGAGGACATGCCGTATCTGGACCTGCTGACCGATGTGCTGGACGAGCTGGACAGCACCGAACACACCGCTCAGCAACTGAACACTCTGCGCAGCACATGGCTGGGCGACAGCCGCACCCAGCTGGACATCTGGACTGGGCGGCAGGAGGGTGCACCCTGCCATGCCAAGCTGAGCCTGTGCCTGAGCCTGCTGGAACGCAGTCTGGAAAAGGCTGTGGAGCTGGGCGGCGAATGGCTGTATGATACCATCCTTACCGGCCCGGCGGCAGAAGCTGCCTTTGCCCGGGTGCTGAGCCAGCAGAAGCTGAACATGGAACAGCAGTTCATCCAGCAGGGCAACAGCTATGCGGCCGTCCGCGCCGGGGCACACTTTACCGTGGAGAACGCCCTGACCGAGCGGGTGAGCGGCGTGACGGCGTATCATTTCCTGTGCCAGCTGCTGGAAAAGGCCGACTGGGCCGCTGTGGGGGCCAAATTTGAGGCCCTGCGGGAGAAGCTCCTGCACCACGCCCAGCTGACCGTGAGCTTCCATGGCAGTGAGGCCGGGCTGGACACCCTGCGGAAGCTGCTGCCGGGCAGTGCCTTTGCAGAGGCGGAGCGGGGCACGGCCTGTGCCTACACCGAGGAGCTGACGGCCCCGGTGAACGAGGCGTTCATCATTGACGGCAGCGTGAACTACGACCTGTTGGTCTGGCCCATGGAGCGGTGCGCTGCCCGCAAGGTGCTGGCCCGGGTGATGAGCTACGAGTATCTGTGGCACCAGATCCGCGAGGTGGGCGGCGCGTACGGCACCGGGATGCTGACCCAGGATGGCGTGGAGTACCTCTACACCTACCGTGACCCGCACCTGACCGAGAGCTATGACACCTTTGCCAAGGGCCCGGCAGACCTGGCCGCGCGGGACTACACCGAAAAGGACATGAACGAGTTCATCGTGGGCACGGTGGCAAAGCTCGACACGCCCCGCAAGCCTTACGCCCAGGCCAAGGAGCTGGACCGCCGGTATTTCTGCGGCATCACCGACGGGATGGCAGCGGCCGACCGTGCCGCCCTCTGCGCCGTGGACGCCGATACCCTGAAAGCCCAGGCCGCCGCTCTGCCCCGGCAGATGGCAAAGAGCGTCCGGGTGGCGTTTGGCAGCAAGGACGCTGTGGAAGCCGCCAAGGGCCTGTTTGACCGGGTGGAGACGCTGTAAGAGCTCCTCGGAAAGAATGCGCGATTTTTAAGCGGCTTTTGTAAAAGAATTACAGCATGAAACCTCCCTGCTTGTGAAAAAGAACACAGGCAGGGAGATTTTTATACACTCTTATTATACAATTTGGATAATCTTGTTTTAAATAGGCAAATAGTATCTGAAAAATGTGTACTGTTGGAGGGCGGAACGCTATGGTATCCTGTTGCCAAGCCAAACAGGAAAGGAAGTGAAGAATCCAGGATGGGGCAGACAAAACAGCCCGCCAGTAAGAGCATGGAAAGCTTACAGCGGGCCACCGACACCCTGAGTACCTTGCTGGCGCAGGAAGTCCGGGAGCTGAACGCCCGGCAGAAAACGGCCAGAAAGGCAGCGGACAAAGACGGCCCGGCAGACCCCGGCAGCTTCAAGGGACTGAAAGAAGCCACCGCTGTTTTAAAAGACCTGGCCGCGGTGGCGAGGGCGCTGAACGAGCAGGGCGTGGAGGCCGAGGGCACGGTCTGCGGCGTGGTGCTGCTGCCGTCGGTGGAGGAAGCATGAGTGAACCCAAGAGAGCCGCCGTGGTCTGGCGGCCCCAGCCGCGGCAGGCCGAATTTATGCGGCGGCCGGAGCCGGAAGCCCTCTACGGCGGGGCGGCAGGCGGCGGCAAGAGCGACGCGCTGGTGATCGAGGCGCTGCGGCAGGTGCACATCCCGCACTACCGGGCCCTCATCCTCCGCAAAACTTACCCGCAATTGACCGACCTTGTGGACAAAAGCCAGCTGTACTACCGCCGGGCATTCCCCGGGGCGCAGTACAACGCCACCAGCCATGTGTGGGTGTTCCCCAGCGGGGCGAAGATTTATTTTGGCTCCCTGCAGTACACCAAAGACCGGACGAACTATCAGGGCAAGGCCTTTGATTTTATCGGCTTTGATGAGCTCACCCACTTTGAATGGGAAGAGAACAGCTACCTGAGGAGCCGCAACCGCCCTACCGGCCCGGGCACCCGGGTGTATCTCCGGGCCACCACCAACCCCGGCGGGGTGGGGCACGGCTGGGTCAAGGCCCGGTTCATCACACCGGCCCCGCCCGGTACGCCCATCGTGGAAGAATACCCGGTGCGGATGCCGGACGGCACGGAGAAAAAACTGAAACGGGCGCGGGTGTTCATCCCGTCCAGCGTGTTCGATAACCCGGCCCTGCTGGAAAACGACCCGGATTATCTGGCGGCTCTGGCCAGCCTGCCGGAAGCGGAAAAGCAGGCGCTGCTCTACGGCAGCTGGGACAGCTTTCAGGGGCAGGTGTTCACCGAGTGGCGGAACGACCCGGCCCACTACGACGACCAGCGCTGGACCCATGTCATTGCGCCGTTTGCCATCCCGAAGCACTGGAAAATTTACCGGGGTTACGATTTCGGTTTCTCCAAGCCGTTCTCGGTGGGATGGTACGCGGCGGACGAAGAGGGGCGGCTCTACCGCGTCAAGGAGCTGTACGGCTGCACCGGACGCCCCAACGAGGGCCTGCGCATCGACCCGATGGAGCAGGCAAGACAAATCCGGGAAGTGGAGCAGAACGACCCGCTGCTCCGGGGGCGGGTCATTCAGGGCATCGCGGACCCTGCCATCTTTGACGAGAGCCGGGGCGAGAGCATCGCGGCGATGATGGAGCGGGCGCCCAATTTCCTGCACTGGCGGCCCGGCGACCACACCCGGCTGGCGGGCAAGATGCAGTTCCACTACCGGCTGGCCTTTGACGGGGAGGGCAGGCCGATGTTTCAGGTGTTCAGCACCTGCCGGCATTTCATCCGGACCATCCCGAACCTGGTGTACGACGAGAGCAATGTGGAGGACATCGACACCCGGCAGGAAGACCACATTTACGACGAGTGCCGCTATGTGCTGATGGAACATCCCATCGCGCCGCCCCGGCAGAAGACGGTGCCGCCCCTCCGGGATGACCCGCTGGAGCTGCACAAAAGGGCGAGGGTTTATAGGGTATAAAGGGCAGCGGGCTAGCCCTCTCAGGCCGCCTGACGGCGTCCAGCTCTCCCAAAGGGAGAGCCCTTGGCAAAGAGGTTTCGCTTTATAGAGACGCATAGCGTTTTGAGGGAACTTTACGAACTGCCAAAGCCTCTCACTCTGGGAGAGGTGGCATTGCGAAGCAATGACGGAGAGGGCAAGGATGGTAACAAAGAAAAACAATTTTAGAAACGGAGGTACAAATGACAGAGCTATGGACCGACAAGCCGCCCATCGGGGCGGAGGAGGTGGCGCGGGCAGAGCAGATCTTGCAGAAGTACAAGGTCGGCAAGGCGGCGCTGGACCAACGGCTGGTGGACAACGAGCTGTGGTTCCGGATGGGGCACTGGAAAAATTACCAGAACCCCATGATGGAGGGCAAGCCTCAGCCGTCCAGCGGGTGGTTGTTCAACTCCATTGCCAACAAGCATGCTGACGCCATGGACAACTACCCGGCCCCTAATGTGCTGCCCCGGGCCCCAGACGATGAGCAGACCGCGCGGGTGCTGTCCAGCGTGCTGCCTGTGGTGCTGGAACAGGCGGATTATGAGCAGGTGTACAGCGACACCTGGTGGCGCAAGCTCAAGCAGGGCACCGGCGTCAAGGGGGTGTTCTGGGACCCGGAACAGCGGGGCGGTGTGGGCGAGATCACGGTACGGCCCATGAACCTGCTGATGCTCTACTGGGAGCCGGGCGTGGACGATATCCAGGCGTCCCCCAACTTTTTCTCCCTGAGCCTGGAAGATACGGACCAGCTGACCGAGCGCTGGCCCCAGTTGGAGGGCCACAGCACCAGCGCGCTGGAGGTGCCCCACTACCTCCACGACGGCGGGCTGGACACCAACGGCAAGAGCGTGGTGGTGGACTGGTACTACAAAAAGCGGAACGCGGAGGGCCGCCGGGTGCTCCACTACTGCAAGTTCTGCAACGGGGTGGTGCTCTACGCCAGCGAGAACGACCCGGAATACGCCGGACGCGGTTTTTACGACCACGGCCAGTATCCGTTTGTGTTTGACCCACTGTTTGTGGAGGAGGACAGCCCGGCGGGTTTTGGGTACATCGACGTGATGAAAGAGTGCCAGACCGCCATTGACCGGATGAACCACGCCATGGACGAGAACGTCCTGCTCTCCTCCAAACAGCGGTACGTGCTGAGCGACGCGGCGGGGGTGAACGAGGAAGAGCTGGCGGACTTCTCCCGGGACATCGTGCATGTGGTGGGGCGGCTGGGAGACGACAGTTTCCGGCCCTTACAGACCACCGGCCTGCAGGGCAACAGCCTGAGCTACCGCAACAGCCGCATTGAGGAGCTGAAAGAGATCAGCGGCAACCGGGACATGACCCAGGGCGGCACCGCGGGCGGCGTGACGGCGGCTTCGGCCATTGCGGCGCTGCAGGAGGCGGGCAGCAAGCTCTCCCGTGATATGCTCAAGAGCGCTTACCGGGCCTTTGCCAAAGAATGCTACCTCATCATGGACCTGATGCGGCAGTTCTACGACGAGGAGCGCGTTTTCCGGATCATCGGGGAGACGGGCCGGAGCGAGTTCGTGCACTTTTCCGGCGCGGCGCTCCGGGCACAGGCCCTGCCCAGCGTGGGCGGTGTGGAGCTGGGCAGCCGGGAGCCCATTTTTGATATCGTGGTCAGCGCGGAGAAGAAATCAACGTTCAGCCGCCTCTCCCAGAATGAGACGGCAAAAGAGTGCTACCAGCTGGGGTTCTTTGCCCCGCAGAATGCGGACGCTGCATTGGCGGCGCTGGAAATGATGGATTTTGAGGGCATTGAAAAAGTCCGCCAGCGGGTGCGCCAGAACGGCACGCTGGCCCAGAGGCTGGAACAGCTGCAGAGCCAGCTGGTGCAGTTGAAACAAGGGCCCCTGAGCGGCCCGGGAGAGAACCTGAGCACGGCGGCAGCGGCAAGAGCGATGAAAGGAGCGGTTTCATGATCAAAGTGACCTATACCGAACTGGACGGCCCCAGCGGCCCGACCCTCCGGCTGGAAGCGGCGGGCCATGCGGGCTATGCCCCGGCCGGGCAGGACATCGTGTGCGCCGGGGCCAGCACCCTGATGCAGACGCTGGTCTATCTGCTGGCCGGGGAGGAAAGTGCCAAAAGCGATGCCTGGGACGAGCCGGAGGGCCCGCGCCTGGCCGTGACAGCGGCTGCCCCGCGGAAGCCCTGGGTGGAGGGAGCGTTTGAATTTGCCAAGGCAGGTTTTGCCCTGCTGGCAGAGCGCTACCCGGACAACGTGCGCTTTGCGGACCTGAGCGGCCGCGGGGAGCAGTGCATGGTGGACCTGCAGCTGTTTGCGGAGGGGGAGGGCGGTGCCGCACCACCGCCTGCTTCTGCTCCGGCGCTGAGCCGCGCCCAACAGCAGCAGGCCATTGCGTCGGGCACGATGAAAGCAGCGGGGGCAGAGGCCCCGGCGCAGCCGTTGCGGGAAACGGCGGCAGAAGAAGCCGGGGAAACAGAGAAACCGGAACCGGCGGCAGAGCCCACAGCACCGGAAGTGCCGGAAACACGCCTGCCGCCCCGTCTGCCCGCACCGGGCCGTGGTTTTGTGGAGCAGCTGCACGCTCAGTGGGCGGCGGAGGAAGCCCTGCTGCGCCGGGACGTGCCGGGCTTCTCCCTGAAAGCAGAGCTGCGGGACCCGGAGATGCGCCGCCTGATGCAGCTGCCCGGGATGCGGCTGGGGGATGCCTACCGTCTTGCCCATTACAGCGATGCCCTGCGCCAGACGGCCCGGACCGTGGAGCAGGGGGTGGTGGAGCGGATCCGGCAGCGGGCCTCCCGCCCGGCGGAAAACGGCACCCGCCCCGGCAGCGCGGCGGTGACCAGAGCGGACGTGGCCAGCATGACCCGGGCCCAGCGGGAAGCGCTGGAGCGGCAGGCGCTGCACGGGGTGCAAATCAAGTTTTGATCTCTCACCGCTGCGGTCTGGCTTCGCCAGCGCCTTGCGGAGCTCCCCTATCAGGGGAGCCAGGAATCAATGTAAGAGGGAATTCCCTCTTTTAAAAAGCATTTTACGGATACAGAAAGGACAAACAACATGAAAAACTACGAAATGAAGATCAATCTCCAGCGGTTCGCGGATGCGTCGGCCAGCCTGAACAACACCACGGCCACCATGACCAAGGAGATGAAGACCTTTTACGAGAAGCGCCTCATCGACCAGGCAGAGCCCCGCCTTGTGCATGACCAGTTTGCGGACTACTACCCCGTGCCCCAGAACGGCGGTAAGACCATTGAATTCCGCAAGTACGACAGCCTGCCCAAGGCCTCCACGCCTCTGACGGAGGGCGTGACCCCCAATGGCCAGACCCTGAACGTGACCACGATCACCAGCGACCTGCACCAGTATGGCGGCTGGACCCCGCTGACCGATGTGCTCCAGATGACGGCCATTGACAACAATGTGGTGCAGGCCACCCGCGTGCTGGCCAGCCAGGCGGGCCGCACCATGGACAGCATCACCCGCGACGTGCTGGCAGGCGGCACCAATGTCCTCTATGTGCCCAAGGTGGCGGAGGACGGCACCGAGACGGCCGTGAACAGCCGCAAGGCGCTGGACAAGACCTGCACCCTGACCCCGAAGATCTTCTTCCGGGCCGCGGCGCAGCTGGGGGCCATGAACGCGGACCCCATCGGTGACAGCTACATTGCCATCATCCACCCCTATGCGGCCTACGACCTGAAGACCAGCAAGGAGTTTGTGGAGGTGCACAAGTACGCCGACCCGGACACCATGTACCGCGGCGAGATCGGCAAGCTGGGCAACATCCGCTTCGTGGAGACCAGCGAGGCCAAGATCTGGCGGGATGAGACCTGCCCCACGGGTCTGGCGGTCTTTGGCACGCTGGTGCTGGGTGCCCACGCCTACGGCGTGACCGAGCTGGAGGGCGGCGGCCTGGAGCACATCGTCAAGCAGCTGGGCTACGGCGACGACCCGCTGAACCAGCGCGCCTCCGTGGGCTGGAAAGGAATGCGCGCGGCGGAGCGTCTGGTGGAGCAGTACATGGTGCGCATTGAGAGCGTGTCCAGCTACTCCGGCATGGTGACGGCGAACTAAAGAGTGCTGGCCCGGCAGGACCTCTCAGTCTCGCGATCGCTCGACAGCCGTTCCCCTTTCGGCACTTGCGTGCCACCTCCCCC
>OGUN01002758.1_pt1 | contig 10118 bp, 7 predicted proteins | sample 1553621 | NCBI WGS metagenome assembly OGUN01 (sample SAMEA2580300, study PRJEB22360) | human gut metagenome | biome: human gut; feature: human-associated habitat; material: faeces | place: Denmark | collected 2008/2010
GTAGCCGCCGCCGAAGGTGAAGAGTCCGATCTTGAAAAACGAGCGGAAAAGTGCGGATAGCGAGGTCATGTCAGCGTTGTTTTTTGCGGAGCAGGGTGCGTATGCCGTCGATGAAGGTCATCGGGTGGGTCGGAGCGCCGGGCAGCCACAGATCGACGTGCCGCCGCTCGAAGAACGATCGGTCGACGGCGCGGCTTGCGGCGTAGAGGCCGCCCGAACAGGCTTCCGAGCCGCAGACGACGAGGATTTTGGGGTCGGCAACGGCGTCGCAGCAGATCCGGAGCGCTTCGGCCATATTGACCGTGATCGGACCCGACACCACCACGCCGTCGGCATGGCGGGGCGAAGCGGTGAAGCCGATGCCGTAACGTCCCAAGTCGAAATTGACGTTGCCCGTGGCGTTGAGTTCCATTTCGACCGATGCGTCGCCCCCGGCGCAGACCTCGCGCAGTTGGAGCGAGCGGCCGAAGTAGCGGCCGATTTCGGGCCGTACGGCCGCGGGGTCGAACCGCACGCACTTGTCGCCGGGCCGCACGACGAGTCCTTCGCGCGTCGGCGAGCCGATGCGGTAGTCGTTCGTGAAGCGGATGTTGCGCGGCGCCGTGCGGGCGCATTCGCCGCAGAAGAGACAGCGGCCGAGGTCGAGCGAGAGCGGCGCGGTGGTCAGCGCCCCGGTGGGGCAGATTGCCGCTGCCCGTTCGAGGTCCGCGGTGTCCGGGGTTTCGGTCAGGTGGGGCCGTCCGCGGAACTCTTCGGTCAGTTCGACGGCGTCGAGATCGGGAATGTATTGTTTCCCGTGGCTGCGCAGTACTTTTATTTTCGGTAGTATCATGTCTTTCGTCTTTACAAATCGTGGCCGCAGTAGGAGAGGTTGAAACTCTTGTTGCAGATCGGGAAGTCCGAAATGCCTTCGCCGCGCACGGCCAGCGCCAGCGCCAGCCAGTTGTGCAGGCTGGGGTCCTTGATGCGGCAGGCGGCGATCCGGCCTTGGGCGTCGGTCAGCAGGACGTGGCACGTTTCGCCGCGCCATCCCTCGACCAGCCCGAACGCGAGCGAATCGGGTGCGGGCGGAGCGGCATAATCGGGTGCCGGCAGGCTCCCCGGCGTGTAGTCCGCCAGCAGGCGGTCGATATACCCGGCCGATTGCAGCACCTCGCGGCAGCGCACCATCAGACGCGCCATCACGTCGCCGTGGCGTTTGACAATGCTTTCGTGCCGGATCGTTCCTGCGAAAACGCCCCACGGGTGCGTGGCGCGGATGTCGCGGGCCGCGCCGCTCGCGCGGGCCGCCTGACCCACGCCGCCGATGCGGAGCATCTCCTCGCGCGGCACGATGCCGCACTGCTCGAAGCGGGCCAGCAGCGTCGGCGACGACTTGATGTCGCGGCGCACTTCGTCGTAACGGCGGGCGATCTGCGCGACGTTGCGACGGATCGTTTCCGCCTTTGCGGCCGTCAGCGGATGGTTCGTGCCGCCGGGGCGGATCAGCCCCTTGCCGAAGCGGTTGCCGCACCACGCCTGCGTGGTGTTGATCGTCATTGTCCGGAGCGCTTCGCAGGCCACCTGCCCCAGCTGGTAGCCGACGTCCATGCAGAGCGCGCCCGTGTCGGCGATCTGCATCGCCATCCGTTCCAGTTCGAGTGCCACGGCGCGTTCGACGCCGAGCCGTGCGGAGGGGACGCTGCCCGTGAGTTTCTCGACCGCCGACGCGAACGTGGCGGCGTGGGTCACGGCGCTGTCGCCCGCGACGGCTTCCGCGAGACACATCTGCCGCAGGCGGTTGGCCGTAGCCTCGAATTCATGCTCGACGCCGCGGTGCTGGTATCCCAGCGCGATTTCGAGGTGGAGCACCTGCTCGCCGTTGCAGATGAAGCGGAACGCGCCCGGTTCGATGATTCCCGCATGAATCGGGCCGACGTTCACTTCATGCAGCGAACGGCCCTCCATCGTGTAGAAGGGGTAGTTGTCCATCGTACTGCCGCGGTCGAACCGGTCGAACGGAAAACGCAGCGGCTTGGGCCACGGCATGCCGTCGAAACGCACGCCGTAACGTTCGGCGATGTCGCGCTCGAACGGATGCACCTGCGGGTGCAGGGCCGTGAGTGAGGGGAGTTCCTGCTCGTCGTAGTACTCCATGGCGTGCGACGCGATCAGCACCTTGGCCTCCGCGTCGTCGAGCAGCAGGCAGAAGAACCGGAGCCGGTCGCCGAGCGGCAGGGCGAAATAGTGGGCTATATGGTAACGCGCGTCGGCCAGCTTGGCGGCCTGATCGGTGTAGAATTCGGCGTACGACGCTTCGGGAATTTCCGACAGCGGTACGGCGGGGGCTGTATTATCGGTTATATAATATTTCATAACGCGGCGATTTCGGTGATGATCCGTTGCAGAAGTTCCGGCTGCCACATGCCCAGCACGATGGCGGCCGCGAGCAGCGACAGGGCCGACCACGAGAGCGCCTTGTGGGCTTTCGAGGGGTGCAGACGGTCCTGATTGGGCTGGTAGCAGAGCCGGATCAGACGCGATCCGAACGAGTAGATGACGATGCACATGAGCAGCAGCAGTCCCGCCACGAGCCACCAGTTCCGGTCGGTGATGACCTGCTTGAGGATCATCAGCTCGGAGACGAACAGCGGCGAGGGCGGGAAGGCCAGCAGTACGACCATGCCCGTCAGCAGGCCGACGGCCCCGACGCGGTTGATGCGGATGTAGTCGCCGATGCGGTTGATGCGGTAGCTGTCGTACACCTGCCGTACGACGGCCATCTGCAGGAAGAGACTGCTCTTGACGAGTGTATGGCAGAATACGTGGAACAGCGCCGCCCATACGCCGATGCCGCCGATGCCCAGTCCGATGGCGGCGATGCCCATGTTCTCGACGGTGGAGTAGGAGAGGAAGCGTTTGTAGTTGTTGGTGCGGCGCAGGAAAAGCGCGCCCACGCCGAGCGAGAGAATGCCCACGATGAGCAGTACCGAGCGCACCCACGGGAAAACCTCCGTTCCGGCGAGCAGTTTGTAGACGCGCAGCAGCGCGAGGAATCCGGCGTTGACCACTCCCGTGGAGATCAGCGCAGAAGCAGGCGCGGGGGCTGCGAAATTGGCGTCTATGCCGACCGTGTAGAGCGGGAACAGTTCCAGTTTGCAGCTGTATCCGCTGAGAATCAGCAGGAAGGACGTCTTCAGGTAGAGCGGGTTGCCCGACGAGGCCGCTTCGGCGACGGCTTCGTACGAAAGCGTTTCGCACTTGGTCGCGGCGGCCAGCAGCAGGATCCCCAGATAAGCCATGGCGATGCCCGTCGAGCAGACGAAGACGTATTTCCACGCCGCTTCGAGTGCCTGCGCCGTGCGGCGGTGGTAGATGATGCCCGCCGAGCAGAGCGTCGTCGCTTCGAGGAAAATCCACGTCACGGCGAGGTTGTTGGCGAAATAGGCTCCGGCGATGGCCGTGGTGAGCAGCATCAGCAGGGCGAAATAGAGACGGTAGGAGCGGAGGTCCTCCCCTTGCAGGTAGGCTTCCGAGTGGCCGAAGACGTACATCGAGACGACGACGAGCAGCAGGTAGAAGAGCGTGCCGAGCGCGTCGAAGGTGAAGAATGCGGCCGAGGTCGTGTCGTAAAGCCCGCCCCAGAGCAGCAGGCCCGCGGCGGCGATCTGAACGGCGTAGAAGAGTATGCCGGCGGCGAGAACCGCACGTTTGGTCCGGGCGAAGAGCGCCGCGACGGCGATCAGGATGCTGGCGATCAGGTAATATATCATGGCGTCAGTCCTTTACGTTGGTGAGTGAATCGGCGTCGTCGGCGTGTATCTTGCCGTCGATCTTGGTGAAGAAGATGCCCAGCATCAGCACCGAGATCAGGATGTCGAGCAGGATGGCGATGTTGATGAGCAGCGGCATTTCGACGCCTATGGCCATCGAAAAGAGGAAAACGCCGTTCTCGATCACCAGAAAGCCGACCATGTGCGAGAAGATGCGCGAGCGCAGGACGATCAGGATCAGGCCGCTCAGCAGGGCGTATAACGCCACGCCGAAGAATACGAGGTCGATGGCCGAGTCGGCGATGTAGTAGGTGATCGAGGCGCTGACCGCCAGCGCCATGAGCGACAGCAGGAGCGAACCCGACTGCGACGATCCGGAGCGGCGTACGCGGTTGATCTTGGTTTTGCGGATCATGGCGAAGAGGATGGCCGGGACCAGCAGGGCCTTGAATGCCAGCGTCTCGATGGCGATGAAGATCAGTTCCAGCGGATTGATGGCGTGCAGGCGCAGCAGGGCGACGGCGAAGAGAATCCACCCCTGCAGTCCGATGATCGACGCGAAGTTGCGGAAACGTTCGGTGATCGCCAGATAGACGAGCGTGATGACGTAGAGTATGACCAGCGGGAGTATCATTGGATGCTGATGTTTAGTTGCAGCAGGTAGCCCGTGAAGAAAACCAGAGCCGCCAGAGCCGCGATGGTGAGAATGAATGTGGTGTTGCGCGAGAGTTTGTTGCGGGCCTGCGTCGATTCGACCACGCCGACCGAGAGTCCGGTGAGGAGTACCGCCAGCGGCGCCGCGGCCCACCAGTGGGGGTAGAGCGCCGCCGTCACGGCGTCGGCCGCCAGCATCGAGAGCGCCGCGGTTTTGAGCCACCCGGCGATTTTGATCATGCCGAGGTCCGTGCCGCAGTAGTCGAGGCACATCACTTCGTGGATCATCGTCAGTTCGAGGTGGGTGCGGGGATCGTCCACCGGTACGCGGCCGCTTTCGGTGAAGACGATCTTCACCAGCACGTAGGCCGTGAGCACCAGCAGGACGGTCAGCTGCAGGTCGCCCGTCGCCGCTTCGGCGAAGATTCGGGCGAACGACGTGTGGCCCGCCAGCAGGGCCAGCGTGCCGGCCGTGAGCATGAGCGCCGGTTCGACCAGCGCGCCGTAGAGGGCTTCGCGGCTCGCGCCCATGCCTTCGAACGAACTTCCGGTGTCCATGGCGCCGAGGATCAGCGCGAAGCGGCCAAGAGCCATCAGGTAGGTGAAGCAGACGATGTCGCCGTCGAACGACAGCAGGGGTTTCAGCTCCCCGACGGGGATGAAGAGCGCGGCGACGATCGCCGAGCCGAGGTAGACCGACGGCACGGCGCGGAACAGCGCCGAAGCGGTCGTCGAATAGACCGCGCCTTTGCGCAGCAGCAGGCGCACGTCGTAGAGGTGCTGGGCGAAGCGGATGCCCCGGCGGCCCGCCAGCACGGCCCGCGTGCGGTTTATCAGGCCCGGAATGCAGACGGCCGTCAGCAGGATCAGGAGTGTATTGAGTGCCGTCATCGTCAGATCAGGTTAAAGATGGACAACAGGAATATCAGGACCAGAAACGCCAGTGCGAAGAGCACGTAGTGGTTGATCTTGCCCGTACGCAGGCGCATGGCGCGCTTGTTTATCACGCGTAGCAGTTCGACCCACCACGCCGCGAAAAGTTTGTCGAAGCGGTCCTTGTGGCGGATATCGAAGTTGTGCGCGGCAGGGAAAATCTCGCCTTTGCCGACGGCGCCGCCTTCGCCGCTGTTCTGCGTGAGCGACGTGGCGATAGACTGCAGTCCTTCGGAGTAGGATTCGCCGCTGTACTGCATCCGCACGTTGGGCGAGGTGAAGCCGCAGCCCCATGTCGCGCCGTCGGTCACCTTGCGCGTGCGCAGGGCGCGGCTGCGAAGCCATGCCAAGAGTCCGACGACCAGAATCAGCAGCCATGCCGTGCGGCTGACGGCCGCCAGCGTGGGCGACAGCAGGTAGTCCGCCGCATCGGCGGGGTGGTGGATGAAAAATCCCGCGGCGCGGGTTACCGCGCTCACGGCGGTCTGCGGAAAGAGTCCGATGAAGAGAATTCCGGCCAGCGGCAGCGCCATAGCGGCGATGCGGAAATTATCGACTTCGGAGGCTTCGGCCACTTCGTGCGTGCGGGGCGCGCCGAGGAACACCGTGCCGTAGAGCTTGGTGAAGGCCAGAATCACAACTCCGCCGATCAGCGCCAGTGCAGCCAGTCCGGCCGCCGAAGCGAGCACGTCGCTGCCCGAAGCGATGCCGTCGAGCATGCCGAGGTAGATCAGCAGTTCCGAGACGAACCCGTTGAGCGGCAGCAGGGCGCAGATGGCCGTCGTGCCGGCCAGAAACAGCAGGCCCGTGACGGGCATGTGCCTGCCCAGCCCTCCCAGCGCATCGAGCGAGGTGGTGTGCGTTTGGGAGAGTATGTTGCCGGCTCCGAAGAAGAGCAGCGATTTGAACAGCGAGTGGTTGAGTGTGTGGAGCAGTGCGCCCGAAAGTCCGCAGATCGCCGCGAGCTGGTTGCCCGAACTCTTGCCCAGCGCCGCGATGCCCAGTCCGATCAGGACGATGCCGATGTTTTCGATCGACGAGTAGGCCAGCAGCCGCTTCACGTCGTTCTGCGCCGCGGCGAGGATCACGCCCCAGAGTCCCGTGACGATGCCTGCGACGAGCAGGATCAGGCCTGCGGTACGGAGCGTCGGCAGGTCGGCGATCTGCGCCGTGACGCGCAGGATGCCGTAGACGCCCGTCTTGATCATCACGCCCGACATCAGGGCCGAGACATGCGACGGAGCGGCGGGATGCGCTTCGGGCAGCCAGACGTGCATCGGGAACATGCCGGCTTTCATGCCGAAGCCCGCGAGGAAGACCACGAACAGCGGCAGGGCGGGCTGCGTGCGGAAATATTCGCCCAACAGGGCGAAGTCGGCCGATCCGCAGACGCTGTCCAACCGCACGAAGCCGATGAGCAGCAGGGCGAATCCCACGTGCATCATGATCACGTAGGCCAGCGCGGCGCGGCGCACTTCGCGGCGCTCGGCGTCGAACAGGATCAGCAGGAACGATGCGACGGTCATCAGCTCCCAGAAAAAGAGGAATGAAAATCCGCCTTCGGAGGTCACTACGCCCAGCATGGCGTAGAACATCGTCGCCAGCGCGGTGTAGTGCAGCGAGATGTGGGCCGGGGATTTGCGTCCGAGGTAGTGCGCGAGATATCCCCGCGAGTAGAGCACCGCGGCGACGGCCCCGACCGAGACGATCAGCGCGAACAGCGCCGAAAGAGGGTCCATCGAGCCTGCGTCGCTTCCGAAGAGGAAGACGTCGGTCGCCCACAACCGTACGGTATGTCCGCCGGCAAGCACTCCGACGGCTGTTGCCGACCTCCGAACGGCGGTGTTTCCCGCCCCCAGGAGCCCCCCCGCCGCGACGACTGCCAGCGTCGCCCACACCTTGGCCTTGAGAGGGGCGGCGAATATCAGCGCCGTCACCACCGCCAGCGCGAGAAGTGAATAGAGAAACATGAGCTATTTGTGTGTAATTATACTGTTTATACCGTGCCGCCTTGCGGCGGAACCGGCGATGCGGACCGTTTTGTCCGTATCGCTAACCGTTTGCCACGGAGACCATCACCACTGCGGCCACTGCAGCCGTTTCGGTGCGCAGCCGCTGCGCGCCGAGGGTTATCTCCTCGAATCCGTTCGCGCGTGCGAAGGCGATCTCTTCGGGCGAAAAATCGCCTTCGGGACCGATCAGGATCAGCGCCGCCTCGCCCCTGCGGAGCGTCGCCGGGAGGTAGGCTTTGCCTTCGGGCGACTGCGCCGGGGCGCAGTGGGCAATGAACTTGCGCCCTTCGAAAGGCATGGCCGCCGCTTCGCCGAAAGGCGTGAGCGGACGCAGCGTGGGACGGTAGGCTTTGAGCGACTGCTTCATGGCCGCCGTGATGACCCGTTCGCCGCGTTCGGGCTTGAAGACCCGGCGTTCGCAATGCTCGGTTTCGAGCGGGATGATCGTGCCGACGCCCACTTCGGTCGCCTTTTCGAGGAACCATTCGAAGCGGTCGGCGTTCTTGGTCGGCGCAACGGCCATCGTCAGCGAATAGGGGAGCGCCTCCCACCCGGCGCGGGTCTCCGTGACGCGCACCGCGCAGCGTTTCGGATTGTCGTCCGTAATCTCGCAGCAAAATAAATTGCCCCTCCCGTCAGTTATATGAAGGGTATCTCCGCGTCCCAGACGCAGCACCCGCACGCAGTGTTTCGACTCCTCTTCGCTCAGCGTATGGAGGGGCGGCGTGATGTCGGGGGCGTAAAAAAGTTGCATACCTCTTATAATTTACTAACTTTGCAACATTGTACGGATGCCTTGCGCGCGTCCGTATTTTCAGCTCGCAAAGTTACATAAAATAACATGAATAGATGAAACGTATTGCAGGTTTATTCACAACACTCTTACTGCTTATGGCACTTGCGTCATGCAACTCCCCGAAAAGCGCCGGGGAGAATCCCTTCTTCACCCAGTGGGACACGCCTTTCGGCGTGCCGCCCTTCGATAAGATCCGCGCCGAACACTTCATGCCCGCCTTCGAGCGCGGCATGTCGCTGCACGACGCCGAGATCGACGCCATCACCTCGAACAACGACGAGCCGACGTTCGAGAATACGATTCTGGCTTACGACAACGCCGGACAGATGCTCGCGCAGACCGAGCTGATTTTCGGCATGCTCTGCGCCGCCGAAACCAACGAACGGATGCAGGCCCTGCAGGAGCAGGTGATGCCCCTGCTCTCGGCGCACCGCGATAAGATCCGGCTCGACGAGAAACTTTTCGCCCGCGTGAAGGATGTCTATGACCGGCGCGCGTCGCTGGGACTCGACGCCGAGCAGAGCCGACTGCTCAGGAAGACCTACGACGCTTTCGTGCGCTCCGGCGCCCTGCTCGACGCCGGACAGAAAGCCCGGCTGAAGGAGATCAACGGCGAGCTGTCGCTTACGGCCGTGAAGTTCGGCAACAACATTCTGGCCGAGAACAACAACTTCGCGCTCGAACTGACGGCGGACGATCTGGAGGGACTGCCTTCGGGCGTCCGCGACGCCGCGCGCGAGAAGGCGCAGGCGATGGGCAAGGGCGACAAGTGGGTCTTCACGCTCCATAAGCCCAGTCTGATTCCGTTCCTGACCTATTCGGCCAAACGCGACCTGCGCGAAAAGATCTACAAGGCCTACCTGAACCGCTGCAACAACGGCGATCAGTACGACAACAAGCAGCTCATCAACGACTTCATCCGTCTGCGTACGGAGAAGGCCAAGATGCTGGGCTATCCGTCGTACGCCGCCTATGTCGTGGCCGACGAGATGGCCGGTACGACCGATGCGGTCTACGCGCTGCTGGACCAGATATGGACGCCGGCGCTCGACCGCGCCGGGGAGGAGCTGGCCGAGATGGACAAACTCCTGCAGAAGGACGTTCCGGGCGCGACGTTCGAGTCGTGGGACTGGTGGTATTATGCCGAAAAACTGCGCAAGCAGAACTATGCACTCGACGAGGAGATGCTGCGTTCCTATTTCTCGCTCGAAAACGTGCAGGGCGGCATCTTCTACCTCGCCAACCGGCTTTACGGCATCACCTTCCAGCCCATCGTGGCGCCACTCTATCATCCTGAGGCGATCGCCTACGAGGTGCTCGACGCCGACCAGTCGCATCTGGGCGTGCTCTATTTCGACTTCTTTCCGCGTGACGGCAAGAGTCAGGGGGCGTGGTGCGGCAACTATGTCGAACAGACCTACCGGGACGGCGAGCGCGTCGCTCCCGTGGTGAGCATCGTCTGCAACTTCACCCGTCCGGTGCGCAACACCCCTGCGCTGCTGACGCTCGACGAGACCGAAACGCTCTTCCACGAATTCGGCCATGCGCTCCATTTCCTGTTCCACGACGTGAAATACCGCGGACTCACGGAGGTCGAGGGCGACTTCGTGGAGCTTCCGTCGCAGATCATGGAAAACTGGGCTTTCGAACCCGAAATGCTGAAACAGTACGCCGTGCATCACCGCACGGGCGAGGTGATTCCCAAATACCTCGTCGATAAACTGCGCAGGAGCGAACTCTTCAATCAGGGTTTCGCCACTACGGAGCTGATCGCCGCGTCGCTTTCCGACATGGACATCCACTCGACCACCGACTACGAACCGTTCGACCCGATGGTCTTCGAGCGCCGGGCGCTCAACGAGAAGCGCGGCCTGATTCCGCAGATCGAACCCCGCTACCGTTATCCCTATTTCAGCCATATTTTCGACGGCGGCTATTCCGCGGGGGCCCAATGTTATACGGATCGGGGCC
>OGUN01002762.1_pt1 | contig 10106 bp, 5 predicted proteins | sample 1553621 | NCBI WGS metagenome assembly OGUN01 (sample SAMEA2580300, study PRJEB22360) | human gut metagenome | biome: human gut; feature: human-associated habitat; material: faeces | place: Denmark | collected 2008/2010
ACTTGGGCCGGGGAGGGCGGGGGGGCACCCGCCGCAGGCCCCCGGGCAGCCGCCCGGGCCGGAAGCTGCGCGGCCGCGGGCTCGAAGGAGCCGGCGGGGCCTATGGCCGAGGGCGTCATCTTCACCAACCTGCAGGCTCTGGCCCGCAAATTCGGAACCGATGCCGCGGCGGTGCGCAAGTTGCTCGCCGCTTATGCCGAAGCATCGGCGGGACACCGGATCCGTTTCCGCCACGTCGATGGATAAGGGATATCGTCGATGCCGGCGACTATGTTTTTCTCAACCCCGAGGCCGGGCGCAACCGCGCCGTGGCGCTTTCACCGGCCGATTCGTGGGTCGAACACGGTTACCTGCTGGCGGACTATTACCGTTTCGGGCGCAGCACGGCCGACGATGAAACCAACTACCTGTTCATCGTCGGAGGCGCCGATGTCATTCCCATGCCCGTCCTGCCGCAGTATATCTCCGATCCCGATTACAGCGATACGGACATCGACTCCGATATCCCTTATGCCTACCTGCTGGGCGAGCGGACTTACCCCATGCTGGGGACGGCCGAAATTTTCCAGTACGAACAATATTTCCATACGGGACGCCTGCCGCTGGCGCATGACGCGTCGCTGGACGACCTGGCCGGATACCTGCGCCGCGCGGCCAAAGCCCCCGGTTCGATGGCCGTGGGCAGGGCTTACGGGCAGACCGATCTCACGTGGCTTTCGGCCTCGGCTTCGGTCAGCGAGCCTTTCCGCCGAAACCGACTCTTCCGGGGCGACATGCGGCTCGATGAGCGTATCTATACGCAGAACCTTTTTGTCAGCCCCTGCGTCGAGCGTTCGATCGTCGACAAGGTTTTCGACCGGGGTGCGGACTTCTACTATTTCAACCTGCACGGCAGCGATGCCCCGACCGCATGCAGCTTCTATGCTTCCTACCAGCAGCAATGTTACGAGGCAGTCACGCCCCGGCAGCTGGCGTCCGCCGAGAAACCGAACGTGGTGGTGACCGAAGCGTGCTATGGCGGAAAATTCCAGGATTACGGCCGCGGCGAGACGATGCTGCTCGCGGCGATGGGCGACATGACGCTGCTCTATCTGGGGTCGTCGCGCATCGCGTGGGGTGCTTCGAAGAGTAGTTCGGCGGCCGACCTGGACAATGCCGACCGCCTGACGAACGTCTATATGGCCAAATTGCTCGAGGGGTATACGGCCGGCGAGGCATTCTACATGGCACGGCAGAGTTTCTTCGATTATAACGACGGTTACTTTACGCCCCACCAGGCACTTACGATCGTCGAGTTCAACCTTTTCGGCGATCCGTTCCTGCATGTGGGCGTGCGCCGGGAGGGGGCGAAGGCGCATCCCCGGGCGGTGAAGGCACTGGCGAAAGGCGCAGTCAACGCGGTCGTCGAACGCAAGTGCGTCTATGAAGCCGCTCCGGCCTCGTTGCTCGACCGGGTGCGCAGCGCCGTCGACCGCAACCTGTCGCTGATCCGCGCCGCTGTCGACCGGCAATTGTACGAACAGCTGGGGGTCGAACCGCGCAGCCTGTCGACCGTCACCCGCATGAAATACGGCAACGGAGACGAGTTTTATGCCTTCAATTACCTGCAGACGGACGGTACCATAAAGAGCTGCCATACGGCGACCGCCGACCTGAACGGAAACGTGAAATCAATCATATCAACCAAATAGAACGACTACTATGAAATGCCAGAATTGTAATTCCGAACTCCTGGAGGATGCGAAGTTCTGCACGACGTGCGGTACGCCTGTCGCCGTTGTGTCCGCAGGCCCCGTGTGCCCGAAATGCAATGCCCCGCTGCTGGAGGATGCAAAATTCTGCACGACGTGCGGCGCCGCGGTCGAATCCGCCGCTGCAGAGGCGCCCCAGGCGCCGGACGGGCAGGCTGCCGGAGGCGGCGAGCTCGCCACGGTGAAACAGAAGATTTTCTGGAATATCCAGAAAGGCGAAGTCGCCTGCCGGGTCAATGAATCGGAGTTTATCCGCTACGATTCGGCGCAGGGGCTGATCGTAAACGACGGCACGACGGCGTATATCAAGGCCAACGGCAAGGTGCTGGCCGAAATCCACGGGGGCATCTACGATTTCGTAGACCCCGACGAGCTCAAGCGCGTACTCGAAAGCCGTACGGGCGGGGCTGCGGGGCTGATGGCCGGCAGCGGCCGTTTCCTGATAAACGCCCTGCTGGGACGCCGCGTGAAGGACAAGTTCGACGACAAGGACGCTCCCGAACGGCAGCGCTCGCTCGATGCCGTGATCGAGAGCATGAAACGGCACGAGGCTTTCTCGCTGCTGCTCAAGCTCGACAAGAGTTTCTCGCTGGTATTCGGTTCGGGAACGGCCGAGGATATGGCCGAGTTCAGGCCGATGTCCGTGCGCACGAAACTGCTGGACTTGCAGGTCGGTCTGCGCGTGATTTTCCGTATCGCAGATTTCAATCGTTTCGCCGAATATTTCCTGACGGACGAGCCCGTCGCCACGACCCGCAGGATTGCGGAGAAGTTGCAGCCCGTAATGCAGAATGCCGTGCAGGCCGTGATGCAGGATCGCCAGGTCGAAGGCACGTCGATCCCGGCGGAGGTCGCCGAGGCGATCGCGGCCAGGATTGCCGCTTCCGGCGACCAGTTCTACGGCCTTGCGCTGGAGCGCGTGGCCGAAGTGGTGGCTTCGAACGAAGACCTGGAACGCCTGCGCAGCCTGAGCCGCGAACTTTACCTTTCGGAGCAGGAACTCGACTACCTGCGCCGCACCAACGATTTCCGCAACCGCCTGGCTGCGGAGACCAATTCGCAGGCTATTGCCGATGCACGCAGCGACATGCAGCTCTATGAGGGGTTGCAGCAGGTCAATAAAGACCGCCTGCTGGCCGATGACGAGCTGGATAAGTTCTACACCGTGCTTTCGCGCGAGAAACGGATCCGCGATGCCCGCAGCGAGGACGAGGTGGAGGCTGCACTGGCCGACATCGAAAAGACCGGGCTGCTGCGCGAAGAGGACGTCGACAACCTGCGCATCGACGTCGCCGAGCGCCGTTACCGCCGGGGCGAGGCGATCAAGCTCATGCAGCTGCGCGACCAGATCGAGTTCGAGAAAGTCCGCACGGCGGGCGAAGGGCAGATCGCCGTGGAGCAAATGCGCCAGGGGCTGGAGTTGCAGGAGCTGACGCTCGCGCATCGCAAGCGCGAGGACGAGTATTCCGACGAACGCCGCGCCCGGGAGCGCGAGCTGCAGCGGGCAGACCGCCAGTCGGAGATGGAACTGGACAATGCCGAGATGGATGCCCAGATCGAACGCCTGCGCAAGGTCAAGGAGCTCAACCGCGAGGACAAGAAGATGGATTTGGATCACGAGCGCGAGATGGAGCGCCTGAAGCAGGAAGCCCTCGACAAGAAGGCGCGGATGACGGCCGAGCAGCTGATGGCCGTGGCTGCGGGCGAGAACCTCGATTCGCAGGCCGCGGTGAAGTTCGCCGAGTCCAAGGCCGGCCGTACCGCCCTTATCACCCTGCTCGAAAAGGCCAAGGACGGTATCGAGGGCAAGACCGGCACCCGTATTCATCAGTAACGCGCTTATCCCTGCCATATGGAACGGGTATTTCGGAACGGGAAATTTCTATCAAATGCCGCATACTGCACAAGATTTACAAAGATTTTTTGTGCGTCACAAAGAAATTTTGCCGTAATTCACATTTTCTGTTGAAATCGGCGGTGAAATCCTGTATAATACCCACGTTCTTATGAGTTGCGTGAATACCGGGCCGGACGCCCGTTGTTCAGACGCACGTCAAAATTTGCCTTACTTTCAGGCGTGCGTCACATATTTTAAGGAGGAAAACAAGAATGAAAAAGTTCCTTGCAATGCTCCTCGCCCTGGTCATGGCTCTGAGCCTGGTGGCCTGCGGTGAGAAGAAGGACGACACTCAGGGCAACGGCGACGGTGATGCTACCGCTGCCAAGGTCAAGGTCGGCTTCATCACCCTGCATGATGAAAACTCCACCTATGACAAGAACTTCATCGATGCCGCCAAGGAAGCCTGCGCCAACCTGGGTCTGGTCGAGAATGAGGATTACTTCATCAAGACCAACGTGGGTGAGACCGAGCAGTGCGCCGAGGTCGCCGCTGATCTGGTGGATGCCGGCTGCAACATCATCTTTGCCGACAGCTTTGGTCATGAGCCTTACATGATCGAGGTCGCCAAGGCGAACCCCGAGGTGCAGTTCTGCCACAGCACCGGTACCCGCGCTCACACCGAGGGTCTGGCCAACTACCACAACGCTTTCGCCTCCATCTATGAGGGCCGCTATCTGGCCGGTATCGCTGCCGGTCTGAAGCTGAACGCGATGATCGATGCCGGCGACATCAAGGCTGAAGAGGCCAAGATGGGCTATGTGGGTGCCTTCACCTACGCCGAAGTGGTTTCCGGTTACACCTCCTTCTATCTGGGTGCCAAGTCCGTCTGCCCCACCGTCACCATGGATGTGACCTTCACCGGCAGCTGGTATGATGAGGCTCTGGAGAAGGAAGGCGCTCAGTTGCTGATCGACAAGGGTTGCACCCTGATCAGCCAGCACGCTGACTCCCTGGGCGCTCCCACCGCTTGCGAGAACGCCAAGGTTCCCAACGTCTCCTACAACGGCTCCACTCAGGCTGCCTGCCCCAACACCTACATCATCTCCTCCCGCATCAACTGGGCGCCCTACTATGAGTATGCCATCAAGGCTGTCATGGACGGCACCGCCATCGATGTTGACTGGACCGGCACTCTGGCCACCAACTCTGTGGTCCTGACCGACCTGAACACCACCGTGGCCGCCGAAGGCACTGCCGAGGCCATTGCCGCTGCTACCGAGAAGCTGGAGAAGGGCGAGATCCACGTGTTCGATTGCTCCACCTTCACTGTGAAGGGTGAGACTCTGACCTCCTACCAGGCTGACGTCAACGCCGACAGCGATAACACCCCCGACACCGAGGTCGTGCATGACGGTTACTTCGCTGAGTCCGAGAAGCGTTCCGCTCCTTACTTCGATCTGGAGATCGACGGCATCAACCGTCTGGATGTCAACTACGGCGGCTAATAGCCAGGTTTTCCAACAGCATATTGCACCACAACGAGGTGGGCTGCACAGGCAGCCCACCTCTTGCTTTTTCCCTCCTACACGCGGCTTTGACGATTTACACAAAGAGAATGACTCTTTCTTGTGTAACCTCACATTCTTTGTATATACCTGACAAATTTTTTGCTGATTTTGATTTACAACGCTCACCATGTATGGTAGAATAAGTCGTATGGAATTTATCCCCGGCGTATTCGAGGTGTTGCAGCCATCTGCGCCGAAAGAAAGGATGACAGCCTTGGAAAAGAAATGCGCGATCAGAATGGAGAACATCACCAAGCGGTTCGGCAGCAAGGTCATCGCAAACAAAGATGTAAACCTTGAACTGTACGAGGGCGAGATCCTGTCCCTGCTGGGCGAGAACGGCAGCGGCAAGACCACGCTGATGAATATGCTCTCCGGCATCTATTTCCCCGACGAGGGGCAGATCTACGTCCACGACAAGCCTGTGACCATCGCATCTCCCAAGGATGCCTTCGATCTGGGTATCGGCATGATCCACCAGCACTTCAAGCTGGTCGACCTGTTCACCGCCACCGAGAATATCATCCTCGGCCTGGAGGGCAAGCTTGACCTGAACAATGCACGTCAAAAGGTCAAGGACATCTGTGATAAGTACGGCTTTGATATCGACCCGGACATGAAGATCTATGATATGTCTGTTTCCCAGAAGCAGACCGTGGAGATCGTCAAGGTGCTGTACCGCGGCGCGGACATCCTGATCCTGGACGAGCCCACCGCCGTGCTGACCCCGCAGGAGACGGACAAGCTGTTCGCCGTCATGCGCAACATGAAGGCCGACGGCAAGTCCCTCATCATCATCACCCACAAGCTCCACGAGGTGCTGGACGTGTCCGACCGGGTGGCCGTGCTCCGCAAGGGCGAATACATAGGCGACGTGCTGACCAAGGACGCCGACCAGCAGTCCCTGACCGACATGATGGTGGGTCACAGCGTGTCGTTGAATATCAACCGCCCCACCCCCGTGAATGTGGAGCCCCGGCTGAAGATCGAGGGGCTGACCGTGTTCGACGAGCTGGGCGTCAAGCGTTTGGACAACGTGAGCTTTACTGTTAACGCCGGCGAGGTGCTGGGCGTAGCGGGTATTGCCGGTTCCGGCCAGCGTGAACTGCTGGAGTCCATCGCGGGCCTGTATCCCGTCAGCTCCGGCACCGTGACCTATATCTCCCCGGAGACCAACGAGGAGAAAAATCTGGTGGGCATGGATCCCATGGACATCCGCAAGAGCGGCGTAGCCATGAGCTTTGTCCCCGAGGATCGTCTGGGCATGGGTCTGGTAGGCTCCATGGGCATGACCGGCAACATGATGCTGCGCTCCTGGCGCAAGGGTGCCAGCATTTTCCTGGACCGCAAAAATCCTGAGGCGCTGGCACAGCGCATCTGGCAGGAGCTGGAGGTGGTGACCCCCAGCACCAGCTTCCCCGTGCGCCGCATGTCCGGCGGCAACGTGCAGAAGGTCCTGGTGGGCCGCGAGATCGCCCAGCAGCCCTCCGTGCTGATGACTGCCTACGCTGTCCGTGGTCTGGACATCAACACCTCATATACCATTTACAACCTGCTGACCGAGCAGAAGATGAAGGGCGTCGCCGTTGTGTATGTGGGCGAGGACCTGGACGTGCTGCTGGAGCTGTGTGACCGCATCGTGGTGCTGTGCGGCGGTCAGGTCTCCGGCGTGGTGGACGGCCGCAAAACCAACAAGCTGGAAGTGGGCGCGCTGATGACCCGCGTGGAAGGAGGCAAGGCAGATGAATAAAAAAGGTTCGCTCTTTCATATTTCCAAGCGCGATGCGCTGCCTCTGCCCAAGGCACTGCTGATCCGCGGCGGTATCCTGCTGCTGGCACTAGTGTTCTGCGGACTGATCACCACCCTGCTGACCGGTCAGGATCCCATCGCCGTCTATGGCACGATCCTCAAGGGTGCCTTCGGCACCTCCCGTAAAATCTGGGTCACCGGACAGAATGTTGCCGTCTTGCTGGGTATCTCCTTAGCGGTAACGCCCGCATTCAAGATGCGCTTCTGGAACATCGGCGCCGAGGGGCAGACCCTGATCGGCTGCCTGGCCACCACCACCTGCATGATCCTGCTGGGCGGCAAGGTCTCCAATTTCCTGCTGATCGTCATCTCTCTGGCGGCCGCGCTGCTGGCCGGCGCCGTATGGGGCTTCCTGCCCGCCTTCTTCAAGGCCAGATGGAACACCAACGAGACGCTGTTCACCCTGATGATGAACTACATCGCCATGCAGCTGGCCTCCTACTTTATCATCATATGGGAGGTGCCCAAAGGCGCCGGTAAGATCGGCATCATCAACCAGGCTTCCGAGGCCGGCTGGCTGCCCCGCATCGGCGGACAGGCACAGCTGCTCCCCATTCTGGTGGTCGCACTGCTGACCGGCATGATGTATATCTATCTCACATACAGCAAGCACGGTTATGAGATCGCCGTCGTTGGCGAGAGCCAGCGCACCGCCAGCTATGCCGGTATCAAGGTGGATCGCGTGATCATCCGCACCATGGTACTCTCCGGCGCGATCTGCGGCCTGATGGGATATATCCTGACCGCCGGGATCAGCCACACCCTGACCACCACCATCGTGGACAGCCGCGGCTTTACCGCCGTCATGGTGTCCTGGATGTCCAAGTTCAACCCCTTCATCATGATTGCCGCCTCCCTGCTGCTGGTGACCATGGATCGCGGTGCCAGCGAGATCTCTACCGCCTTCAGCCTGAACCAGTCCTTCGCGGATATTCTGACCGGTATCATCCTGTTCTTCATCATTGCTACCGAGTTCTTCATCACCTACAAGGTCACTCTGCGCAAGAGCAGCAAAAAGGAGGCGTGACGGATGGGCTTTAACTTTGTATCCTTCTTCCCCCGCGCGGTCATGCAGGGTATTCCCCTGCTGTTCGGCAGTACCGGTGAAATTCTGACAGAAAAGTCCGGTAACCTGAACTTGGGTATCCCCGGCATCATGTACGTGGGCGGCATCAGCGGCGTTATCGGTGCGTTCTTCTATGAGCAAGCCGCCGGCGGTCAGCTGAACGGCTTTCTGGCCATCATGATCCCCATTCTGTGCTCCCTGCTGGGCTCCCTGCTGATGGGTCTGCTCTACTGCTTCCTGACTGTCACCCTGCGCGCCAACCAGAACGTCACCGGTCTGGCTATGACCACCTTCGGCGTGGGCGTAGGCAACTTCTTCGGTGGCTCCCTCATCAAGCTGACCAACAGTGAGGTTCCCTCCATCGCCCTGGCCAACACCAGTCTGTACTTCAAGACCACGTTGCCCGGCGCCGACAGCACCGGCTGGTTCGGAGAGCTGTTCCTGTCCTACGGCTTCCTGGCCTATGTGGCCATCATCATCGCCTTGGGCGCGTCCTACTTCCTGAACCACACCCGTCCCGGCCTGCACCTGCGCGCCGTGGGCGAGAGCGCCTCTACCGCCGACGCCGCCGGCATCAACGTGACCAAGTACAAGTATCTGGCCACCTGCATCGGCTCCATGATCGCGGGCCTGGGCGGACTGTACTACGTCATGGACTACGCCAACGGCGTGTGGTCCAACAACGCCTTCGGTGACCGCGGCTGGCTGGCCATCGCGCTGGTCATCTTCACCATCTGGCGTCCCAATGTCAGTATTCTGGCCTCCATCCTGTTTGGTGGTCTGTACATTCTGAACATCTATCTGCCCACCGGCGCACAGATGGCTGTCAAGGAGCTGTACAAGATGCTGCCCTACGTCATCACTCTGATCGTGCTGATCATCGTGTCCCTGCGTAAAAAGCGGGAGGATCAGCCCCCTGCGTCCCTCGGTCTCTCCTACTTCCGCGAGGAACGCTGACCTGATAATGAAAAGAGTAGGCCGCTTTGCGGCCTGCTCTTTTTTCCTACCCATCTATCACCATAAGGAGGAATTACCGTGTCCACCCTGCTCATTAAGAACATTCACCAGCTGGTCACCTGCGACGACGAAGACCGCGTACTGCATAACGCGGACCTTTACTGTGAGGATGGCTTTATCAAGGCTATCGGTACGGCGCTGGACATCAGCGCCGACGAGGTCATCGACGGCAGCCATATGCTGTGCTACCCCGGTCTGGTCAACACCCATCACCACCTGTACCAGGTGTTCTCCCGGAACCTACCACAGGTACAGAATATGGAGCTGTTCGACTGGCTAAAGACCCTGTATGAGATCTGGAAAAACCTGGACGAGGATGTGATCCGGCTGTCCAGCCTGACCGGCATGGGCGAGCTGATGAAGCACGGCTGCACGACCTGCTTTGACCACCACTACGTCTTTCCCGCCCACAGCGGTGACCTGCTGGGCGCACAGCGCAGCGCCGCACGGGAGCTGGGCATTCGCCTCTACATGAGCCGGGGCAGCATGGACCTGAGCGTCAAGGACGGCGGCCTGCCGCCGGATAGCGTGGTGCAGACGGTAGACGAGATCATGGCAGACAGCGTCCGCTGTATCGAGAAATACCACGATGACAGCTACGGCGCCATGTGCCGTGTGGCACTGGCCCCCTGCTCTCCTTTCTCCGTGTCGGCGGAGCTGCTGCGTCAGAGTGCCATCCTGGCCCGACAGTACCACGTTCGGCTGCACACCCACCTGTGCGAAACGAAGGACGAGGAGAACTTCATGCTGCAGCGTGAGGGCATCAGGCCTTTGGAATACATGGCGCGGCTGGGCTGGCTGGGCGACGATGTGTGGTTTGCCCACGGCATACACTTCAACGACGAGGAGCTGCGGCTGCTGGCCCGGACAGGCACCGGCGTGGCGCACTGCCCCATCAGCAACATGAAGCTCGCCAGCGGCGTGGCCCGCATCCCGGAAATGCTGGCCCTGGGTGTGCCGGTAGGACTGGCGGTGGACGGCAGCGCCAGCAACGACGGCTCAAGCCTGCTGGAGGAACTGCGGGTAGCCTTCTTGCTGCACCGGCTGCACGCCA
>OGUN01002764.1_pt1 | contig 10095 bp, 6 predicted proteins | sample 1553621 | NCBI WGS metagenome assembly OGUN01 (sample SAMEA2580300, study PRJEB22360) | human gut metagenome | biome: human gut; feature: human-associated habitat; material: faeces | place: Denmark | collected 2008/2010
TGGCGGGGAGCTTTTTTGCGGGGAGGGGTCATTTTGCAGGGATTGGTCTGCTATCGGGACACGGGGGAGAAAAACGGCGCGCGCATGCTCTGCGGCGTGCGCTTTGACGCGGCCTACGCATCGCGCGGCGAGGGAATGCTTGCTGCACTTTCGGCCAAGCGCGCAGCAAAATACCTGCAAAAGCGCCGTGTGAGTTATGCCGTGTTTCCCAAGGATTATCCATATGCGGAGGTATTTGCGCGCTGTGGTGTCCTGCCGCCGCCCGAAAAGCCGCTGCGCATGGCAAAGGCGGCGGAGATCATCCGCCGCGCGATGGCGCGGCTCGGCCTTGCGCCGGAGCGGGCACGTATCGCGCTGTGCGCACCCTCGCAGAGTGCGGCGCTCGAAGCGGCGGCGCGCGAGCTTTCTAAAGATGTGCGCTATCTTGCACTCTGCGCGCCGAATGGCGAGCGCCTTGCGCGCACGCTGCGCTGGGACTGCGGCGCGAGTGTCCATACATTGCAGACGGACGAGAGGATCGCCGCCGACCTGAGCGTCTGCTTCGACGATTTCCCGCTGCCCGACGGGCTTGTGCTGCCGCTGGGGAGCGGTGCGGTTTCTGTCGCCTATGGGACGGAAAACCTGGGCGATGCAGCGATGATCTGGAATGAAGATCAGCTCATCTGCGCACTCTACGCCTCGCTTGCGCGCCGCGCGGACGAAATTTGGGTAAAAGATGTGAAAATGCCGCCCGATGGGGGAGAAAACGCAAACTTACCTTGACAACACGGGGCAAAATCACTATAATTATTTCGCTAAAATGGTATTCGTGTGCGCGCCGCGCAATTTTGCGGGCGCGAAAGAAAGGAACGATCTCAATATGGCGAACATGAAAAAAGAGTACAAGATGAGCGCGGAGCGCAAGGAAGAGCTGCAAAAGGAGCTCACCTACCTCAAGACCGTGCGTGAAAAGGAAGTGGCGGACCTCATCAAAGAGGCGCGCGGCTTCGGCGACCTGAGCGAAAACAGCGAATATGATGAAGCGAAAAACGAGCAGGGCAAGCTGTACTCCCGTATTGCTGAGGTCGAGGAGATCCTGCTGCACACCGTCATCGTCGACGAAAACGACGCGGGCACGAACGGCATCAGCATCGGCTGCCGTGTGACCGTGCAGGATGTGAAGTCCGGCCGCGAGCTGCCCGAGTATAAGGTCGTCGGCTCGCAGGAGGCCGACCCCATGCACCGCGCCATCTCCGAGGATTCCCCCTTCGGCAAGGCGCTCATGGGCGCAAAAGAGGGCGACGAGGTCATGGTGGAGGCCCCTGTCGGCACCATCGTCTACCGCATCGTCAAGATCGAACGTTAAGCTGTATTATATAGAGTAGGAGTAAAGAAATATCATGGCTGAAGAAAATATCCAGACCAACGCTCCCGAGCAGGACCTCAGCGAGATCCTGAAGGTCCGCCGCGAAAAGCTCGCAGCGCTGCGCGCCGAGGGCCGCGATCCCTTCAAGGAGACGCGCTTCGACGTGACGCACCACGCTCAGGACATCAAGGACAACTTTGACGCGCTTGAGGGCAGCGAGGTCCGCGTCGCGGGCCGCCTGATGAGCAAACGCGGCATGGGCAAGGTCAGCTTTTGCGATCTGCAGGACAAGTCCGGCCGCATCCAGCTCTACGTCCGCAAGGACGAGATGGATGAGGAGGAGTACAACCGCTTCAAGAAGTACGACATCGGCGATATCGTCGGCGTCGAGGGCGAGGTGTTCCGCACCCAGCGCGGCGAGATGAGCGTGCGCGCCAAGAAGATCACGCTGCTCAGTAAGTCTCTGCGTCCCCTGCCGGAGAAGTACCACGGCCTGACCGATAAGGAAGCGCGCTACCGTCAGCGCTATGTGGACCTGATCATCAACCCCGAGTCCAAGCGCAACTTCGAAATTCGTTCGAAGTTTGTCGCGTATCTGCGCCGCTACCTCGACTCCATCGGCTTTATGGAGGTCGAGACGCCGGTTTTGAGCCCCATCGCGGGCGGCGCGAATGCGCGCCCCTTCATCACGCACCACAATACCCTCGATATCGACATGTACATGCGCATCGCCACCGAGCTGCACTTAAAGCGCCTGATCGTCGGCGGCATGGAGCGTGTGTACGAGGTCGGCCGCATCTTCCGCAACGAGGGTATGGACACCAAGCATAACCCCGAGTTCACCACCTGCGAGCTCTATCAGGCCTACACGAACCTCGACGGCATGATGGACATCCTCGAGGCCATCCTCTCCGGCGCCGCGAAGGAGATCCTCGGCACCTATCAGATCCAGTGGCTCGGCAAGGACATTGACCTGACCCCGTCGTGGAAGCGCATCACGATGGCTGACGCCGTCAAGGAAGTGACCGGCGCAGACTTCATGGCGATCGAGGGCGACAACGACGCCGCCGTCGCGCTCGCCAAGAGCGTCGGCGTCGACATGGACGGCGTGGACAAGACCTGGGGCAACGCCCTGTACGAGACCTTCGACCAGAAGGTCGAGGAGACCCTCGTCCAGCCGACGTTCATCACCATGTACCCCGTCGAAGTGAGCCCGCTTGCCAAGCGCAGCCCGTCTGACCCGTACCTCACCGAGCGCTACGAGATGTTCGTCTGCGGCTGCGAGATGGGCAACGCTTTCACTGAGCTCAACGACCCGATGGATCAGTACGAGCGCTTCAAGGCGCAGGTCGAAAAGCGCGCCAACGGCGACGACGAGGCTGAGATGATGGACGAGGATTACGTCATGGCCCTCGAATACGGTCTGCCCCCGACGGGCGGCCTGGGCTTCGGCATCGACCGCTGCGCGATGATGCTCTGCGGTACCGACTCCATCCGCGACGTCATCCTCTTCCCGACGATGAAGCCGCTGGACATGCCCAAGAAGGCCGACAAGGCGGAAGCCGCTCCCGCCGAAGTGAAGAAGGAGGAGGTCATCGACTTCTCCAAGGTCGAGATCGAGCCGCTGTTCGCTGACCAGGTCGACTTTGACACCTTCTCCAAGTCTGACTTCCGCGCCGTCAAGATCAAGGCGTGCGAGGCGGTGAAGAAGTCCAAGAAGCTGCTGCAGTTTGTGCTCGACGACGGCACGGGCGAGGATCGCATCATCCTCTCCGGCATCCACGAGTATTACGAGCCCGAGGAGCTCGTCGGCAAGACCGCTATCGCCATCGTCAACCTGCCCCCGCGCAAGATGATGGGCATCGACTCCTGCGGCATGCTCATCTCCGCCGTGCATCACGAAAACGGCGAAGAAAAGCTCCATTTGCTGATGGTGGATCCCCACATTCCGGCCGGCGCAAAGCTGTATTAAAAAATAACGAAAAAGAGTTCTCTCGGCAGAGGGAGCTCTTTTTTGTGCCAAAGGCACGGGGAAGCAGCGCCGTAGGCGCTGCCTTTTATGATGTTCAGCAGAACTGCACTGGCTCAGTAACCGCCTTGAGCCACTCCAGCTCATCCCCACTCAGATACGGCGAGATCGCCGCAAAGACCTTAGCGTGATAAGCATTCAAAAGCTCCACATCGCGCGACGAGAGCAGCGACAGATCGATCGCATCGCGGTCATACGGCACGAGCGTCAGCGGTTCGAGCGCAAGAAAGCGGCCGTACTCATTGACCTCAGCCTCGCGTACAACGACGAGGTTCTCAATGCGCACGCCGAACTTGCCGGCAAGGTAAATGCCCGGCTCATTCGAGAAGATCATGCCCTCTTCAATGACGCAGTGGCGCTTCTGGCGCTTCACATCCCAGTGTACGCGCTCAGGGCCCTCATGCACGCCGAGGACGAAGCCCACGCCGTGGCCCGTGCCGTGGTTGAAGTCGAGGCCCGCTTCCCACAGCGGCGTGCGGGCCAGCATGTCAAGGTTTTCGCCCATGCAGCCGTGCAGGAACTTGGCCGCGCCCAGCTGTATGTGTCCGCGCAGGACAAGCGTGTAGATGCGCTTTTCCTCGTCCGTGAGCGGCCCCAGCGCGATGGTGCGGGTGATGTCGGTCGTGCCCTCCAAATACTGCGCGCCCGTGTCGGCGAGGCAGAGGCCGCGCGGCTCCATGGGAATGTCGGTCTCCTCGGTCGGCTCGTAGTGGACGATCGCGCCGTGCGCGCCGTAGGCGAGGATGGGGTCGAAGCTCTGCTCAAGATAGTGCTCACCCTCGGCGCGAAGAGATTCGAGCTTTTTCGACGCGCTGAGCTCGGTGATCGGCTCTTTGCCGATCGTGTGCTTGAGCCAGTAGATGAAGCGCGTGACGGCCACGCCGTCCTTGATGTGGGCAAGGCGCTCGTTCTCCTGCTCCGCGGGCGTCTTCACCGCTTTCATCAGCTGAATGGGGCTCGTGCGGTCGAGGACTTCAGCGCTCTCCGGCACGCTTTGCAGAATGCGGTAGTTGGCGCGCTCGCCGTCGAGCAGTACGCGGGTGCCCGTGGGCAGCGCCGCGACGAGGCGGTAGATGTCGTCATAGGGGGCGAGCGTTACGCCGTCAGATTTCAAATGTGCTTCGATCTCTGCGCTCACGGCCTCTCTCTGCACGCAGAGCGTGGCCGTGTCCTGCTCAAGCAGCAGATACGAGAGGAACACAGGTGTGAAGAGCACGTCGTTGCCGCGCAGATTCAGCAGCCACGCGACCTCGTCGAGAGAGGGGATGACGAACACGCTTGCGCCCATCTCCTTCATCTTGCCGCGCACCATTGCGAGCTTTTCCCTGCGCGTCAGGCCTGCATACTTTACGTCCAGCTCCCACACCGGCTCGCACGAGAGCGCGGGGCGGTCCGCCCACACAAGGTCGACAAGGTCCTCGCCGCCCGCAAAGCGGATGTACTTCTCGCGCGTCTTTTCGCCGATCGAACGGGCGAAGTCGTTGCTGATCGTGCGCGAGTCGAAGCCGATACAGCCGTTTTCAGGAACGTGGTCGCGCAGGAACGCGGGGATCTCAGGCACGCCGGGCTGGCCCATGCGCATGAGCTCAATACCGCTGCCCTCTAACTGCTGCGAGGCCTGCAAAAAGTAGCGGCCATCCGTCCACAGTGCGGCGGCGTCCGGCAGCACGACGAGCGTACCGGCAGAGCCGGTGAAGCCGGAGAGAAATTCGCGCGCCTTGAAGTGCGCGCCGACATATTCCGAGGTGTGGAAGTCGTCGGTCACGACGACGTAGGCGTCCAAGTGGCGCTTTTTCATCTCCGCGCGCAAAAGTGCGAGCTTTTCGACAGGATTCATCACAAAATCACTCCAATTCTTTGTTACGATAACGATTGCCTCATTCGGCAAAGCTCTCCGTCAGCGTGACGAGCACGTTCGTCATGGCCTCAAGGCTGTCCGCGGGGATCCACTCGCGCACGCCGTGGTAATTGTAGCCGCCGGTGGAGAGGTTGGGGCAGGGCAGCCCGTCCCAGGACAGGCGCGCGCCGTCCGTGCCGCCGCGGATGGGCACGCACTGCGGCTCGACGCCGTTGGCGCGGAAGGCGTTTTCCGCGCGCTCGATGAGGTGGAAGTGGGGGAGAACTTTCTCCTTCATGTTGTAGTAGCTGTCATTGATCTGGGCCTCGGCCGTGCCGTTGCCGTAAATTTCGTCGAGGCGCGCGGCGCAGTCGGCAAAGAGCGCCTTTTTCTCTTCAAAGCGCTCGCGGTCGTGGTCGCGGATGATATAGCGGAGCGTCGCCTCGGTCACGCTGCCGCTCATCTCGGTCAGGTGGAAAAAGCCCTCGTAGCCGTCGGTTTTCTCCGGCACTTCGTCCTCAGGCAGCATCGCGTGGAAGGCCATCGCTGCGGTCGCGGCGTTGATCATGACATTTTTGGCGCTGCCGGGGTGGACGCCGACGCCGTGCACCGTCAGAACGGCGGACGCGGCGTTGAAGTTTTCAAATTCGATCTCACCGAGCGGGCCGCCGTCCACGGTGTAGCCGTAGTCACAGCCGAGCTCCTGCACGTCGAGCCCGTCCACGCCGTTGCCGATCTCCTCGTCGGTCGTGAAGATGACGCGCACTTCGCCGTGTTTGAAGTTTTTCTCAATCATCGTCTCGACCGCGGCCATGATCTCGGCGACGCCGGCCTTGTCGTCCGCGCCGAGGAGCGTCGTGCCGTCGGTGATGATGAGCTCTTCGCCCACATGGCTTTCAAGGCCGGGGCAGAGCGCCTCGGTGAGGGAGACAGTGTCGTTGAGCTTCAGCTCGCCGCCCTCGTAGCGCACGAGGCGGGGCTTGACGTTTTCGCCCGAAGCGTCGGGAGCGGTGTCCATGTGCGCGATGAGCGCGATGACGGGCGCGTCCACGCCCTCGCTCGCGGGGAGCGTTGCAAGCACATTGCTGCAGTCGTCCATGTGGACGTCCTCGAGCTTCAGCGCTTCAAGCTCCTGCATCAGCGCGCGGCCGAGGTCCTTCTGCCGCTCCGTAGAGGGCGAGGTGCCGGTGAATTCATCCGAGGTGGTGTAATAGGTCACATAGCGCAGAAAACGCGATTTGGCAGATTCCATTTTGGGGTACCTCCTTGCAGTCATGCTGCGTGATATTTCACGCTCAGTGTACCACAAAAGGGGGCGAGCTGTAAAGCCGCGGCGCACCGATCCGCGCAAAAGTGAAACGGTGCAAAAGATTCTTTTGCTTGACAAAGGGCGGCAGTTGATAATATAGTGTGATACATATTAAATAAGAAACTGGGAGGGAAGAGGAAAAATGAACGTGGAAACCATCACGAGCCGGCAGAATCCGCTGATGACGCACCTGCGCAAGCTCGCTTCCTCCCGGTCTTACCGCAAAAAGAGCGGCGAATATCTCTGCGACGGGACAAAGCTCTTAGACGAAGCGCTCAAGTGGGGCGCGCCGGTCCAAACGGCGGTGTTCTCTGACGGTGTGGAGATTCCAGCGCTTCCCGATACCGTGCGCGCCGTGCGCGTGAGCGAAGACCTGATGCGCTCGGTGAGCCCGATGGAGACGCCGCAGGGCGCACTGTTTACAGTCGCGCTTCCCGAGACGAAGCTGCCCGAAACGCTTGCGGGTAAGCACTATCTCGTGCTGGACGGCGTGCAGGACCCCGGGAACGTGGGGACCATCCTGCGCACGGCGGACGCGTTTGAGTGCGACGGCGTGTTCTTAGTCAACGCCTGCGCCGACCTCTTCAATCCCAAGACGGCGCGCGCCACGATGGGCGCGATCTTCCGCCGCGAGGCGTACAGCGTCACGCCGGAGGAGCTTTTCGCGCTGCTCAGTAAAAGCGGCGTCCCGCTCTACGGCACGGCGCTGCGTGAGGACACCGTGCCGCTGTCTGACGCGAACCTGTCCAAAGCCGCTGTCGCCATCGGCAGCGAGGGGCGCGGACTGTCGCAGCAAATGCTGGATGAGTGCGCCAAAACGCTCAAAATTCCCATGAGCCCGCGCTGCGAGTCGCTCAACGCGGCCATCGCGGCGACGGTCGTTCTGTGGGAGATGTATCGCTGAAACAAACAAGGAGGTGCTCTTCATGGCGGGCCTTAAATACTGGGTGTGGCTCTCGGAGGTCAAGGGACTGACAAACCGCTCAAAGCTTCTGCTGCTCGACTATTTCGGCACGCCGGAGAACGTCTACTATGCCGACGAGGACGAGTACCGCCTGGTCGAGGGCATCGAGCCGCGGCAGATCGCACTGCTCGCGGAAAAATCGTTGGAAAACGCCGACCGTATCCTCGGCGCGTGTTCACGGCTGGGGCTGCGGCTTCTCACGATGCAGGACGCGGACTATCCGATGCGCCTGCGCAATATCTTTGAGCCGCCGTGCCTGCTTTATGTCAAAGGCCAGCTCCCCGTTATCGACGAGGAGGTCGCTGTCGCCATGGTCGGCACGCGCAAGGCCTCGCCCTACGGCATCGAAGCGGCGGAGAAGATCGCCTACGGCCTGTGCAAGCAGGGCGCGGTCGTGATCTCCGGCGCGGCGGCGGGCGTGGACAGCGCATCTCACCGCGGCGCGCTGCGCGCGGGCGGAAAGACCATCGCCGTGCTCGGCAACGGGCTCGACGTCGTCTATCCGGCGGAGAATGCGTGGCTGTACCGCGATATCGCGGCCTCGGGCGCGCTCATCAGCGAGTATCCGCCCGGGACGGCGGCCGAGGCGTGGCATTTTCCCGTGCGAAACCGCATCATCAGCGGCTTGAGCCTCGCGACCATCGTGGTCGAAGCGCCGGAAAAGAGCGGCGCGCTCATCACGGCGAATACCGCGCTTGAGCAGGGACGCGATGTTTTCGCCGTTCCCGGTCCGATCGACGCGCCACTCAGCCGCGGCTGCAACCGTTTGATCGCGGACGGCGCGGCGGGCCTCATCACCGACAGCTGGGATGTGCTGCGCGAGTACGAGGCCATCTATCCGCATAAAATACTCGGCGAGCGCGTGGAGCTTCCGCGTACGCTCGGCTATCAGGCGCGCGAGGAGCAAGCGCGCGCCAAGCAGGCCGCGGCGGAGGAAATACTGTCGCTGCCGACACTGAATTTGAAAACCAACGACGCGGGGCTGACCGACGACCAGATCGCCATTCTGCGCACGCTCAAAGACGGCGCGCTGCAGGTGGATGACCTGATCGAAAAGACGCAGATCCCCACGCGCCGTGTTCTTTCCGCGCTGACGATGATGGAGCTTGAGGGCTACGTCGAGCAGGGCAGCGGCAAGCATTTTTCTTTGACCGTCACACTACTGGAGGAATAACATTCATGGCAAAAAAGCATCTGGTGATCGTCGAGTCTCCGGCAAAGGCGAAAACCATTGGAAAATATCTCGGCAAAGACTACGAGGTCAAGGCCAGCATGGGCCATTTGCGCGACCTGCCGAAAAGCAAGCTGGGCGTTGATATCGAGCACGACTTCGAGCCCGTCTATCAGCCCATCCGCGGAAAAGAGGAGCTCATCAGCGAGCTCAAAAAGGCCGCCAAGAGCAGCGACACCGTGTATCTTGCAACGGACCCGGACCGCGAGGGCGAAGCCATCTCGTGGCACTTAAAAGCGCTTTTGAATCTGGACGATGAAAAGGCCAAGCGCGTGACCTTCAACGAGATCACGAAAAAGGTCGTCTCCGAGAGCATCAAGGAGCCGCGCGCCATCGACCAGGACCTGGTCGACGCGCAGCAGGCGCGCCGCGTGCTCGACCGCATCGTGGGCTATCAGCTGAGCCCGCTTCTGTGGAAGAAGGTCCGCCGCGGCCTCTCCGCGGGCCGCGTGCAGTCCGTCGCCGTGCGCATGGTCGACGACCGCGAAAAGGAAATTCAGGCCTTCGAGGCGCAGGAATACTGGACACTTGACGCCGACCTCACCGACGAGGCGACGCACAAGACCTTTGAGGCGCACTATTACGGCAAGGACGGTAAAAAGGTCGAGCCGGCCTCCGGCGAGCAGGTGGACGGCATCATTGCCGACATCGGCGACAAGCCCTTTACCGTGACGAACATCAAGCGCACGGACAAGCAGCGCTCCCCGTCGCTGCCGTTCACCACTTCCACCTTACAGCAGGAGGCCTCGCGCAAGCTCAACATGACACCGCGCCGCACCATGGCCATCGCCCAGCAGCTCTATGAGGGCGTGGACATCACGGGCGAGGGCACGGTGGGTCTCATCACCTATATGCGTACCGACTCGCTGCGCATCTCCGAAGAGGCCATCGCCGCAGCGAAGACGTTTATTTTAGGACGCTACGGGCAGAGCTACTATCCCAAGACCGCCCGCCACTACAAGGCCAAGGCCGGCGCGCAGGACGCGCACGAGGCCATCCGCCCCTCGAACGTCAACCTGACGCCCGAGCAGATCAAGGGCGATCTGACGGGCGAGCAATATCGTCTGTACCGCCTGATCTGGAGCCGCTTTTTGGCCTCCCAGATGGCGAACGCCGTGTATGACAGCGTGAGCGCGCAGATCATGGCAGGCGAGCACGAGTTCCACGCGAGCGCCAGCAACCTGAAATTCTCCGGCTACACCGCCGTTTACGAGGAGTCTCGCGACGACGACAGCAAGGAGGAAAAGGAAGGCACGCTGCCGCCGCTTGTCGAGGGGCAGGGCCTGACGCTCGAGGCATATACGCCGCTCCAGCACTTCACCCAGCCGCCCGCGCGCTACACGGACGCGACGCTCATCCGCGCGATGGAGCAGAACGGCA
>OGUN01002767.1_pt1 | contig 10083 bp, 10 predicted proteins | sample 1553621 | NCBI WGS metagenome assembly OGUN01 (sample SAMEA2580300, study PRJEB22360) | human gut metagenome | biome: human gut; feature: human-associated habitat; material: faeces | place: Denmark | collected 2008/2010
TAGGTTCTCTACGCTAAAAGCCATATTTCGCCATTGCCTCTGCATAGCTGTCGTGGTAGGCAACCAGTTTCTCACGTGTCAGTAGGTCATCGGCACACAGGCGCACGGCGTTGGCTTTCTTGCGGTAAGTGCGTTTGGCGTCCGCCTGCTTCCGCCTGGCTTTCCTGCGCTCCCCCGTCACTATCGGCACTACCGTGGCGTGGATGTGCGGCGTGTGTTCGTCCATGTGCAGCACCGCCGATACGGTGTTCTCCCTGCCGAATGTGCGGTGCAGCCATTGTAGGTTGTCATCGCACCATTCGGCAAGCCTGCCCTCGTCCTGCACTCTTGTCATGTCCTCGTGCGTGCCCGAAAGCACGATGCGGATTGCCCTCACTTGGTCGGGCGTTATCTTCCGCCTGATGCCGGCCGTGCGGATGCGGTGGCTTATTGCCTCGGTGCGGTCAGCCACACCGTCGGGGAATTGCACCAATTCACGGTTGAGTCGGGTGCGTGTGGAGTCTGCGTTCTTGGGCGTAGTCTTGCGTTCGATGTGGTCGGATGCGCCCGTGTCAGCCGACCCTTTCGCCTTGTTGATTTGAATGCTTATGTATCCCATGTTCGTTTCTTGTTTTTGAGGTTCTACAAACTTGTTTGTCAATGTTCGTCCGCCTGCGGTCATGCCGCACAGGACAAACGGGGGTGTCCAGAGGGGTGCAACCCCATTGGCTCATTAGGGTGTTTTTAGCATGAGCGAAGCGGTGCGTGAAGAAAACGCCCTAATGAGCTATGGCTTTTTGTTTCCCAAAAGCCTGCGGTGGTGTCAGCGGTGATGTTGGCGGACATTGGTTGCTTTTTCTTTTCGCCAGCGACATCGGCTTTCCCTTGTCGGTCGGCAGGACGGAAGTCCGTCCGACCAGCCTACGGATGGCGATATTCACCTTTGTTGCTTTCCCTGCGGACTTGATAAGGGCTGAAATTCCGATGAATTGATGATTGGATAGTCTAATATACAGACAGCTAATGCAATAACCTTTCATCAGCGTTTCATCAAACCGCTTGCCAAAAGAAAAGCGATGAGCGGCGTTGTGTTGCCTTTCTCTTTTCATCAGCCCAATCCTTTTGTTGAGCGTTTGATGAGAATGTAAGTCGCTGTCATTCTTTATGTTTATATATGCTTTCATCATTTCATCAAAATATCAGAGTGTTTCCAACTGTTCCTTACTTACCGTATAGTACCGTCCAATCCTCCTAATGGGTAAGTAGCGGCATTCACGGTTGTAGTCATATTGGTAGGTCGTGTAGGAAAGCGAGTTGGATGCAGGTGTCAGCTTCCAACATTCCTGCACCACTTTCCGAACCTGCGACTTCTCCACCTTGACTTGCGAGCAGACGAGCAACGGGATGATGTCATTGAGGCAAAAAGAAACAGAACTGACACCCACGCTTGCCATGATGTCGAGCAACAGTTCCGCCATCTCTATCTCCAAACGGTTGCGGTTGCTTCGGATAATCTTCCGCAGGGCATCCGTCTCCAGCCGCTTCGGGTTGAACCACATTCTGCTCTCCTTCTCGGTGGAGAGTGTACGGTTGGCGAGGAAGTGCAGGAAAGCGGGGATTTCGGCTTTCAGCTTTTGCAGGAAGTCGGTGTCGTCACTCTGTAGCGGCACAATCTTCCGCACCCAATAGCGTGTCTCCCCTGCGTCAATGATGACGGGCAGGTGCTCGTTGTTGGAGCAAAGCACGAACTTGGCGAAGAAGCCTATCTCGTCACGGTCTTTGCCTTTCGCCTCCACCTTGTAGGAAAGCGTGGTACTGAGATTCTTCAAACGCTCGCTGTCCTCACGGCGGTTGAGCAATACCTCGTCCACCATGATGAGCAGCTTGCCAGCCCAGTCGGAATTGAACTGACTACGAAAATCCTCGTTGGTGTTGAACGTCACGTTGTTCTGGAATACGGCTTTCAGGAAGTTCAGGAACGTGCTTTTGCCCGTGTTCCTCTCTTCGGATACGAGCAGGAGGATGGGCAGCTTCTGAACGGGATAGAGGTAGAGCAGCTGCAAGTAGTCCATGCCCAACTCGTACTGTTCGCCGAAGATGTGTTCCACCAGCGAGCGGATACAAGGAAAGTCGCCTTGTCGGGGAACATGGCTTATCGGCTCGTAGAGGTTGAGGAACTTGCCGACTACGGGCTTGTAGCCCACATGGTCGGGTACGGTGCAGAAGCCGTCATACTTTGGGATGCCCGCCATGTAGTCCTTGCCGTAGTCCTGCCGCAGGGTCTCGGAGTTCCATGCGATGCGTTTCCTCACATAGCCGCCGTCGATTCGGGGCTGGTTCACAATCTTGTAGAGCGTTGTGCCTACACGGATAAATTCTTCTTTCTTTTCCATATCTCAAATACAGTTTTTAGTGCCGCCGACACCTTGTCGGCAAGCGGATTGAACATGGGTGCAAAGCTACGGCAGGACGGCTAAAACCTTGATAAGTAAAACTATGCAGAACGGCGCAAAAGAAACTGACAGACAAGAAAATACAGCATAATAGGAAATATCAGTTATCCAAAGGCGAAAAGAAAAAAGCCCGAAGAAGCAAAATCGCACTTCTTCGGGCAAATGGGATATCGCAGATATTTGTAGGTAAATGGATATGCTGGTTTATAGGTTTATTGATGCCATTATGTCAGGTTAAACAGCTAATAAACAGGCTGTAAAAGTTACCAACGAGTACAATTTAGCATCTGCATAAGGGATTACTCCCCATAGAAACCAACAAAACTTGCCTTTCTTTTCGCAAGCACAGCCTTCCCAACAGGGCATTGCGCACCCTTGCGGCATTGGGTGTGTTGATGCGGAAAGCAAGTGACACGACCATTGGCAAGGCATACACATCCACATAATAGCCGTTGGGCAGCCTCATACGCTTTTCAACATCGTAAGGTTGTAACACTTCGCTTTTGTACACGGCTCGGATGGTGGCACGGAGTGTCGGAGCGATTACACCGAACAGCGTTACCAACTCCATTTCACTCATCCACACGTTGGCGGCATCGGACGGTACGGCAACCCTGCCGTACCCGTTCATCATGATTGTTGTCCGTTTCATATCCCTGCCACTTTGATGTTGCCGAAAGTCTGGTTCAGTTGGTTACCGAAAGCCGTCAAATCGTTACCCAGCTTCTGTGTGGTTATCTTTGCGTAAATCTGTGTAGTCTTGATGTTTGTGTGTCCCAAAACACGGCTCACGCTCTCAATCGGCATGCCTTTGCTGAGGGCTAATGTGCCGAACGTATGGCGGGCGCAATGAAAGCTGATTTGCTTGTTTATGCCACACTCGCTGATGACTTTTTTCAGCTTCTTGCAAACATTCCAATAGTTGATTTCGCCGAAAACTGAATTGTCCTTTTGGAACGGTCTGTACTTTCCGATTATCTGCAACGGGATGTCCAGCAGCTTCACTTGGTACGGAACGCCCGTCTTGTGTCGCTTGGAAATAATCCACTTCTCGCCGTTCACGTCCATAATCTCGTCCGTGGTCAGTTCCCTGATGTCTGCGAAACTGAGTGCAGTGAAACAGGCAAAGATGAACAGGTCTCGGGTGAAAGCAAGCGTGGCATCGGAAAACTCATGCCCGATAAGCTGCCGGATTTCCCCCTCCGTAAGATACTCCCTTTCCTTCACGTTGGGCGTGATACGGAACTGCGCAAATGGATTTCTCGGTATCTGCCCGTTGTAATGCGCCCGTGAAACGACCGTCTTGACCCACATGCAAGCCAGCCATACGGAAGCGTTCTTCAACCCTTGCTCCGTTGTGAGGAATACGGAGAACTCCTTGATGAAGTCGGGGGTAAGTTCCAACATGGACATGTCGTTGCGCTTGTAGAACGACTTAATGAACGCCGCCACATAGTTCCTTGAACGCACCATCACACGGTAAGACCCCATGCAGCGGTCTTTGCCGACACGTTTCAGGAACTTGGCGTTCTCCTTGTCGAATGCGCCGAGTATCGTTTCATACTCGCAGCTGATGCCCTGATAGGCGTTGCGCACCATTTCCGCCGTGACATACGCCTCACGGTCGGATATGCGCTGGTAGTGCTTGATGATTTGCGCCTTGATGTTGTCAAGCGCAAGGTTCGTCTCCCTCGCTTCCACGCTCTTGCCTTTGGCACGGTTGCCCTTTGCGTCCCAAAGCTCCTTTGCGATGCTCCGCTTGCAACTGAACTGCGCTACCGTCCCGTTGATTGTAACCCGTCCCATGATGGGGACAATTCCGTTCTTCTCCTTGCTGCCGTTCGCATAGAACAGCACGCGAAATGTGCTCCTTGTCATACTCGTAATTTTTTGAGTGCAAAACTATAAATCAACGAGTTAAACCTTAACAAGCAAACCTACGCAGAACGGCGCAAACGGGACGGAGAGTGTTAAATCTGCATTTCTGACGGGTAACGATTAGGAAACCGTTCTCTTTCTCCAATCCGCTTTGAAACGCTATTCAGCCCTCTATCCAACTTCCGCGATTTTCTCCTAACTACTTAAATCTCAGTTTCTATTGCGTTAATCTGCTGATTTTGTTCGATTATTCCAGCGATATTTCGTATTTTTGCAAACCACACAAAGACATTGTTGTAGCAGAACTTTGCAACTGTTGGCCATCGGTGTCGCCATTTCACCGCATTTAAGCAACTCGCCATGTGGCGCCCATGTCCTAAAGCATCATAGCTCCCGTTGAATGGCTTAGTGGCCCTCAATGCGAAATTCTGCATGTAGCCAACAGCGGCAATGGTATGGCCTCATGGCTGTTTTGCTTGACTTGTTGCAGTTTTGCACTGCACTGTAACCGCGTTATGTCGGTTTTTGGCTCGAAAAATGTGCATGAAGGCTTCATAGCCATTGATCCATTGCAAGTTGCAGACTGCAAGTTTGCTCAAGCAACATGCTGTGATGTCCGCGTCACCCCACCCAATCAGCAGTCATAGATGGGCCACGCTTAATTCAAAGACAATCAAAAGAGAATAATCATAAATGCTCGATGAACCATGAACATATTAAAATCAATTGCCGTTTGGGCCTGCTTCATCCCGTTGGCAATACTCAACGGTGGATTGCGCGAACACGTGCTGACCGAAATCATGGGAGACCTTCGTAGCCTGGCGGCCAGCGGTGTCAGCTTGAGCGGGCTCATATTGTTGGCCACTTGGCTGTTGTTGCCAAGGCTCGTCGAACTTACCCCCAAACTGTGCATGGCCATTGGGGGTGCATGGACTGTGCTTACGGTGTTGTTTGAATTTGCTTTCGGGCTGGCGTCGGGCATCCCCGTCTCGCAATTGGTCGCGTCTTATAATCCGTCTACAGGCAACTTATGGCTTTTGGTTCTGGCCACAACAGCGCTGTCGCCCGCCATCGTATGCTTTGCAAAAAAAAAAAACAGCCATAGTGGCCGCGTGTGATTATGGCTACGAAATATTGCAACGCCAAACAGATTTCGCAACGCTTTCCCACCCATGACACCAGAAGCCCGCAACCCACAGTCATTCAGCATATTACGAAACGGCCCATATCACAGTGCAAGATAGCCCGTATGGCACTGCAAAACGACCCGTTCCACCTGGCAAAACAGGCCGTATTGATTCACCATTATTCATGTTCTGCCCTCAAAACGGCATATTCGTCAAATAATATTCTTGCAATTTCGGCAACGGACGTGCGGGTAACAATATTGCAATAACGATTGCACCCAAAAACTTCAACCATTTAAACACAAAATCATACCGTTTAATCAGCATATTCATTTCTTTATGCTTAAAATGCCATAATAAAGGAAATACGTAGCGTTCAGAATGACAAAATTTTTAGTATATTTGCATCTGGAAAATTCGCTTTATACATTATGTATCATAATAAATGCTCAGTAGTTGCCAAACAGACATTCCACACACTCATAATATGCGTTGCATCGGTGTGCGCAATGTCGTGCGGCGGCCACAAAAGCGGAGATGCAAGAACGGAATATGAGCAGGCTCAATTTATTCGTACAAACGACTCGATACTCAGACTCGACTCTCTGTCATTGCGACTCTGCGACAGCATCATGGCTGCAACAGACGACAGCCTGACATATTATGACTACTACATACTGAAAGGCCGCTATTATCTGCTCTCGGCCACACCCGATTCGGCCCTGCATTACGCCAGGCGCACGAGAGACTTTATGGAAAAGCAGCCTTCCACATCGCGCACGAGAGGAATCAAGGCAATAGCCAACAGCACCGAAGCGTCGTTCTACCACCTACTGAGGCACAACCCTCAGGAAGCCATCAGGCTGAACACACTGGCCTATCGGCAAATAATAGACAGCGACCTGAAATACTATGCCCCCGAGATAGCCGCCAACCTGGCCGACGCATACATATCTGTCGACAATCTGCCAGAAGGGGCAAAATGGTACAGGCGCGCATTGCTGCTGGTCGACTCGCTCGACTTGCCCAAGACAAAGAACATTACTCTGTATATGGGCCTGGGCCAGATATACACAAGCATGAACGACTTTTCATCGGCAAGGTATTATTACGAAATGTCTGAACGACAGTTTGACATGATGAAACCAAACATGCAGTCGTATTTCCTCAACAATTATGGCAACTATTTCTATTTCAAGCACGACTATGCCAATGCGCTGTCCACGTTCAGAAGGCTTCAAAAGCACATCAAAGACTCAGGTGCCGGAGATACGTATGACATGTATCTGTGCAAGGTAAACATGGCCGACATATTCCTGAACATTGGCCAGGTGGACAGCGCCGAGGCCTATGTGAACCAGGCCGCCGACTATTTTGAGCGCAACGGCGTAAAGATTGGTGTGTATTATGCCAACACCATACGCATAGGCATAGCCTTGAAACGGCAGGATTACGCAAAGGTGGCCGGCATACTTGCATCAGAAGGCAAGGTGGGAGAATACAACCAGAGCATTAAGAACATACGCAGCAGGTACATGAGGTGGTATTATGAGAAGACAGGCAACTACAAAATGGCTTATGAAGACCTGCTGAAGAACATTGCGCAAAACGACAGCCTGGAGCACAACCGCACGCACATGAAGGCTGCCGAAATAATGATGAGGTATACGGAAGACACCCTCAAGCTGCACCACCAACTGGAAATAAACGAGAAAAACGCCGAGGTGAACAAAAGCAAGGCCACGCTCTGGCTCTTCGTAAGCATTGCCCTGGCTCTCGCCTCATTCATAGTGTGCGGCATCATAACCCTGCGCAAGCGCAAGTTGCAAACCCGCATGGAGATTCTGACGCTGAGACTGAACAATGCGCGCCAACGCATTTCGCCGCACTTTGTGTTCAATGTGCTCAACACGCGCATCGGCCCCACAGCCAACGAAGAAACGGATGTGCTGTTGCGGCTTACCAAACTGATACGAAGCAGTCTGGACATGACAGGAAAGTCGTGGGTGACGCTGCGCGAGGAATTGCATTTCATTCGCGATTACATTGCCCTTGAGCGCACGCTGGTGGGCGAGGATTTCGGCCTAACCATAGTTGCTCCGGATGAAAAGACGCAGGAAGAAGTAAAGTTGCCGGCAATGTTCATTCAGATTCTCGTCGAAAACGCGATAAAGCATGGACTGAAGTGCATCGCAGGACACAAGCAGTTGGACATAAGCATCAGTTGTTCCGACGCAATGACGTATATAGAGGTAGATGACAACGGCCCCGGATTTGACATCCGCCGGACAGACAACAAGCGCACAAAAAACGGCCTTGACATAATAAGGCAGACAATATCGATAGTAAACCAGGAAAACCACGGAACGGCCAAGATGCACTTCAGCATCAGCAACAGGGAAGATGACAACGGCAACATCTGTGGTTGCAGGGCAACACTGAGAATACCAAGGAATATAAAATATATATAAACAAACTATAATGAAAACTATTATAATCGATGACAACGGGCCGGCTATCGACGTACTGGCCGAAAAACTGAAGAAATACGACGACATTCAAATTGTCGGTACGGCAACCAACGGCACCATTGGGCTCAATCTGGCCAAAGAGGTGTGCCCAGACCTTGTTTTCCTCGATGTCGAACTGCCCGACATGTCGGGTGTCGAGTTTCTCGAACAGCTCAACATCATTCTGCCCGAACATTGCAACGCAGTCATGTATACGGGCCATCCGCAATACATGTTGCCGGCGTTCCGCAACAATGCATTCGACTACCTGCTGAAGCCAATAGACGACAGCGAACTGGAAAAAATAATCCATCGCATACATTCGGCAAAGAACAAGCAGGCCGAACAGCCCTACTCTGACGGCATAATAAAGCAGAAGAACGACAACAAACTGCTTTTCTACACCAACTCGGTAGACTTCAGGCTGGTTCACATCAGAGACATCGGCTTGTTCCAATACAACCATGAAATAAGGGTGTGGGAGGTTGTGATTGCCGGAAGGAAGACCCCGATAAGGCTGAAGCGCAGCGTCAACAACGAAACGCTGCTCGGCATAGACGAGAGGTTTATCCAGGTGAGCCAACGGTATGTGATAAACATCAATTACCTTTTGGAAGTAAACGACAACAAATGCCAGTTTTATCCACCGTTCGACAAGATAGATTATGTTAAGGTGGGGCGTCTTTTCCGCAAGAAACTGATTGAGCGCTTCTGCTCGCTTTAGCCATGCCGACAGGCTATTGCAAAGAACCGTGGCATCTGCTTGCGCTGCAAGCCGATGCCACGGTTGTCTTTTCTGTCGCTGTATTGCTACTCAGACTTGAACAGGTCTTTTATTCCTCCGATGCTGCCCATAAGGTTTGTGGCCTCGTAAGGCAGGTAGACAGTCTTTGTCTTGTCGCCTTGCGCCACCTCTTGCAGCATCTGTATGTATTTCTGGGCAAGCAGATAGTTTGCCGGGTTGGTGCTTTTGCCAACAGCCTCGGTTATCTTCTGTATGGCAATTGCTTCGGCCTCGGCTTTCCTTATGCGCGCTTGTGCCTCGCCTTCTGCATTCAATATGGCCTCCTGCTTGGCTGCCTCGGCGCGGTTGATGATGGCCGTCTTCTCGCCTTCCGACTGCAATATGTCGGCAGCTTTTTGGCCTTCGCTGGTCAATATGGTGGCACGCTTGTTTCTCTCGGCCTGCATCTGCTTCTCCATTGCGCTGAGCACGCTCGCCGGCGGCGTAATATCCTGCAGCTCAACGCGGTTGACCTTGATGCCCCATTTGTTGGTTGCATCGTCCAGCACCGACCTTAGCTTGGTGTTTATCGTGTCGCGACTGGTCAGCGTCTGGTCGAGTTCCAACTCTCCTATGATGTTTCGTAGCGTTGTCTGCGTCAGCTTTTCTATGGCATTGGGCAAGTTGTTGATTTCATACACAGCCTTGAACGGGTCGACAATCTGGAAATAAAGCAGCGCGTTTATTTCCGTCTGTACATTGTCTTTGGTTATGACGTTCTGCTTAGGAAAGTCATATACCTGCTCACGGAGGTCAATCGACGTCGTGTAAGAATACCTTCCACGCTGCAGTACGACAATCTCTTTGGCCCTGTCAATAAACGGGATGATGAAGTTTATGCCAGGTTGCAGCGTTGCATAATACTTGCCAAGACGCTCTATTATCTTTGTCTCGGACTGAGGGATGATTACCAACGCCATCTTGGCGAAGAGGAGGATGCACACTACGCACCCGATTAATACATAAATCATAGGCTAAATTATTTTAATTTGGTTACTTTCACAATCACGCTTTCCCTGTCTATTATCTTGACCATGGTGCCAGCGGGCAGCTCTTCCGTGTCGGAAGAACAGGCCTTCCAGTCGTCTCCGTCGAGGGCCACGCGCCCGTAGCCGCCCACCGGGATGACCTGGCTGACCGTCCCCGTACGACCTATTATTGCGTCGGCGTTACTTACACGCACGTCGTCATGCCTGTGGAGATACTTGAGCGCCAATGGACGCACCATGACTACGCTCAATGCCGATATCAATATGAAAACGCCCAGCTGCACGTATATGCCCGCAAATGGTGCCACTATTGCCGAACATACAGCACCGACAGAAAAACACATGATAAAGAAACCACCTGAG
>OGUN01002771.1_pt1 | contig 10068 bp, 12 predicted proteins | sample 1553621 | NCBI WGS metagenome assembly OGUN01 (sample SAMEA2580300, study PRJEB22360) | human gut metagenome | biome: human gut; feature: human-associated habitat; material: faeces | place: Denmark | collected 2008/2010
TTTGTTGCTCAGGTACTTAAAAAAAATATTTTATAATAGTGTTGCGGAATTAAGGATGAATTAAAAGAATCGGATATTTCAGCTGCATTTATTCGTCACATGGATGGTATGTTTTTACCAGTTATCCAAGGGCAATCAGATTTGACGAATAGTTATACAGTTAAAGGAACACCTCCGACTGTATTATTGTATATTCAAAATTGTTTGACGCAACAAGATTTTGATAACACAATAGAGGAACATAGAAATGGCTATGGTCTTCTTCCTCAGGATATACAAGATTATATATCAGAAGCTAATTATCTAAAGATAAAAGGAACTTTAGTTCCGCAACTATCTTCTGTAAAAACGAATGTTAGCAAACCCGCAAAAGGCTTGCACAGATTCTGGTATATGATTCCTAAACTGAGAAGCCGGCATATGGCAAAGGTGTTTATTCCTCGCGTTAACAGTTATTCAGTATGTGCTTACAAAAGTGAGGTATATAATGCTGCAATAGATGCAAATTTCTCAACAATTGATAATTCAAATATCGAATCTTGGACAAACAATGTTCTTATCGCTATTTTGAATTCGACTTGGTGTCAGATTCAATATGAGCAATTAGGAACAGTCATGGGTGGAGGTGCCTTAAAATTAGAGGCTGTCCAATTGAGAAAGGTAAAAATACCGAATTTTGCAAAACCGACATTAACAAAACTAAATAGATATGGAGAAGAATTGTGTCGTTCAAAGATTTCTGAGAGTTCGGAAATAATTGATAAAATTAACTTATGCTTGTTCATGTCATTTATAGATGACAAAGAACGGGCAAGACAGCTTTTAGTCGAATTAAAGCAAAAACTTCAACATTATAAAGAAGCAAGACAATGAGTTACATCTCTCAAACTAAAGAATTTATAACCCAAGCAAAATCACTCATTGATAGTGGAGCTATTGAAACAAGGGTAAGAGAAAACTTTGCATCATATCTGAGAACAATGTTCCCTCCTGATACTAAATGGGTTGATGAACACATTAAGCATGGAGAAGAACATGTTAGACTAAACAGGCATGGAGTAACTGTGTCTGGTTTTATTGATAACATCGCCATTGAATATGAAAAGAATATGTAAATATGCAAATAAAATTAAAGCCTCAATATTTTAGCATGTTAAGAGAATTATGGAATAACTACACCTCTATCGCAAGCGATTCCTATGAGTACATGAACTCTAAAACATCATATATCAATGAATTTTATATTTATTTTGGATGGCTAACAGAATTACGCCAAGTGAAAATGAGTAATTTTATGTATAAATCAAAAAGGAATAGATCATACTTATGGCACAATGGAACAAGATTAATCAAGAGCGTGACAACGGAGAATCAACCATAATGACTGCACCGTTTATCATATCTGCCAGCCGTAGTACTGACATACCGGCATTTTACTGCGATTGGTTCTTTCACCGTTTACGCACCGGCTATTGCAAATGGATCAACCCCTTCAACGGTGCAGACCAATTTATCAGCTTCAAGAACGTACAGTTTATCGTTTTCTGGACCAAGAACCCGGCTCCCCTCCTTCCCTACTTGAAGATTCTCGACGATCTTGGTATTGGTTGGTACATTCAATATACCCTGAATGATTACGAGGCTGAAAATCTTGAAAAGGGTGTTCCTTGCTTGAGCCAGCGTATAGATACATTCAGTAAGCTGACTAGCTGCTACGGTCCGGATAGGGTAATCTGGCGGTTCGACCCACTGATTCTTACCGATACAATTGACGAGGATGTATTATCGGAAAAAATTCAGCGTATAGGCGACCAATTACACCCACACACCAAAAAATTGGTGTTCAGCTTTGCCGATATTACCAATTATGCCAAGGTCAAACGAAATCTGACACTTAATTCCATCCACTATGTAGATTGGGATACTTACCGTATGAAACGATTTTGCGAACGGCTGGTTGCTCTTAATCGTAACTGGGGTCTCTCACTGGCTACCTGTAGCGAGAAGATCGACCTGGAAAAGCTGGGAATCCTGCACAACCGTTGCGTCGATGACGAACTAATCATCAAACTGGCACACGATAATCCTACCCTGATGAAATTTCTAGGTGTTACCTTCCACACAGCTCCGGAACCGGATTTGTTTGGCAACCGACCACAACTTCCAGAACAGGCTATTCTACTGGACAACGGGAAATATGCGTTGCGTGGTAATAACACTGATTCCGGACAAAGGGCATTATGCGGTTGTATCAACAGCAAGGACATCGGCCAGTACAATACATGTACCCATCTGTGCGAATATTGCTACGCCAATACTTCCAAGGAGATGGCCAAGCTGAATTATGAGAAACACCGTCTAAATCCCTTCGAAGAATCCATTTTCTAAAGAAGGCATTAGGATTTGAAATAATAGAGTTATAGGCAATCAAAACTACAAAACCTTAGAACAATGGATAAGATAGACCAATTCATAGCAGAATTAGCTAAAGAGGAATCTACCTCCAAATTGACAAATGTATATTCTCCAATGGAAGTCCAGTCGGAAATCTGCCGGCATAACCTATCTTTATACCTCCATAGAGTCATAGAGAACAACAGCAAGGTGATGCTGGTTGGAGAAGCACCGGGTTATCATGGCTGCCGACTGTCGGGAATTGCCTTTACTTGCGAATATGACTATACGATAGATGTCATTCCCGGCCTGATAGGCAAAGGACTTGGATATAAGATATTCTCGGAAGACAAGCCGGAATATGAGTTATCGGCTTCAATCGTATGGCCCAAACTGCAGGAATGGTACAAACTGAGCCACACCACACCTATGCTGTGGAATATCTGCCCATTCCATCCTCATGCAGAAGGCAATGTCATGTCTAACAGGACACCCACCACTAAAAAGGTACAGCGCGGGGTCAGACATTTTATGGCTCTGCTGGAGATGTTTGACATCAAGCATATCGGCTGCATTGGGAAGAAATCGGATATGATGGTCGAACAGCTAGGACTCCCCCATACATACCTGCGGCATCCGTCTTGCGGGGGCATTAACAAATTCAGAACAATGATAGATGAATTCAGAGAAAGAATCGCTAAATGAAGTACTGACTTAATAAACACCTAAATTGAGAATTATGGGTCCAAAGACATTAATGTGTGAATTTAAAGACAATTATGGTTATGAAGTTGATTTGGCATTTGCCATTGATTGCATCGAAATGGTCGGAGCAGACCATGCTGAAGTAAACGGCTTCCACCTTTGGTTACAAGACATCTTTGAATGATGTTCTCTATTTGGGTTAGATTCGGGCTATGGTTCAGCTATTCGCAAGAGCCATAGCCTTCGCATTAATTATTTAGGGCAAATGGTCCGACAAACTGTTATGCCAATAACTTATTCAACCGAATAGCAATAGATGTCTGGCTTCTACCCATCTTATTGGCGATGTATTTAATGTCCTTTCCCTCACTGTGTAACTGCAACAAAAATTGGTCGGCATCCTTGGTTCATCTTTTGTTTGCATTGGGATATTGCGCATGACTATTCTCGACAATTGTCTCCGGATGCAAGAACTCATTAACAAAGACTGACGGGAAACAATTGTCGTGAAGGACTACAGTCATTACTTTAGCTCTGGTTATTGACACATAAAACTGTCTCCGTTCTTCACCAAACGGATATTGATCACTCTGGGTAAGGACATAGTTCAGCACCGGATCGGCCCATATGCCATCGGAGATGGCCCACAGCGCATAGCAGGTGCCGGCCTCGAAACCGGCCGCACGCGATGCCGGAGCCATGGCGAGCGCCTCGCCCTTCAGCCTGAATACGGCTCCGACGTCCTTGCCTCCGGCCACTACGTCCTTGGTGCAGCCGTGCAGCCGCACAGCTGCAACACGGCGCAGACACAACAGGCAAAAGCCAGCAGGGTATTCTGTATTCTATTCATACGCTTCATCATCTATCTTTTTACCGCGAAAACTTCGCAATCAGTCAACACACACATCGGCGAGACACAAGTACCCGACCGTACATCGTATGCCGCCGATGAATATAATAATGTGTCCCGCCTGCCTCTGACGGAAGAAAGAGAGAACACCATGAATGATACCAAACGTGAATGGAAACAAAAAATTGATGTTATTCCACAATTCGCATTCATTTTAATCCAATATATATGCACATAATCTAAATTTACCTACAAAAAAAACATAGAATTGCAACAATTACAAAAAATACAAATATTTGGTATTCACAGAGATTATTCCTATTTTTGCAGATATTATAACCAAAACATTCATGAGAAAAAATCATCAGATATCACTTTGGGTAGTGTCACTTGTGCTGACAGTGGTCGCTTTCGCCTGCGTTATTTACCGGTCCGTCCAAACCAAAGAAGGAGGGTCAGATAAACAGGCCCACACTCTTAAATTCCCAGAGGATTCTGAGAACATGGATACTGGTGGGAACAGTAAGTTCTTCATCCGGTACATTGACACGATAACACTTGACACCATGTACTTTGTCTGCCGGATAGATATTCACGGTGACACCATTCCTGACCAGATAGAAGTCAGATATGCCAACGACTCGATATGCTCCTACCAATACTACCTGAACAACAATGGGGACACTGTACTGTTGGACTATTCCAGGCAACAGGACCAGATTGCACAACAGGATACGCTTGTATGGGAAAATGACTCCCTGTTCAACGAGGTACAGGATTCCATATTGAACGCCGATGAACAGAGACTAATCGAGGATATCACCGAATATCTCGACCGAATCGCACAAAAAGGCCTGGAGAAGGAAAGGACAATAGACAGTCTGAGGCGCGAAAACCGTGAATCGAAAGAATTGCGCGAACTTCTTAGGGACCCTGAAATACAGGATCTACCATAACGAAAACTATATACTTAATCAAAACCGAAACGTTTATGACTACCAAAAACATTATCAGAAAAGGCAAAAGGGCATGGGGGATTCTCTCAAGAATAGCTTTTGCCATCATGTTTACTCTCTGCTTGAACAGCTGCAGAGATTCTGATGAAGATGACCGGGCAATTAACAACAGAGCACTTGCCGATCACTCCACCTTGATTTATATTGTAGCGGACAACAACCTGTCCGACTACGGCAAGGACAGCTTCGAACGGATACAGAAGGCTTATTACAATGCCCCAAATAAAAAGGACGGGAACATATTCGTTTACTTGGACAATCACGACGAACTGCCGGCCTTATACTGGCTTGACCCGGAATATGGGATTACCCAAATCAGCAACTTTCAGGAACAGAACTCTGTTTCCCCTTCCGTTATCAAGCATGTATGCACACAGGCATTCAACAGCGGCAGACGCACGAACACTGTAAACTCCGTCATATTCTGGTCGCATGGGACGAACTGGTTCCCAGCACCGGACAACAAAGGCAGTCGCTCCTTCGGCAAAGACAATGCCGACGAAATCAACATCCCCGAGATGGCGGCGGCCTTGAAAGGTCTGTCCATAAACAACCTGATGTTTGACGCATGTCTAATGGGCAGCGTCGAAGTGGCGGCAGAGTTCGCCGGGATTGCGGATGTTCTGGTGGCTTCTCCTGCAGAGATACTGACCACCAGTTTCCCTTATCACACAATCATTCCGGCACTCTGTACTCCCAATCCGGACATGCACAAGATTGTGGACCTGTATTACGCATACTATAACTCACTCTCCGAACAATACAAATCGGGCATATTGACGGCTGTTGAACTCTCAGGCATAAACAAGCTGGCAGAGGAATTCGGACGGCTGAAGGCTGCATCCTATGGCGACGCCCATTTGCCTTCCATCACAGCAATGACATATGACCGCGAAAATGTTCACCTGTTTTTCGACCTCAAACAGTTCGCCCGGATGTGCCACGACAAGATTGCGGCTGATGACGAACAGAAAGCCGAAAACCTGCATGACAACTTTCTGAAGGCTTACAACGCTTGCAAGGTCTACACCAGACATACAGACAGATTTATGAGCATCAATTTGAGAGGGGCATGCGGTTTGTCTGTCTATGTTCCGGGACCCAGCATTGTTTCCGGGCTGGACGAATACTATCAGAACTTGGCTTGGTATAAATGGTCTCACTAAGATTCTGGAACATGGATATCACACTAACGATACAAATTGCGCCCGAAGGAGACAAAGAGACCAGGGATTCCGTCTATCAAGTTCTTGACGGATGGAGACAAGCATGCATGTCTATGAGCAACCTGATCATGATGCACCTGCTGACACAGGAGAACATCGCTAATATGTTCTACCTGACCGAAGGGACAAAAGTCAAGCTCTGCAACAAAGGGGAGAACTCCATATTCAACACATCACGCCAGAATGCGACATACAGGATTATGGCCAAGCACGATCTCCCGTCGGACATCATCGCAAACATCAACACCCGGACGGTAAGGTTCTTCAACAAGAACAAAAAGGAGATATTCAAGGGCCAGATGCGTATCCCCTACTACAAGAACAACACTCCCATCCCGTTCTCCAAGCAAAGCATCTCATTCTATGCGGAGAAAGGGAGCCGGAGAATCTATAAGTTCCGACTTTTCAAGCATAGGTTCATTTGCATCTTAGGCAAAGACAAAGCCGGTTACAGTTACAGACTGGACAAAATTATCGAAGGTAATATATCCCACTGCAACGCCTCGTTGTACTTCAATAAGCATAGCCGGAAATGGTTCCTGCTACTGCCTATCCCTGTTCAGGAGGCAAGACCGACAGTTGATCCCAACTTGATATGTTATGCAGAACTGAATCCGGACATTCCTATCATGGCCACCTTTGGCAATGAGAATATAGGAATTGGCAATGCGGAAGAGTTTGAGTACCGGAGACGGCAGCTGAGCGAGAAGCTGCGAAGGCTCCAGATGGACTCCCGATTCTCACGGGGCGGCCACGGACGGGGACAAAAGCTACAGGCTATCGACCGGTTCAACGAGAAAGAAAGCAATTATGTGCAGGACAAGCTGCACAAGTACAGCGCAGCACTGGTGGGTAACTGCATTCGTAAGGGATACGGTACTATCGTACTGACCAAGACAAAGGGTGAAGCGTCCAAAGATGATACAGACAGTGAAGAGATAACGGCTCAGTACCGGTATTGGTCTCCCGGAGAACTGACCCGGCTGATAAAATACAAGGCTTCCATAAACGGATTGAAGGTCACGGAAGTCTGACAGATACAGTGTAGCAAATGAATACGGGTGGGCGCACACGCCTTGGCTGGAGGGTACGGCCACTCCAGAACATTTAACCGGACAGGTAAATGACGTGCGTTAATGGAATAAATATATGAAACCAAAACCATATCCTATGAACGACGAAAGTTATATCAAACCATTTTTAAAATGGGCTGGCGGAAAACGCCGGCTTCTTACTGAAATCCGCAAGAGATTACCGGAAGACATAAAGGACTGCATGTACTGTGAGCCATTTATTGACGGCGGTGCGGTATTGTTAGATCTGCAACCGAAAAGGGCCATTATCAATGACTGCAACTGTGAGTTGATCAATTGTTTCCAGATGATAAAACAGAGTCCGGAAAAACTGGTTAAGGAGTTAGAGACATACGAAAACACCCCGGAGTTCTTTTACTCAATTCGCTCACTGGACCAGCAACCGGGACTTCATGCGCTTACCGACATCCAACGGGCGGCACGCATCATCTACCTGAACCGGACCTGTTTCAACGGTTTGTACAGAGTAAACAGTCAGGGATATTTCAACACACCGTTCGGACAGTACAAACATCCGGTTATCGCCAACAAGCCGGTGATAATGGCTGTCAGCGAATATCTCAACACTGCAAACGTGAAGATTGTCTGCGGAGATTATTCCATCGTCCTGAAGCAGCTGCCTTCAGATGCGTTTGTCTATCTGGATCCTCCCTACCATCCCATCACGGCAAGTTCATCGTTCACCTCCTATACCCCTAAAGGATGGAACGAGGAAGACCAGCTTCGTCTTAGGGACGCTTGCAGGTCTTTGGATAAAAGAGGTATCCGTTTTCTGATGTCCAACTCTTCGGCACAGTTTATCAAGGAAACTTATCAAGATTTCACCGTTCATGTGGTCAAAGCGACACGATCCATCAACAGTAAAGGCTCCGGTCGTAGCGGTATAGACGAACTGCTGATATGCAACTACACTGCCTGAGGCAGGCTTGTATAGGAATAGCCTGTCCTTTCAATGAAAGGCATCTGATTCATTCTGTGCGAATAAGGAGTTTGGGCAAAATCCCCACAGCTGGTTATATTTCTCCAAACACACCGCACATATAGTCTGGCTGTGAGATTTTGGCAACAAGGTCTCTTTTGCCTGCAAAAAGGATATACTTTTGCGTAAATACCAAGAAATGATTGGAATATTTATCAGGAATTTATAATTTTGCGAAAAGAGTAAAATTATAGAAATTATGTCCAGGCTCAAACCAAACAGCCAATTCCTAAACGAACGGCCAGATATCGTCCTAACAAAAGGGAGTCCTTTTGGACAGGCCATTAATGCCATATTCAAGCAGGATGCTGTTGCAGAGTCTTTTCATTGCCTATTTACGGACGTGGTTTGCATCCCGAACGGTTTTATTGAAAAGGTGGCTGAATCGGACACAGAGCTGTTCCTTTCCTACGCTTTCGACTGCCCGTTGACAGAAAGACAATCTGACGGGTATATCCAGTCTATCAGCAAACTGAACGAATACATACAACCGCTTGCCGGACAGTTCATGAATGATGTCTATTTCGACAGCGTACGCTACGAGCATAATTCCCTACAATATCTTGCGAGCCACCCGTTCGTACGCAAGGCGATAATGGAGGCCGTTGCTGCGTACTTGCGTTGTTTTTTCCCTTTTGAGGTACAGATCAACATTGAGTCAGGACACAAGAAGAAAGGGAATGCGGGATTCTATATCTCCCAGAAAAGGGACAAGGTGGGAATCTATCGGTCTGACTGGTTCTATATGCCTGTTCCGGAAATAAGGGACTTTATCGGAACGACCGTACAGCACCATACACGGCTTCTGCCGGACAACCGGTTTTGCAACGTGGTCAAGTCTGCCGGTGTCGGGACTGTGGACCTGGTGGAATACAGAACGCATTCCAGCGTATACCGGTTCTATGAGACAAACATGGTCAGCCAACAGTTCGACAATGGATGTTCCCGCTGTTTTGAAGGATTGACAGAGTACAAGGCCGCCAAACAAGCCGACCAATTGATAGAGCGGTTCAAATGCAATGCAGTGAAAATATCCCTGAAAATGGATAACAGCAAACTCATTTGCAAGTACCTTGCTCCCCCTTATGCGGATGTGCAGGTCGTTCTGAGCGGCAACGGGTTCACCCTATACCCTATCTGCTGGTATCAGGATGCGGATGCGGAAACAAAGGCACGTATTTTGTCATACATAAACAAGAAATTAACCAAATACGGAAGGACATTGCCTTTCCAAAAGAAATTGACTTATGAGCCCAAAAACTAAAACTATCATTCTGGAAATACTGTATTTCCCGTTCAGGGTATTACTGTTGTGCTGGTTGGCTATCACTTGGATTATCCTGTTCCTGGACATGATACTTCCAACTGTTAAAGGCAGCAAAGCCGAAAGGGATCACTACAACGAGGGCAGATACCGTTCCTACAACCGGTCTGCTGTACGTCGATTGTACTACCGACGGAGATTCTTCAAACGCAAGAATCCTGAACTGTTCATGGATTGAATCAAGCTGTTTCATGCAACAGTAGTTAATATTTCTAAATCTACCGCCTGATTTGTAGTCGGTTAGGTTCATTATATGCACGATATTCTCCGCATTTTCGTTTGCCGGAACATAGTTCTTGGCAAAAGCGAACATCTTCGGATAATACAGCTTATATAGCTTCTCAAAATCTCCTTTAAGGTATAACATTTCTGTCAAGCCTGTAGGTAATTGGTTTTGTCCTTTGCCAGGTAAAGAACGTGAATGGTAATCTAAATTTGTTTCTGATTATATATTACCTCCACTATTCCATTGTATTTCTT
>OGUN01002772.1_pt1 | contig 10067 bp, 5 predicted proteins | sample 1553621 | NCBI WGS metagenome assembly OGUN01 (sample SAMEA2580300, study PRJEB22360) | human gut metagenome | biome: human gut; feature: human-associated habitat; material: faeces | place: Denmark | collected 2008/2010
TCTTATTTAGATGAATGAATGGATGCATTAAGAGAAAAATTAACTTAGTGTATTTAGCATGTTCGATAATTGAATTGCTTTTATATATAAGCTCTGATATAATAAATAAAAATATTGGAGGTACATAAACATAAATCAATGTCCTAAATGTAAAAACGTATTAAATAACGATGAAAAAGCATCTGGAAAATGTTTCTTATGTGGAGCTACTTTTGAGAGTAATTTACCACAAAATACTATTAAGGAAAATAATTATAATAAAAATACAATTGCAAAAATAATTAGAACCATAGCAATTGTTATACTAATCTTAGGAACTATTGGAAGTTTTGCGTCATCATTTCATGATGTATATGGGAGAAAAGAATTTTCATTTGCAAGCTTTATAATTCCTGAAACAATTACTGCTATAAGTGGAATCGTCTTTTTAGGACTCAGCGAGGTAATTAATTTATTGCAAGAGATAAACAATAAACTAAAATAGGGCAGCATAAGTAAATGATTCTTGTGACTTTGCTTTAAATACAAATGATTTTTGAAAAATACCTGTGGCTCTATTGATTTAGCCAAAATAACTACTGGAATTAAAGTCGCATATGGGGGAGAAAACATCGGAACAACTTAGGCAGGAAGTAATCCGTAAATATGCATAATAATAGATATTGTTATCTAGACTCAGAAGTATTAAAAAAGTAATCTTGATAAGCATTGATCATAAATATCAATGCTTATTATAAACGTATGATTTTAATTTTTTCTACAAGTTCGATAGCTTCTTTCATCTTACTTTCGGGGGAAAAATCAGCACATGCGTCAGTAGTATATGGATCAGCTATGAAACCATTCCAGATACAACAATAATTGTTTTGTTGAGACTACGAAGAAAAGTCTGTAAATAATAATCTTCTATGATAATGATTGAGCTGGAAGCACTAAATTGGAGCTTCCAGCTCTTGTTTTATATATACGACATGATTTCAGATATGTCAAGAGCGGACGTCAAAGACGTCCTTTTCATCATGCATTTGATGCTTGTACACCAACTAAATCAGCAATGTCATTTTGGATTTTTTTTATTTCTTTTCTACCATCGACATCTAAATTTTCAGACTCTTTTAATTCCTTATATTTAGAAATAAGTTCATCTAATGATTTTGCCTCATCTTCATTTTTCTGCACTTTTTCAGTTGTTTCAGAAAATGCTTCGTCAGCGGCTTCAGAGGCTCGTTTCGCAGAGTTGTTTGTCTATTTAACTGCTAACATTAAGGCGGCTGTAAATCCAAGAGATATAGCAGCGTTTAATGCTGTTTGAGCAAGTGTTAATCCAATAGTAGATTGTTTTGCAACATTTTGAGCATTTTTTAGTTCTTCAACAGAATTCTTACCCTTATTTAAACCAGAAAAATACAGTTTTGTATTACTGTCACCAATCAGCAGATGATATTCAGGAAGCACTTAAAGATCTACTTTCTGGAACTATGTTTGTCGGCACTCTTCGCCCGTATCAAAAGAAAATACATAACGGATGGGACAGTCAACAGATGTAGACTGTCCCTTTTCATCACGCTTTTTGCAGACTGCTCTTGAAATTATCACAATTCCATGCTATAATAATCATAAATGAACGGTCGGTATACGCAAAAGAGCGAAGCGACATGAAAACAACAGAGCAACAACACAATGAGCGGAAGCGTGAACTAATGGAAAAGGTCGAGGACGAATACTACCTGAAATCCCAAATGGAGGTCTTAAAGCAGGGGGTTGCCCTGTTCGTGGATAAGTACAAAGCAAACCAAGCATAAGCCGGTCAGCCACCGCTCATTTACGGCGCGGGCAGCGGTGCAAAACTCCGCCGTAATAACAATTCCGAACGGAGGAAAGAAGATGAAAACAGGGAAAAAACTACTCACAGGTACACTTTTGGCGCTTTGCGTCGCTCTATTGGTGCTTTGCAGCGTGCTTGCCATAGGATGGAGCAAGGCGGCAAAAACCAACACCGCACTGCCGGAGGTGCGGAACAACGGCACGGCGATCCAGTGGAAATACAGCGACGAAACCGATTGGCGCGACCTGGTGGCGCTTACCGAGCTGCGGGGCGCTGCCGGAGAAAATGGAAAGAACGGCATTGACGGTAAAGACGGCAAGAACGGTGCCGACGGTAAGAACGGAATAAACGGAAAAGACGGCATTAACGGCGTTGACGGTAAAGACGGAGCCGACGGCAAAGACGGGATCAACGGAAAAGACGGCATTAACGCCAAAAACATAGAGGTGCAACGAGCCGAAACCCACATACAGTGGCGTTACGAGGGCGATGAGTGGCAGAACCTTGTTGCGATAGCCGATATCACAGGCCCCACCGGGCAGAAAGGCGCAGACGGCACTGACGGAAAGACACCGGAGTTCCGTGTTAATGAAAACACCCTGCAGTGGCGCTACACCGGCGACGAAATATGGCTGAACCTGTACGATCTTACCGCATTAAAAGGTGCGGATGGCAGAGACGGCGCTGACGGCAAGGATGGTATAAACGGACAAAACGGTTCTGACGGAAAAGACGGAGCCGACGGCAAGGACGGAACAAACGGCATAAACGGGCAAGACGGCGCCGACGGTGCGGACGGTAACACCCCGTTTATCGGTGAGAACGGCAACTGGTGGATCGGAGAAATCGACACAGCCGTAAAAGCCGCAGGCATTGACGGTGCTGACGGTGTTGACGGCGAAAAGGGTGATAAGGGCGACAAAGGTGACCCCGGCGAAAAGGGAGACAAGGGAGATAAGGGTGACAAAGGCGACAAGGGCGACCCCGGTCAGAACGGCGGAAGCTCCGGGTATTTTTACGGCACGGGGTATGTACCGTCAACCCATCTTTCAGACGGTGCAGTTCCCCTGTACTATCGGGAAATGCATAACCGCGGCGGGCTTATATCGTGCACCGAAACAACTCTCAGGCTGAAAAAAGGATATACCTACAATGTGTGTGTAAGCGGCATGGTTAATGCGATGACAAATGATAATAGCGGAAACTATTCCGTTCGGATGACTGACGGTTACGATGATGACTATTGCAGATATATTACACTGATAGAACAAGACGGCAGGGGATCAAATTCTCTCTGCTTCAACAGAATATATGACCTTACCGGCGCGAGAAACGATGTTGAACTCAAATTTTCGCTGGAGCAAGGTGATTACAAAACCTATCTGCTTTCATTCAGAGGCTCTGTTACAATCACCGCTCTTGACTGAGCAGATATACACGAAAACGGAGGTAATAGAATATGAAAAAACGAATACTTAGTATCCTGCTCGCCCTATGTATGCTGTTCTGCCTTGTGCCGACCACAGCGTTTGCCGAGGGTGAGCTTCGTGACAGCACAAACGTGACGGTGACCTTTGATTCCGCTGGAGGCAGCCCGGTAGAGCCCCAGAGTGTTCCGCAGGGGCAGCCAGCGCAAAGACCCGCTGACCCTGTCAAGGACGGCTATACCTTTATCGGCTGGTATAACAAAGACGATCTGCCATACAACAATATGCCGGAGTGGAATTTCAGTTATTCTGTGACTAAGGATATGGTTCTGGTGGCGCAGTGGATGGAGCCAATGCCGATTTCCACTGAACCGATCACCTATCTGGACAAAGACGGTAATCAGCAGGTCTGTAACAAATACACCGTGCTGACGAGCAATACCGCAGGCAGCATTCTTGACCTTAAAGACAAGTGGTACGATCTGCCCGCCGGTTGGTATGTGGTGAAGGGCGACGTGACCTTCACGCCCCGCTTGGACACCCACGGCGCGGTCAATCTGATATTGACGAACGGCAGCCACCTCGAGGCGGAGTGGGGCATCAATGTGAAGGAGGGCGATACCTTCACCGTCTACGCCCAAAGCACCGACGAGAACACCATGGGCAAGCTGACGGCGTGCCTCTCAGAAGAGGAACCCACGTCTGACATTAAATACTATGTATGGCCGGATAGAGGAATGACCGGCATCGGCAGCAGTGTGCGCTATAGAAAACACAACAGTGGTCTCATCGAAAGCGATGGCGATATCATCATCAACGGTGGTAATATCCGCGCCAGGGGGCAGGCTGGCGCCGCCTGCATCGGCGGAAGCAGCGGAGATAACGTTACCTGGTCATATGAATCCGATATCAGGCAATGCGGCAGCGTTACCATTAATGGCGGCATTGTCCGCACCGAAGCGGCAAAAAGGTATGATGCCTTCTATAACAATGGGATTGGGAGCGTCCTGGGTTACGGCGGCAGCGTTACCATCAATGGCGGCACGGTCGTGGCTGAGGCTCGCGCAGATGCGATTGCCACGGGGCGCAACGGCATCATCACCATCAACGGCGGCAATATAACGGCACGAGGAGGTCTCGGCGAAGGTAGTCCCATAGGCCTTGGCGCTGGAAGTGGGATTGGGTCTGATGATGTCATTAATAACATAACCATCAACGGCGGCAACATAGATGCGTACTCCGCCAGAGATGGCTTAGGTATCGGCTCTGCTGGTACAGCAACGGTAAAAATCACCGACGGCACCATAAAAGCTGTCTCGAATGAAATTGCTGCTATTGGCACCCCTAAATATAGCGCAGGCAGCGTCAGCATCACCGGCGGCAAGGTCACCGCAATCGGAAAAGGCGATGCGGCTGGCATCGGCGGCTATGCCGATGTCAGTATCACCGGCGGCGAGATCGATGTTTCTGTTGAAGGATCTGGCGTAGCTATCGGCGGCAATGCTGGCGGAAGCATCAACATTCAGGGCAATGCAATCAAATCCATTTCCAGCAGGAGCGGCGCCTGCATTGGCGGCAGCGCTGAAAATATCACCATTCTTGACGCCGAGCTGCCGTTCCTTGGCGGTGAGGGCATTCTGATTGGCAATAGGGTCAGCGATGACAGGGGCGGCAATATCACCATCCGAAACTGCCGCATCCTATCAACAGACGTTGTGGCAGGTGAAGGAATACAGTTAGGCAATAACGGAAATATACAGATCGAAAACAGCGAGATCGTACTGACCGGAATAAAGGGCATCCGCACCGGCGATAGCGGGAGCATCGCCATCCGGGATTCCCAGCTCGTCACGAACGGCATTTATATGGGCGAAGAAGGAATGACCCAGCGGAAGCTGAAACGGCTGGAGATCACGAACAGCACCGTGGTAACGAACGATGTCCTCGGCTCCACAGGCAAATTCACTTCTGTCGGCGAGATCGTGATCCACGGCAGCAGCATCCGTCAGAGCAGCGAGGATCGTGGAAATGGCTTCGGCATTGGCTGCGGAGAGTATGGCACCTTTGACCGTATTGACATTCAGGACAGCCAGATTGATATTCCGGGTTTCAAGGGTGGCGTAGCCATCGGCGGCGGTAAGTATACGACAGATCCCGGCAATAGCGTCATTCGCATTGCGAACAGCCGGGTGTTTGCCCGCACCCGTGACAGATGGAGTACCGCCATCGGTCGCGACATAGGTTCCAGCGGAGATGGAGCGCTACGGATCTTTATTGAAAACAGCACCGTGACCGCAAAAGGCGGCTGGCTGTTTGGGGATGATACCGAATATGTTCCCGGCATCGGAATCAGCTACAAGTCTTCCCTGAATGCCTATATTCAGGTCATGGACAGCACAGTGGAATCCTTCCGGCATACGAAAAGTAGGAACATGGACGATTCCGATTATGTCTATGACGACCTGCACACAAAGAAGCTGCCGGGTAATCCAGCGGAAAACATCTCCATCTGCGGCAGCACCGTCAACGGAACGCGCATTGACCATAGCCTCGACAAATACGGCAAATGCTCGCTCTGCGGCAAGTATGATATTGGATATTGCTATGAGAAGGGGCTTCTGACGATGGAGGGGCTGACGGACTGCGCCTATGACGGCAGCGAAAAGAAGCTGACGGGGCTTTCCCATAAGACAGGCGAGAACGAAACGAAGCAGCTAACGGAGAACACAGACTACACTGCCACCTATTCCAACAATGTATATCCCTACACCCTCAACCCGAACGATGCGGGCTTTGACCCGGAAAAAGCCCCCAAGGTGACGCTGTACGGCACGGGGAACTACTGCGGCAAGGTTGAGCACTATTTCACCATCAGCGGAAGCGCGCAGCCCGCATATACCGTAAGGTATGAAACCGGCGGCGGCACGAGTATCGGCGAAAAAACCGGCGTCAGGTGGGAGCAGCGCGTGCTGGACGGTGTGGAGCCTCCCACCAGAACCGACTATGAGTTCCGCGGCTGGAGCTGTTCCGGCAAACCCGTGTTTTCCGGAACCACCTATGCGGAGCTTGCGGGAGATAAAAGCGTACAGAGCATCACGCTGACGGCGCAGTGGGCGGCGGCATGGTATCCGGAGGGTGAAATTAAGATTGAAGGTGAGGACACCGTATGGAATGGCTTCGAAAGCGACTATTCCGCACGGTTTTACAACACGGAGCAAACTGTAACCATCTCCGCTCCGAAATCCGGCGGTAAGCCGGTGGAGATTGGCTATCTGATCACCGATGAGGACCTCACGAAGGCCAGATGCACAAAACGAGACTTTACCCCTTACACCGAGCCTCTCAAGCTGAACACGGACGGTCAGCACATCGTTTATGCGAAGCTCACCAACGCAGAGGGCAATGTCACCTATCTCAGGACAACAGGCCGCATTGTGATTGACACCACGGCCCCTCAGATCAACGGCATTGAAGATGGTAAAACGTATTATGTAATTGATGGTGAAACGGTTACTGCATATCCTATAAGTGATGTAACAGCCATAGATATGAATCTTGATTCCTTCTCGGTAAACGGAAAACCCATTTCGATATCCGATGCCGACAAAACCAAATCAGTTTCGTTTAGCGCTCCTTATGAAGAAAGCTGCACATATAAGTTTATCGCGACCGACAAGGCCGGAAACGTAACGGAGAAAACGGTCAATCTTTATTACAACGACAAAGTGGTCTCTGTCACCGGCGTATCGCTGAACGAGAGCAGCATCACCCTTGATGTGGGCGGGAGCAAGACCCTGGCCGCCACCGTGACGCCTGATAACGCCACCAACAAAAAGGTGCGCTGGACCTCCGACAACGAGACTGTCGCCACGGTTTCCGAGGACGGCGTTGTCACCGCCGTGGCAGGCGGGACGGCTGTCATTACCGCCACCACACATGACGGTTTGTTCACTGCCACCTGCACGGTGACGGTCAATGCCCCCGATGCTGCACCCACCATCACCACGGACACCCTGCCGGACGGCAAGGTGGGCGAGGCATACAGCCAGACCCTGACCGCCACCGGCACAGCACCTATCACATGGAGCATTGACGGCGGTCTGCCTGCCGGTCTGAGCCTGAACGCGGATACCGGTGAGATCAGCGGCACGCCTACTGCGGACGGCACGGCCAAATTTACCGTCAAGGCGGAAAACAGCGCGGGCAGCAATACGAAGGAATTGTCCATTACGATAGCCAAGGCCGCGCCTGCCGAGTATACCGTCAGATTCAATGCCAACGGTGGCGGCGGCACAATGGCAGATGTCACCGGCGTTTCCGGCAGCTATACCCTGCCTTCCTGCGGTTTTACTGAACCGGAAGGCAAGCAATTCAAGGGCTGGTCAACCAGTGCCGACGGTTCGGTTATTTCCGGCACGACCTATGAAGTAAGCTCGGATACTACCTTCTATGCAATCTGGGAGAGTAAAGAGTATTCCATCATCGTAACGGACGGCAAAGCGACAATCGGTGCAGGAAGCGAAATCAGTAAAGCGGCGCAAGGCACAACCATTACTCTGACCGCAAATGCGGCTCCTGACGGTAAGGTGTTTGATAAGTGGGTAGTAGAAAGCGGCAACACTACTCTTGAAGATGCGAACAGTGAAACCACTACTTTCATAATGCCTGACAGTGAAGTCAGCGTGAAAGCGACCTACAAGAACGCACCTGTCACCACCTATAGCCTCACAACACAGGTAAACGGCGGTCACGGAACGATTTCCGCAAGCAAAACCGGACTGACCGAAGGCTCCACCGAAACGGTTATCTTTACCCCTGATGACGGCTATGAAATCGACATTGTTACTGTGAACGGCGTTCCAATAGACGTACTTTCCAATATCCTGAATGTTACGATGGACGCAGACAAAACTGTTATTGTAACATACAAGGTAATTCCCCATACCCATACCTACGATCAGGAAATTCAGAAGCCGGAAACCCTCAAGTCGGCTGCCGACTGCACCAACGATGCAGTATATTTCAAGAGCTGCTCCTGCGGAGAGATCAGCACAACAGAAACCTTTACGGCAGCAGGTACACAGCTCGGGCACGCATGGGCAAGCGATTGGAGCAAGGACACAGACAATCATTGGAAAGAATGCTCTCGCTGCCACGAGAAGAAGGACGAGGCGGCTCACGATTTCAAGTGGGTTGTTGATAAGGAAGCGACCGCAACCAAAAAGGGTTCCAAGCATGAAGAATGCAAGGTTTGCGGCTACAAGAAGGCGGCAGTTGAGATTCCGGCTGCCGGCTCCACAACAAAACCGACCGATCCTACGCAAACCAACCCGAGCCCCGGCGCAGAAAGCCCGAAAACCGGCGACAACAACAATCTTATGCTGTGGATCGCACTGCTCTTTATCAGCGGCGGCGCTTGCACGGCGCTTACCGTGAAACGCAAAAAATCGTATCGACCCGGAGGTAATGCAAAATGAAAAAACGAATACTCAGTATCCTGCTCACCCTTTGTATGCTGCTCTGCCTTGTTCCGACAGGCGTATTTGCCGAGGGCGAGACAGCAACGGGCTCTGCTGCGATACAGCTTGGCACAGATGCACTAAGTAAAAATGTAAACACAGCGACCGCACCGACCGTGTATTTCGGGCAAGACCATGAAAATAATCCCGCTGCATGGCGAGTTATCGGCTATGACGGAAACGGTGTTGCAAGCGCACAGGGGGATATGACCCTGCTTGCGGCGGGCAATATGAGCTCAGGGTTGCAATTTGCCGATTTCGGAGCAAGCAACGAATATGCACTGAGTAATTTGAAAACCGCAATAGACGCGCTTGCAAAAAAGCTGACGACAGAAGAAAATGCTGCCGTAAAGAAACGGACGCTTACAAGTGGAGGCTACACCGGAGAAAATACCGACTGTGTAGCAGGAGGGCAGGTGGATAACGCTGTATTCTGGCCGCTTTCCTCAAAAGAGGCAAATGCGGTAAAAGAGGATTTGCGTGTCGTGGATCCCGAGCATCCGACTTGGGCGACAAGCAATTGGTGGCTGCGCTCCCCTGGTTACTCTAATCACGATGCCGCCACCGTGCGTGGTGATGGTTCTGTCGTCTACTCTGGGAACGCTATCAACAGTTGGTGGTGTGCTCGTCCCGCTTTTAACTTAAATTCAAGCTCCGTACTCTTTACATCCGCCGCTGTGGGAGGAAAGCCTGACGGAGGCTTGACCCCGATTTCCGAATACACTGGAAACGAATGGAAGCTGACGTTGAAGGACAGCAACCGCAATTTTGCCGTAACGGAAACAACCGTCAGCGGCGACCCCGGCGATACCGTTACGCTGCATTACACCGGGGCGACCGCAGGGATAAATGAATATATCTCTGTCATCCTTGCGGATAACAGCGGCGCACAGTATTATGGCAGAGTAGCGCAGCCTACTGTCGAAAACGGAACGGTTGAGATCAAAATCCCGTCCGGCCTTGCACCGGGCAGCTATACCTTAAAGGTCTTCAGCGAGCAGTGCAACGGCGAAAAAAAGACCGACTATGCAAGCGATTTTGTAGACATCGATCTCACCGTTGGGTATCAAGAGCAGTTTTCCCTCGCTCCCGGCGGCACGTATTACTTTGACCTCTCCGGCGAGAACATTCCCGGCACGGCTAACGGCAGCCTGCCGGATGCGTCGCTGCACTATGTTCCCTTTACCTACGCAGGAACGGTGAACGCCTACAAGCTCACATCAGCAATGGCGACCACCGACGAATATGCACAGCAGAATAAATACGCCCACAGCCTGTTTGTGGCGGACTATGCCG
>OGUN01002773.1_pt1 | contig 10065 bp, 8 predicted proteins | sample 1553621 | NCBI WGS metagenome assembly OGUN01 (sample SAMEA2580300, study PRJEB22360) | human gut metagenome | biome: human gut; feature: human-associated habitat; material: faeces | place: Denmark | collected 2008/2010
AGTAGTTCAGCAGATAGCCCGACATCATTTTCTTTTCAGATACCTCCCTGACAATTAGCTCAATCAAACTGTGAAGCATTTCCGCATCACTCTGTTGAAACCGGATACAGTATCCGGCTTGTATGTCGAGAGCCCCTTCAGCATTTCTGTTTATATAATCGGTCACATAATTCTCCGTGAACCGGATAAACAAATAACGGCTATGTGAACAAGTCCGAAACAGGTGAACTCTATTGGGGGGTATCAGGCATAAGTCGGCGGCACAATAGTTATGATGTTCTTCCCCGCCATTTACGGAATTGACAACAAAACTTCCGGTACCTTCCAGAATATAAGCCATTTCGAAAAAAGAATGCTGGTGCTCTCCAATCGGAAATGTATCGTGCTCCCTTAAAAGTATTTCAACCGGCTGATATAGATTTTCTTTCCACATAGCTTATTTTTCCATGTTTATGGTACAAAAATACAATAATCTTCATTTCCATGACATTTAACTTTGCACAAAAAAACAGAAACATGAGAATATTAAAATTTATAGTAACATTTATTTTACTTATGGGAAGTGTATCTAATAGTTTAGCACAAGTATCTTCAGGAAGGCTGAAAGATAAAGTTGCAATTGTAACGGGAGCTGCATCCGGCAATGGAAAGGCAATAGCTGTCTTATTCGCCAATGAGGGAGCAAAAGTTATTCCGGCAGACATCAACGGTATAGAAGTAAGGAAGATTGCAGACACGTTGCAACAAAACCAATCGGACGTTACACCGGTTGAAGTGGATGTAACCAGAGAAGATGATGTACAGCGGATGATAAACTCGGCTTTAGGGCGATTTGGACGGATTGATATTCTGGTAAACAATGCCGGAGTTTTTGATGAACTTCTTCCGGCAGGCGAGGTCAGCGATGAGATTTGGGACAGAGTGATTTCTACAAATCTTACAGCGCCGATGCGTGGAATCCGTGCCGTTATTCCTGTATTTGAAAAACAAGGAGGAGGAGTCATTGTGAATACAGCTTCCATTGCCGGCTTTACGGGAGCAAGGGGTGGAGGGGCAGCCTACGTAGCCTCCAAGCATGGCCTGATAGGACTGACAAAAAATGTGGCATTTAATTATAAGGACAAGAATATCCGTTGTAATGCGGTGGCACCGGGCAGAGTCGAGACAAACCTGCGGGTAAACAGTGAGAACTTAATCGGATCAAAAACGGCTCATGACAAATCCATTGATAATTGGAGAGACATTGAGACCAAAGTTTCGGAAGGTTATATCACTAATATGCGGAAATGCACTCCTGATGAGATAGCCAAAGTTGTACTTTTTCTGGCATCTGACGAGGCCTCTTTTGTCAACGGTTCCATATTTGTAGCAGACGGAGGTTGGACTTCTTATTAAAGACATAACAATAGCATATGGAAAAGATTTGTTGGAAAGGACATGCCGCCATGTTCGGGGCAAATGCCATGTGGGGGTTGATGTCTCCCATATCCAAATTTATCATGTTGGGAGGAGCTGTTACGCCTCTTGTCGTAACTGATTTACGTATCGGGGGTGCGATGGTTCTCTTCTGGATAGCTTCTTTTTTTCAAAAACCGGAACATGTCAGCCATAAGGACTTGGCAAGCCTGTTTGTTGCCGCCCTTTTAGGTATTGTATTCAATCAAGGTTGTTTCATATTCGGTGTCAGTCTAAGCTCACCCGGTGATGCCTCCATTATTACTACCAGTATGCCTCTATGGGCTATGGTACTGGCTGCATTGATACTGAAAGAGCCCATTACCGGAAAGAAAGTGTTGGGCATTGCGGCCGGAGCGAGCGGTGCGTTGTTACTGATACTTGGAAACGGGCAAAACGGGCAAGGAACATCGGCAACAACCGCAGGCGGCACAATGATATGGGGCGATTTGCTGGTGTTGCTGGCGCAGTTCTGCTATGCCCTTTACATCGTATTGTATAAGGATTTCGTGAACAAATATTCGCTGGTGACCATTATGAAGTGGATGTTCACCTACTCGTTCATATGCATCCTGCCATTTTCTGCCAACAGCCTGATGCGCACGGACTGGAGCAGCCTGCATCTTCCCGAACTGGGTGGCTTGTCCTTTATTGTCGTGGGAGCTACCTTCATCAGCTACATGCTGATTGTGGTCGGACAGAAGAATCTCCGTCCCACCGTGGCGGGCATGTACAACTATATCCAACCACTTGTTGCCTGCATTGTTGCCGTTTGTTGGGGTATGGACTCTTTCAATTTCATCAAGGGCATGGCTGTTATCTTCATTTTCGGCGGTGTCTATCTGGTTACTTCGAGCCGGAGCAGGAAGGAACTGGAATCCTATAAGACAAATGGCAGCGAGAAAATCTGAAAGTATTCTTATTAAACGTTGTCACAATAAGTAGATATGCATAATGCCGGATTTGAAGATATTCCTTTCAAATTTCACTATTCCGGAAATTATAATGTAATCATAAACGATGCCCCCAAGGTGAGCATATTCATATATTCACCGCTATTCCTACTATGTGACGGAAGCAAATTGTAGTCGAGGAAGAAACGGATGCCGTAATGCTCTTTTGCCTTGAACGTCAATGAGACCCCGCTTCCCAAAGAAAAGCCGCCTCTTGCGGAAATCATACGGTCTGCCAGTTTCAGTTGGGGATAATGCACATAGCCGCCCAACAGCTTGCTGCCCAACAGCCAGCGCGACGACAACGGATAGGAGAAGTAGCTTCCTCCGCTAACCGATACCGCATCGAAAGTATTATTCTCCGCCCGGTCTTTATTGACTATTATAGAGGTATTGGAAACAGCAAACCGTCCCCCGGCACCAATATACGGATTGAAGAAATAGGCACCCTCCACACCTGCCGTGCTGCCTGACGAGGTGCTGAACTCCGTTTGCTCATCGATGTCATAACCGCTCAGAGGTATGTTCAAACCGAAGTACAGACTCACGAAGGAAGGCTTGTCCAACCGTTCGAACACGTTTTCATTGGCAAAGCGGGTAATTCCCTTTTCCTTAAATATCAGGTCGGCAAGGTAATAACCAATTTCTGTCGAGAGTATTCCTATGCCCGCGCCGGTCAGCACGTCACTCAGCCAATGCTTGTTATTTGCCATCCGCATAAGGCCGGTTACGGTGGCCATGCTGTATGCCCCGACACCGATCCACGGACTTTTATGTCCGTACTCCTTATTGAACATGGTAGCGGTCATAAATGCCGTGGCAGTATGTCCGGAAGGAAAAGAATGGCGGTTGGAACCATCCGGACGCTCTACGTTGGTCGTGCGTTTCAACGTGTTCACCACACTTCCCATAAGGATGGCGGAAAAAGCGTCGGAGACAATCATCCTGCCCCATGAACTGCGGCTTTGCACACCGGCGACTTTCATACCGAGCATTATCGCGGCAGGGGCATACTGCATATAGTCGTCCGCATGGCGGTCGAACCGGGGCATATAATCGTTGCGCAGACTCCGGAAATGGTCGTCCTCACTTTTTACAATCAGGCCTCCGACAACCAGCGGAACGCCGATGTATGTCATCTGATAGAAATGGGAAGACGAGAACCGGTCAAGTCTTCCGCTGAAATTGCTTGTTGCGGAGATACGTAAACTGTCCTTTCTCTCGGCAATCAGGCTGTCTGCCGAAGTCCGGGCCGACAAAAGGGTAAAGCTGTAAATGCCAACGATACATAGTACTATCTTTTTCATGCTGCCATAATCTTTTTGAATTACGGCAGCAAAGATATCAGGCGATTTTGGGGAAAGTTTGAAGATTTACCGGAATATCACCACAAACTGATGTTTTCCATCAGCATAGGCGTATAAAATCTTCCAGCCGTGATAATCGCATACTGCCTTGACAATGGAAAGCCCGAGACCGTTGCCCGTCGTCTTTTCCGAAGGACGATAGAAACGGTTGAATATCTGGTCTGCATCCAGTGCCGCGTCATCGGACGTATTGGATACCATCAGCCGGTTGTCCGACAAGAATACGGTTATCTCCCCACTCGTCTTATTGTGGCGCACGGCATTCACGACGAGGTTGTTTACCATGCTTTCCAACAGAGAACGGTTGGCCTTTATCGGCAAGGAAGCCGTTGAAAAGTTTTGCTTCAAGATCAATCCTCCGGAGAGACTTTCGAGATAGGGCTGAAGGTCTTTTATCACCGTTATGACATCGACGGACTCCGTACGGCTGAACTGGTTGTTCTCCATCTTGGCCAACAGAAGCAGGTTTCGGTTCAAACGCGACAAACGGCTGTTCATTTGGTATAAATCCTGTATGATGGCGGCTTGCCGTTCGGTTAGCTCCGGCTGTTGGAGCAACAGGTCGAGCTTGCTTTGGAATACAGCCAATGGCGTTTGTAGCTCATGTGAGGCATTTTCCGTAAACTCTTTCTGTAACCGGTAGCTGTGAAGACTGTCTGTCATCAACCTTTGCAGGGCGATATTTAGTCTTACAAATTCTTTGGTGTCACTTTCCGCTAATTGTGGACATACTCCGTTTTCCAGCTTGAAATGTTCTATCGCCTCCAGTGTTTTATCAAACGGTTGCCATAACCGGCCGGAGATAAAACGCATCGTCAGCACGATAGCCACGCCCAATACCGTAACGATAAGTGCAAACTGTATCATGATACCATGCAGGATATCCTCTTCAAGGTCGAGGGCCGGAACCGGTTTCCCTTGCTGTACGGCTTCGATAATATCTATTATGTCCTCGGCATAGAAACTCTTGGTCAGCCAATAAAACAGAGGGGTTGCCAGCAGCAGGAGTATTGCCACGCAAACGATGAACTGCGTGAGCGATTTGTACATCAGGCTCTTCTTTTTCATAGTTCCGTCCATTTATATCCCGTTCCATACACATTCTTAATGCAATCTTTACATCCCGCAGCGGCAAGTTTCGCTTTCAGGTTCTTGATGTGGGTATAGACAAAATCGTGATTGTCCATCATGTCCGCCATTTCGCCACTAAGATGTTCAGCCATGGCGCTCTTCGATATGACACGGTCTTTATTTCCAATAAAAAACAATAGCAGTTCGTATTCCGACTTGGTAAGTTCTATCGGCGTTTCATTCACTACAGCCGACTTGTTCAACAAATCAATCCGTACTCCATTGCTCTCCAAGATATTGTTTGCCGCGAACTCCTTACGGCGGATAATGGCATAGATGCGCATACTGAGTTCGGGCAGGTGAAAAGGTTTGGCAAGGTAGTCATCCGCACCTATCTCCAATCCTTTCACTTTATCACCCAGCGAGTCTTTGGCCGATACGATAATCACACCTACCGGGTTACGTTGCTTCCGGATGTCACGCAGGATGTCGAGACCGTTGCCACCGGGCAGCATCAGGTCGAGCAACACGCAATCGTACTCATACAGGTTTACCTTCATCTTGGCATCGTCATAGGTGAAAGCCTGTTCGCACAGATATTTTTCACTACTGAGGTAGGCTACGATGCTATCCGAAAGACTTCGTTCGTCTTCTATGATCAATATCTTCATACTTTTCTACTTTATTAACATTACAATACTGCCACCCGTAATGAGCAATGCCCCGATGATAACCCGCAGACTGGCCGGCTCTTTCAGAAACAGAAAGGAAAGGCAGATGGTAATCACCACGCTCAATTTATCTATCGGTGCCACACGCGACACATCCCCCACCTGCAATGCCTTGAAGTAGAACAGCCACGAGAGACCTGTGGCAGCACCGGACAGAATAAGGAATATCCATGTATGTCCGCTGATGCCTTTCACCCCAGCAGTATGGTTTCCGGCAAGAACGATTCCCCAAGTGATAAACAAGATGACTGACGTGCGGATAGCCGTAGCCAGATCCGAATTGATATCTTTTACCCCGATTTTAGCAAACACAGCCGTCAGTGCGGCAAAGAGGGCCGAAAGTAAAGCATAATATTTCCACATAAATTTCTATTTATCGCAAAATTAGTGATTTACTGTTATTTCATTTACTCTTTTTATAAATTAATAGCATGATACTGGGCAATACTAACAGCAGCAAGGGCAAGCCGACAATAAATCCGCCGATGACAGCTACCGCCAACGGTTGTTGCATCTGTGCGCCGAGGCCGATACCGAGTGCCAATGGCATCAGGGCAAGTACGGCGCCGATAGCCGTCATCAGTTTGGGACGGATGCGCAGGGCGATGGCGTAATCTACAGCTTCGGATACATCGCCACCCGTGCGGCGGTTCATTCGATATTGCCATACGGTGAAGATAGCATTCTCCGCAATGATGCCCACCACCATGATGATGCCTGTGTAGCTGCTTACATTGAGTGGAACGCCCGTCAACCACAAAGCCAGCAGACAGCCGCAGATACCCAGCACGGAGATAAACAGTACGGTAAGCGAGATGCGCCATTCGCGGAAAAGGAACATCAATACGGCGAACACCAGCAACACGGCGAGCGAGAGAATCATCATCAGTTCACGGAACGACTGTTGCTGTTCGGAATAGGCCCCTCCATAGGAGATGCTGTAGCCTGCCGGAAGATGAAGCTGCGCATCGAGAGACGTTTGCAAGTCTGCTATCGCACTGCCCAAATCCCGGTTCTCCAAGCGGGCGGTCAGGGTGATGTTACTCTTCAGGTCTTCACGTCTCTGCTCTATCTCCCCCGGAATGACACGAACGTCGCAGAAGAAGCCGAGCGGACGGGTGCTGCCATCGGGCAGGAATATGGGCTGCTGTTCCAGCCATTCGGGAGAGTTGTCTTCGAAGTCCGTGAAACGGAGCAGGATGCGGCGCATCTGCTCGCCTTCCTGAACGGAACCTATTTGCAGTCCGCCCGTCATGACTGCCTGTGCCGGGTTAGGCTCTATCATATTGGCAGGCTGACAAAGGGGAACACCGCCCGTATGTGCCGTGAGCTGTTCCTGAAAATCGATCAGCGAAATGCCGAATTGCGAAAGGCGTTCCTGATTCGGGGTGAAGACCAGTGAGGCTCCGGCGGGTATCAGTCCGTTGTCAATGTCCACAATGCCCGGTACGGCTTCCATGACCTTCTCCACCTGTGCTGCTATCTTCTGCAAGGTTTCGTAATCGTTTCCGAATATCTTCACTTCGACGGGTTGCGCGGTACTCATCAAGTCGCCCAAAAGGTCGGCAATCCGTTGCCCGAAGCCGATGGTCATCAACGGAACGGCTTGCAATATTTCCCGGCGCAAGTCGCTGATGACTTCGGGGGTACTCGTTTTCCGGTCTGTTTTCAGCTGAATCAGATAGTCGCCGAAATTGCTCGGTCGTGTCTTGAAGGACATGCCGAGCGCCGTACGGCGCGAGTAAGTCTCCACATCGGGATGTGCCATGATGATACGTTCCATCTGCCGGCAGAGGCGGTCGGTCTCCTCGATGTCCGTTCCTGCGGGAGAATGGTAGTCGAGCACGATGGTTCCTTCATCCAAATCGGGCAGAAAGCCCGAAGAGAGCTGGGAAGAAGCATACCAGCCGCCCAAACCTAAAAGCAGGACGAACCCGGCGGCAACCAGCGGTTTGCGATAGACGACGGTCAGGAAATGAACTTTCCGGATGGAGTTCTCCTCAAGCGTTTTCACGTCCAGGTCTTTCGGGCGCAGTTGTTTCTTATAGCCGATGACGAGGTGCAGCACAGGAAGCAGCAACCATGTGACGAGGAACGAGGCGACAAGCGTAAGCTGCATCGTGTCGGACAGTTCCTTGAAAAAGCTGCCTGCCAGCCCGCTCATCAGCCGGAACGGGAAGTGGATGACAATTGTCGAAAGGGAGGAAGCCACCATGGCGGGAAAAAGATTACGGATGGCATGGCGCACGACAGTGAAGCGGTCCATGCCGGGACGTTCTTCGTGCTCCCGGTAAATCTGTTCGATAACGACAATGGCATCATCGATAATCAATCCCACCGAAGCGGCCATCGCACCGAGCGACATGACATTGATGGTGATTCCTGCCAGATAACAGAGCAGGATGCTGAAAGCCACCGTAACGGGGATGGTCAGCATCACCACCAGACTCGACCGCCAGGAGCGAAGAAACAGCACCATCACGATGATGGCGAGGAACAATCCCTCGTAGATGGTTTTCAGTACGCTGTGGATGCTGTCGCCTACGAAGGCACTCTGATTGTAATAGGGCTTGAGTTCATAGCCTGCCGGAAGCTGCTGCCTTATCTCGTCCGCCTTGCTTTCCACCTGCTTCGCGAAATCGATCAGATTCACGCCCGGTTGCTTCACCAGATCGACAAGTACGGCATCATTGCCATCAGCATTGATTTTCAGAAACTCCTGCTGTTCCTGTATCTCGACAGTCGCTATATCGCCCAGACGGACAATGCGCTTGCCGTCGTTGCGGACAATCACATTCCGCAATTCTTCCATGTCGTTGATACGTGTATCGGTCAGCGTCAGATACAGGCGGTTATAATCCGCCACGTTGCCGTTTCCCAATACATAATTCGTCTGTGCGAAAGCGGTCTTTATCTGTGCGGGAGTAATGCCGAGCGCCGTCATCTTCGCGGCATCGGGCTTCACGACGAACTCCTTCGCCTTGCCGCCGCGTACCACTACATTGCTGATACCATCTACTTGCGAGAACATGGGACGTACCACGAGGTTGCCCACATCGCGCAGGACAATGCGGCTGTGTGTCTTGCTCTCCAGCGTGAATCCATAGACCGGGAACAACGACTGGTTCATCGCCTCGGTGGAGATGACCGTACCGTCGGGCAGAAATCCCTTTATCTCATTGATACGGCTCTCCAGCTGGGTTTTCAAAGCATAGATATCCAGTCCCCACTTGAAGTAAACGTCTATCACGCAACTGCCCCGGCTGGTGCTGCTCTTGACGACCGTCGTACCCTGCACCTTCTTCACCGCGCTTTCCAAGGGTTTGGTGACGGTAATCATCATACGGTCTACGGGCTGCTGTCCGGCATCGGCTATCACCGTGATGCGGGGGAACAACACTTCGGGAAACAGGTTGGTCTGCATCTGCGTGTAGCACCACGCTCCGGCAAGCAGCAGAAGCAGCCCTACGAACAGGATAGGGCGGCTGTATAGCCGGTGAAGGCTTCGTTTCTGTATTGTGTTCATAAGGCGGCCTCCTCTTTCGTAACGACGACTTTCGCCCCGTCTTCCAGACCGTATCCACCCGTGAGGATAATGCGGTCTTGCGGTGACAAGGCATCCGATTTGATTTCGATTTCTGAAGCGTTGCTGTTGCCTACCTCAATGGGTACTCTGACTGCCGTACCATTATCTGCCAATTTCATCACCCAATGCTTCGTGAGCGTTTCATCACTTTGCACGGCGCTTTTGGGAAGTATCAAGCCTTTAGAAGAGGAATCGTTTTCTGTAAATACAGCCTTGACATTCATGCCTTCCGGCAAGAAAGGCGCTTTTGCCCGTGCAATTACCCGCTCCGATTGCGATACCATGTTCATTGTTACCAACGGGGCGTGGACGGTTGCCGTCAGCCGGGTTCCGTCGGGCAGTTCCAGCATACATTTGCTTCCGCTGTGCGCATACCGTTGCTGTTCGTAAGGGACATTAATTTCGAATACAAGGCTTCCGGCTTCGGCAACGGAGCAAAGCACAGCGCCTTCGGTGACATAACTTCCCGCCTGCTGCTGCACATCGAGAACAATACCGTCGCGTTCTACCTTTATGGGAATGACTGCATGGTTGCCATTTCCCAAAGCGTGCTGTTCTTTACTTTCTATCCGGTAAAGTACATCTCCGGCTTTCACCCTTGAACCGGGCTGTACAAGAACTTCCGTGATGAACGCCGGAATCGGGGCGCTGACCACCGACTTGTTCTGGTACATCGTAGTGGCTGATAATATGATTTCCTTCTCGATTTTGCCGAAAGCCGTATGAGTCAGCGTGCCTGCCGTTCCGGGCTTCTCTTCCTGCATGTTTCCGTTAGATGTGCCTCTTTGCCCGCATCCGCCAAGGCTTACTATAAGCAATAATAAAACGATCTGATATTTCATGACTGTAATGATTTGATATTACCAATTCCAATAATTATAGGCGGCTTTGACAAGCTGCCT
>OGUN01002777.1_pt1 | contig 10053 bp, 3 predicted proteins | sample 1553621 | NCBI WGS metagenome assembly OGUN01 (sample SAMEA2580300, study PRJEB22360) | human gut metagenome | biome: human gut; feature: human-associated habitat; material: faeces | place: Denmark | collected 2008/2010
CAGCTCGTAGTCCGCCAGCGGGTACTTCACGCCGGTGTCCTGATCGGTGATGACGGCGAACGGGGTGACTTCGGAGCCCGTGCCAGCAGAGGTCGGGATGGCGATGAAGTATGCCTTTTCGCCCATCTTCGGGAAGGTGTACACGCGCTTGCGGATATCCATGAAACGCATCGCCATGTCGAGGAAGTCCACTTCCGGATGCTCGTACATGACCCACATAATCTTGCCAGCGTCCATTGCGGAACCGCCGCCGATGGCGATAATGCAGTCCGGCTGGAAGGAGGTCATGGCCTTTGCGCCTTCCTTCGCGCAGGCGAGGGACGGGTCGGGCGCAACATCGTAGAACGTGGTGTGGACGATGCCCAGCTCATCCAGCTTGTCGGTAATCGCCTTGGTGAAGCCGGATTTGAACAGGAACGCGTCGGTGACGATGAAGCAGCGCTTCTTGCCCATAACTGCCTTGAGTTCATTCAGGGCGACGGGCAGGCAGCCCTTCTTGAGGTAGACCTTTTCAGGCGCACGGAACCACAGCATATTCTCCCTCCGGATGGCAACAGTCTTGACATTCAGCAGGTGCTTGACGCCGACGTTCTCAGAGACGGAGTTGCCGCCCCACGAGCCGCAGCCCAGCGTCAGCGACGGACGCAGCATGAAGTTGTACAGGTCGCCGATGCCGCCCTGAGAGGAAGGCGTGTTGACGAGAATACGGCAGGTCTTCATGCGCGCGGCGAAGCGGTCAATCAAATCCTTGCGGGTGACGGCGTTCAGGTAGATAGAAGAGGTGTGGCCGTAGCCGCCGTCAGCAATCAGGTGTTCCGCCTTGTCGAACGCATCGTCGATGTCCTTGGCGCGGTACATCGCCAGTACGGGAGAGAGCTTCTCATGCGCGAACTCTTCAGAAATATCCACGGATTCGACTTCACCAATCAGCACCTTGGCGGTTTCCGGCACGTCCACGCCCGCGAGCTTGGCGATGGTGTGCGCCTTCTGACCGACGATCTTGGCATTCAGCGCGCCGTTGATGATGATGGTCTTGCGCACCTTGTCCAGCTCTTCGCCTTCGAGGAAGTACGCGCCGCGCTTGGCGAACTCCGCCTTCACTGCGTCGTAGATGCTGTCCAGCACGATGGTGGACTGCTCGGACGCGCAGATCATGCCGTTGTCGAACGTCTTGGAGTGCAGGATGGAGTTGACGGCCACCTTCACGTCAGCGGATTCGTCGATAATCGCGGGCGTGTTGCCAGCGCCGACGCCCAGGGCAGGCTTGCCGGAGGAGTATGCCGCCTTGACCATGCCGGGGCCGCCGGTGGCAAGGATGATGTCGGCTTCCTTCATCGCCATGTTGGTCAGCTCCAGCGAGGGAACATCGACCCACGAGATGATGTCTTCGGGCGCGCCGGCAGCCACAGCGGCTTCCAGCACAACCTTCGCGGCGGCGATGGTGGACTTCTTCGCGCGCGGATGGGGAGAGATGATGATGCCGTTGCGGGTCTTGAGGCAAATCAGCGTCTTAAAAATGGCGGTAGATGTGGGGTTGGTGGTCGGGATGACCGCCGCGACGACGCCGATAGGTTCTGCAACCTTCATCATGCCGAATGCTTCGTCGCGCTCCAGCACGCCAACGGTCTGCGTGTCCTTGTAGGCGTTGTAGATGTATTCAGCGGCGTAGTGGTTCTTGATGACCTTATCTTCCACCACGCCCATGCCGGTTTCTTCCACCGCCATCTTCGCCAGCGGGATGCGCATGTTGTTCGCGGCGAGGGCAGCTGCCTTGAAAATCTTGTCCACCTGCTCCTGCGTGTAGGTCGCATAGACCTTTTGTGCCGCGCGGACGCGGGCGAGGGCAGCCTCGAAGCTCTCCACGCTATCGACGATCGGATACTCTTTCGCCATGATACTCTCTCCTTATGCTTCATCCGTCCTGCGGGGATGCGCCCGCGAACGGGGGATGTCGGTGTTTGTCGGGGTGACGAGAACAGTGTAGCAGATTGTTAAGCTCTTGTCAAGTGGCTGACACGATTTTAACGATATTTTTTTCACAATTTAATACGTTTTCGGAACAGGATGAATGGAATGGCGGATAGATGGGCGAAGGGGACAAATGCAAAAAGCGCTGTACAGTAAAAAAACAGCGGATGAATGTCGAACTTGCTGTTCTTGCTTGAAAATGTGCGGAAGATGCGGTATAATGGGGTGGAAAAGCACTGGAAGGGGAGGGAAGCGCGTGAAAAGGAGTAGCACAGATACTTGTTGCCTCACGTTGCCGCTTAAATTGGAAAAGTGGCAGTCCGACCGCCTTGAAAAACGCTTTGAAATTGGTAGACAAATCTATAATACGATAGTTCATGCGGAGTTGAAGAAACTGCGCAAACTCGAAAGAACGCAGCAATATCAAGAAATTGAACAGAAGCTGGAAAACGCGAAGCAAGAAGAAACAAAAGAACTTTGGAAAAAGAAACGACAATTGCTGGATCAAAATGGACTTAGCGAAAACCACTTTAAGGCGGATATGAAACATTATTATCCGCATTTCAAGGATAACATTGCTTCAAGCGTGGCAGTTCATGGAATTGCGTCACAAGCTTGGACGGCGTTTGAAAAAGTGCTGCTTTCAAAAGATGGAAAGATGGTGCATTTTAAGAAAAAGGGAGAATTATCCTCGCTGAGAGGTTATTCACAGGCGGGAAAGAGTGGTGGCATCGAAATAATTTTTCGCGGTAGTTACGTCGAATGGAAAGGGCTGAAACTTCCGCTGCAACTGTCACCCAACAACGAGTATGAAACAGAAATGCTCAGCAAGCGCGTGAAATACGTCCGTATTCTACGCAAAGACGGCAAAACGAAGACGCATTGGTACGCACAGCTTGCTTTGGAAGGAAAACCGGCGGTGAAGCGTGATTCGATAAGCGGTGCGCCGAAGCATCCCGTCGGGCATGGTGTCGTCGGCATCGACATTGGCACGCGAACGCTGGCATACTCGACCGATAGCGAGGTTAACCTGCTGGAATTGGCTGACCGTGTGCAGAACATAGAGCAAGAAAAGCGACGCTTACAGCGTAAAATGGACAGAAGCCGACGGGCGATGAATCCGGGAAATTATAAGCCGGATGGTAGCATTAAGCAAGGGGTGAAACTGACGTGGAACAATTCCAAGCGATATAAGCGGATTCAGCACCAGTATGCTATGATTCAGCATCATCAGGCGGATATCCGAAAACAGCAGCATAACGAATTGGCGAATTACCTGCTGACGCTGGGTGATTGCTTCTTTGTGGAAGATATGGACTACCGTGCATTAACCCGTAAAGCGAAGAAAACAGAAATTTCCGAAAAGACGGGGCGCTATAAACGGAAAAAGCGCTTCGGGAAGTCCATTGCGAATAAAGCACCGTCGATGCTGATTGCCCTGCTGGATCAGAAATGTAAATCACTGAATCTGGAAGGAGTCAAAAAGGTAGATACGGCGGGAAAAGCAAGCCAGTATAATCATCAGACAGACGAATGCAAGGCAAAGGAGTTGAAAGAACGCTGGAACATTATGCCGGACGGCGAACGCATACAGCGCGATTTGTACTCGGCGTTCCTGCTCCAGCATTGCAGAAGAGATTTGCCGGAATATAATAGGAAGAAATTGCAGGAAGCATTCGGAAACGAGCTTTATCGGGTCTTTGATCGCGAAGCACTCCAACGGGACTATCCGAAATTTGTGGAATACCATCGGAAGACGATTCAACGCCTTTCCGCGCTGCCCAAAACGATTGCCAGCATGGGCATCAGGCGAATCATCAGCTAACATGAAAATCCGGTGCGGTTCGCACCAACAAAACCGGTCGATTGTCCGTCCGGGGCTGTCGCTAATGGCGGCAAAGGTCGCCTTGACAGCAGAAGAGTTTCGGGAAAATAGTCAGCGCAGCATTGATTTGTTCAATACTGAAAAGCTATCTACCGACTCAACACGCGTTCTGAAAAGTGTATATTGCAATTCTGTGCATTTCTGCCGTTGCAATCTGCACGGAGCGTGTGGAGGCAAAGGCTAACGGGAATATAAGGACAACCCCACAACGGGTTGCAATCTGCACGGAGCGTGTGGAGGCAAAGAATATCTGATCCGCTCCGCGGAGTTGAACAAGTCGTTGCAATCTGCACGGAGCGTGTGGAGGCAAAGAGGTACTCGTATTCACTCCCGGCGAGTCCTTTAAGTTGCAATCTGCACGGAGCGTGTGGAGGCAAAGAATTATTCTAAAGTCCGCTATCCGTGGACAGAACTGTTGCAATCTGCACGGAGCGTGTGGAGGCAAAGTTTATAAGCCCCCTTCTCAACAACTCATTATAGAGTTGCAATCTGCACGGAGCGTGTGGAGGCAAAGGATTGCGCAGGGTAGCGCCTGTTATGCTCATCGTACGTTGCAATCTGCACGGAGCGTGTGGAGGCAAAGGCGACGGTTTCCGGCATGACCGCCGAAGAGTTCAAGTTGCAATCTGCACGGAGCGTGTGGAGGCAAAGAGAGACTGCCTCGCCGTTTTGCACCGCAGCGACAATGTTGCAATCTGCACGGAGCGTGTGGAGGCAAAGCGCTTCCAGCCATCGTCAGGCGAGGATGCACGCTGTTGCAATCTGCACGGAGCGTGTGGAGGCAAAGTTTAAGTCCATGCAGATATTTCATTGCGTTTCTCGTTGCAATCTGCACGGAGCGTGTGGAGGCAAAGCTTTTTGTCCACCATCTCTACCGGGTCAAACGGATCGTTGCAATCTGCACGGAGCGTGTGGAGGCAAAGCGCTCCTTCGGCGGCGTCCAATGGTCATCCACCCGGTTGCAATCTGCACGGAGCGTGTGGAGGCAAAGAGAAGTAAGTTACTAACTGATTATAGTTATATGGTTGCAATCTGCACGGAGCGTGTGGAGGCAAAGGCGATTTGCTGGAAAACCTTGTCAAACTGCGCCTGTTGCAATCTGCACGGAGCGTGTGGAGGCAAAGCTGCACTGTCATGGTTTTTTCTTCCTTTCCTTTTCGTTGCAATCTGCACGGAGCGTGTGGAGGCAAAGATTGGAAATTTCTGATTTAACATCACATCGGGAGTTGCAATCTGCACGGAGCGTGTGGAGGCAAAGATCAAATAGCACATTTTTTTTGCTTAGCTATAAAAGTTGCAATCTGCACGGAGCGTGTGGAGGCAAAGTATCAGCCAACAACCGTGATGATTGCAAATCCACGTTGCAATCTGCACGGAGCGTGTGGAGGCAAAGGGACATGTGTCTCATCCTTTCCTATTTTATAAGCGTTGCAATCTGCACGGAGCGTGTGGAGGCAAAGCTGGATGGTAGGCGTCAGGTCGCTGGCAATCTGCGTTGCAATCTGCACGGAGCGTGTGGAGGCAAAGATGCCTCCTTACAGTTTGTCGATAGCGTCCCGCGTTGCAATCTGCACGGAGCGTGTGGAGGCAAAGTATCCGCGTCGTCCAGCACCCAAATCCCGGTAATGTTGCAATCTGCACGGAGCGTGTGGAGGCAAAGATGTTCCCGACATTCGCGCCGTGGGCATCACGGTTCGTTGCAATCTGCACGGAGCGTGTGGAGGCAAAGAGGATACATGGATAGAGTTATAACTTTATATCGTTGCAATCTGCACGGAGCGTGTGGAGGCAAAGCACAAGCCAGATAGGGCCACCGGCACAAGCCGGACGGGTTGCAATCTGCACGGAGCGTGTGGAGGCAAAGGACGACCCGTTTGACATGGTGGAGCGAATTGAGGTTGCAATCTGCACGGAGCGTGTGGAGGCAAAGATCTTGCTCTCCTGACGATCTGCGACGCGCACACGTTGCAATCTGCACGGAGCGTGTGGAGGCAAAGAAGTCTTCACGCCACTTAGAGAGCAGAAGCGGCGGTTGCAATCTGCACGGAGCGTGTGGAGGCAAAGATCAGCTTTCCTCCTCCATTTTTCCCGTCCATTGCGTTGCAATCTGCACGGAGCGTGTGGAGGCAAAGTTGAAATGATTGCGGGGCGTTACTTCTTCGCGCCGGTTGCAATCTGCACGGAGCGTATGGAGGCAAAGCATTTTGGTGTTGGCTGTCTGTCTTTGTCGATTTGTTGCAATCTGCACGGGATGTGTGGAAGGTATTGCAGTATCCCTCTACGAAAAATCCGAGAAAATTTATGCAGACCTATTGCATTTTTATTCATCTTGGTGTATAATCCATCCTGTCCGGCAGACGGACACAAAAATGATGAAAATCAGGATGAAGATAAAGGAGTCGATTGTTATGGCGAAGATGCGCGTATTGCTGGCTTATTCCGGTGGTCTGGATACCTCGATTATCGTGCCGTGGCTGAAGGAAAATTATGACTGCGATGTGGTCTGCGTTGCGGGCGACGTCGGGCAGGGCGAGGAACTCGAGCCCCTCCACGAGAAGGCGAAAAAGTGCGGCGCGGAAAAGCTGTATATCGAAGACCTGCGCAAGGAGTTCGTCGAGGACTTCATTTGGCCGACGCTCAAGGCGGGCGCGGTCTACGAGGGCAAGTATCTGCTGGGCACGTCCTTCGCACGGCCGCTGATTGCCAAGCGCCTCGTCGAAATCGCTCACAAGGAGAACTGCACTGCCATCTGCCACGGCTGCACCGGCAAGGGCAACGACCAAGTCCGCTTCGAGCTGACCATCAAGGCGTTCGACCCGAACATGCAGATTATCGCACCGTGGCGTATCTGGGATATCAAGACCCGCGAGGAGGAAATTGACTACGCCGAAAAGCGCGGCATCCCCGTCCCAGTGAAGAAGGATCGCCCGTATTCGATGGACCGCAACATCTGGCACATCAGCCACGAGGGCGCGGATTTGGAAGATCCGTGGAACGAGCCGCCGGAAGATCTGCTGCTGACGATGGTCACGCCCGAAAAAGCGCCTGATCAGCCCGAATACGTCACGGTGGACTTCGAGCAGGGCGTGCCGGTCGCCATCAACGGCGAAAAGCTGGACGCGGTGGATTTGCTGACGAAGGCGAACGAAATCGCGGGTCGCAACGGCGTTGGCTGCGCGGATTTGGTGGAGAACCGTCTGGTGGGCATGAAGTCCCGCGGCGTGTACGAAACCCCCGGCGGAACGATGCTCTACGCCGCGCACGGCATCCTCGAATCCATCACGCTTGACCGCGCGACCAGCCACTACAAGGAGCTGGTTGCGAGCAAGTTCGCGGAGCTGGTGTACGACGGCATGTGGTACACGCCCCTGCGCGAGGCGCTCTCCGCGTTTGTGGACAGCACGCAGCAGGCGGTCAACGGCACGGTGAAGCTGAAGCTGTACAAGGGCAACTGCATCAATGCGGGTGTGAAGTCGCCGAACAGCCTGTACATGGAGGAAATCGCTACATTCGGCGACAGCCACGACCTGTACAGCCACAAGGATTCTGCGGGCTTCATCAACCTGCTCGGTCTGCCGCTGAAGGTCAAGGCGATGGTGGAGCAGAAGAATAAGAAGTAATTTAAAGCAACACCGCACAACTCGGCGGCTGACCGCCTCATTTGTGTAAATATGATAACTGTGGTGTCCAGCAAGTCCTGCACTGAATTCGGGAGTAGAGCCCCCAATAGTATAAACGCGCTCGTCGGAAGGTCGGCGGGCGCGTTTTCTGTGCGAATTTGAAATTTGGAGGGGGTTGAGGCAGCTGATTTCAGAAAAAAACGATTTTCTGAAATGTGGTTACACGCCGACACGAAAGTCGTTGTGAAGATACACAACAATTTGCCATGTTTTTGTTAGAAATGTAAGAAATATATAATTCTTCAAGAAAACACTTGACTTTTTTCAGGAGAGGGGTAAAATAAAAGCAGTATATTATAAGGAGGCGGTGGACTGTACTATAAAATATGTATTTGTGAGTAAAACTGCATTGGGGGGAAGAAACACAGAAAACAAGATAAATGGTGGAATATGACGATAAAGAGCAGAATGAAATTACTGTTTTTTAACGGAAAGACTATTGAAAACAATGACAAGGAGGGGAAATAATGTCTAATCCGAACAATGGTGGCATGGGGTTCTGGGGCGTTGTTGGCGCAATCATCGTGGCAGTGCTCATACTATCATTCGCTTAATGAATAAATTCAAAAGGATGGATGATATCAGTAAAATTGTTTGCGTCCTATTCCTATATGCACTGAATCGTTTTTACTTGAAAAATGTCGTTGTTATACCCGCAATATCGTACATCTTAAAATGTCATTTTAATGATTTTTTAGGAGGAATTTTCATAATCGCGTATATCAATTTGATTTTAGAGCATAGCAAATATCGTCATTATCGAGTGGATACGGTTTCGATGGCAGTCACAATAACGCTAATATGCGGAATATTCTGGGAGTACGTTGCGCCTTTCTTTGTGCATCAAGGAGTTAGTGATGTCTATGACGTTATCGCATATGTACTTGGCGGAATAACTTATTTGTTGTTGTAACGTGTTGTTCCAGTCAAGATTAACTGATATTCACATTGTTGAAATAGTTCGATTTCCTTCGTGACATATCGGGGGAATTTTTATTAATGCAGAACTTATTAAAAGATTAGAAATTAAAAAAAGAGCCAGCTTCTCACGAAACTGGCTCTTTTTTGGCAGGGGCAGAAGGACTCGAACCCTCAACAAAGGTTTTGGAGACCCACGTGTTACCATTACACCATGCCCCTATGCGGTTTGTCCGGGATTGCCGGAACAAGATTTAGTTTAGCACTTTTTCGGGCGTTTGTCAAGCGGTTTTGCGAAAATTGTTCCGAATTGGCAGAAAATCGCCCGGCGCTTTACAAAACCCGCGGCGCATGGTATGATGAGGGCAGGAAAGTCGGCGGGAGGGACGCGCGTGCAGTGGGCGGAACGGGTTCGGGCGTATGTGCGGATGCATGGCGCGGGGTACACGCTGCACCGCGCGGGTGAAATGCTGGCGGCACGGGTGCTGCTGCGGGACGAATGGCGATTCCGGCGGGAGCGCACGTCTAAGCGCGAGCTGGCGGCCCAGCGCGCGCACCCCTTCCCGGATGTGCGCATCAGCGTCGTCGTCCCCGTGTTCAACACGCGCCCGAAATTCCTACGCGCGCTGGCGGATTCGCTGCTTGCCCAGACGCACGGCGCGTGGGAAGCCTGCCTGTACGATGGCGGCAGCACGTCCGCCGAGACGCGAAAGGCGCTGGAGGCAATTGCCGTGCGGGACAGCCGATTCCGCGTCGCGTTTGGGGCGGAAAACGCGGGCATATCCGGCAACACGAACCGCGCGATTAAAATGGCGACGGGGGAGTATATCGCCCTGTGCGACCACGACGATGTGCTTGCGCCGGATGCGCTCTGGCGGATTGCGGAAGCCATCGACGCGCACCACCCCGACGTGCTCTACACCGATGAGGATAAGCTGACCGCCCACGGCGCGATTCATGTTGATGCGCACCGCAAGCCGGATTTCTGCCCGGACAACCTGCGCTCCGGCAACTATATCTGCCATTTGTCGGTGATTCGGCGGACGCTGCTGGATGCCATCGGCGGATTACGACCGGCATTCGACGGGTCGCAGGATCACGATTTGCTGCTCCGCGCGTGCGAGCGGGCGGACGGCGTCATCCACATTCCACGCGTGCTGTACCACTGGCGGACGCTGCAGGGGTCGATGAGCCACACGAAATTGGCGGTTTGCCTGGACGCGGCGGCGCGGGCGGTGGAAGAGAGTATGCGACGCACCGGGTTTCCGGGAACGTGCCGGGTGGAGGACGGCGTGCTGCGGCTGCGGTATGACGTGGGGGATTTTACCGTCGCGGCACTGCGGCTTGCGCGGGATGCGTCCGCGGCGGATGTGAACCGTTTGGCGGCGGATTCGTCGGCAGACATGCTGCTGTTCCTGTGGGGGGACACGGCGGCACCTGATGCGGACGGCTTGCGGGAGATGATGATGTACGCGCAGCGCCCGGATGTGTGCGCGGTGATGCCGCTGGTGGCGGATGCACGTAATCGGGTGCTTCATGCCGGATATGACATTCTGCCGGACGGCACAGTGCAGTCACGGAATCGCGGCTTGCCGGTGTCAG
>OGUN01002778.1_pt1 | contig 10049 bp, 8 predicted proteins | sample 1553621 | NCBI WGS metagenome assembly OGUN01 (sample SAMEA2580300, study PRJEB22360) | human gut metagenome | biome: human gut; feature: human-associated habitat; material: faeces | place: Denmark | collected 2008/2010
ATACCTTGCAAAATTTATTTTGTTTGATAGGCTTTAGAGAAAACGGATTAAAGTTCCGCCGCCGCGTACTCGCGTACTGTGGTACGTAAGGGAAAAATTAATTCGTTTTATCAAAGAATACCTTGCAAAATTTATTTTGTTTGATAGGCTTTAGAGAAAACGGATTAAAGTTTGACCGCCGCGTACTGCGGTACGCAAGGGAAAAATTAATTCGTTTTATCAAAGATTATCAGACAAAATCAGACCTCATCGTCCCAGTTGTCGTCTAACTCAAAGTCCTTATGCATAAGCTCACGAACCGCCTCGATTATGCCGTTGGCGTCGATGCCGACCATGGACATAATGTCCTCGTGGAGACCGATGGGAGCGAACTTGTCGGGGTGACCGAGCTTCTTGAAGGCGCAGCCCTTACCGGATTCAACAACAACCTCGGCAACGGCAGAGCCGAGACCGCCGATTATGTTGTGGTCCTCAACCGTGATTATACGGCGAGTATCCTGAACAGCCTTTAAGATAGCTTCTTTATCGATGGGCTTAATGGTGTGCATATTGAGCACGCGAACCTTAAGTCCGTCTGCACTCTCAAGGAATTTGGCAGCCTCACGAGCCTGGAATACACAGGAGCCGCAGGCTATTACGGTAATGTCGGTGCCGGGATGAACCTCAACAGCCTTACCTACTTCAAAGCCGTAATCCTCATTATCATAAAGAACACGGTCAAAGCCGCGGTTAATTCTGATGTAATACGGGCCGAAGTTTTCATAAGCGGCGCGAACCGCATTTGCCGTCTCATAACCGTCTGCCGGGCAGATAACGGTGAGATTGGGCATAGCTCTTGTAACCGCAAGGTCAACAATAGCGTGGTGAGTAGAACCCGCCTGACCGAAAGAGGTGCCGGAATGCGTAGCTATAATTTTAGCGTTGACATTCTGATAGCAGATATCGGTGTGCAGCTGATCTGCCGCACGAAGTGATGCAAACACGGAGAAGGTCGAGGCAAAGGGAACGAGCCCCGCTCTTGCCATACCTGCCGCTACGCCGATCATATTCTGCTCTGCGATACCGACATTGAAAACTCTGTCGGGGCACGCATTTGTGAAGTCCTGAAGCTTTGTGGAGGTTGCAAGGTCAGCTGTGACCGCAACTATTTCTTTATGCTCCTTGGCAAGGTCCGCCAAGGTTTTTCCGTAAATCTCCGAGGTGGAAAGCTCGGGAGTCTCAATTACGTTATATACAAATCCGCCTGCCATTATTCAAACTCCTTTCCGCAGCGAGCTATACGCTCAGCACTGTATTCATCAAGGTCTTTTGCAGCAACCTTTGCCATTTCTTCATCAATGGCGCCGTAATGCCACTTGTAGTTACCGCTTGTAAGCTTAATTCCGACGCCCTTAATGGTATCGGCAACTATAACGGTAGGCTGATCCTTGGTCTTGTGTGCCTCATCAATAGCCTTGCAGAGAGAAACAATGTTGTTGCCCTCGCAAACGATTGTATGGAAGCCGAATGCAACGAATTTATCCGCAAGCGGTTCAAGCTTCATAACATCCTCGGTGTTGCCGTCTATCATGCAGTGGTTACGGTCAACAATCGTGATGCAGTTTGTAAGATTGTAATGACGGATGGTCATAAGGCCTTCCCAGTTTGAACCCTCGTCAAGCTCACCGTCGCCTGTTACAACGTAGGTGTAGTAGTCCTTGCCGAGAACTCTTGCGGCAATTGCAGTGCCGGCCGCTATCGGAATGCCGTGACCGAGAGAGCCGGTGGAAGCGTCAACGCCCGCAACCTTATTTGAGTCAAGATGGATACCCATCTTGGAATTTGTAAGGTTAAAGGTCTTGAGCTGCTCGGGATCATTATAGCCGAAATCGCAAAGCACGGGTGCATAAGCTATGCCGGCGTGACCCTTACTGAGTATGAATCTGTCGCGATCCTCCCACTTCGGATCTTCCTTTTTAATGTTAAGGTATCTGTGATACATAACGGTAAGAATGTCCATAACGCTCATTCCGCCGCCAATATGACCGCTTCCCGCCCAAACCGTGGTCTGAAGACAGAGATGCCTTAAATCATTGGCTTTTTTCTCAAGCGCGAGCCATTCCTCCTTGGTCAAAGGTGCTCTTTCCATAATTTTCCTCCCTGAATGTAAAGTTTTGTATTACGGGCGGCCGCGCTCCACGCACAGCCGCCTTAAATCCGTGTTTGAAATCAGCCCTTGAGCTCGGGGTGATTTTTCTCAACTACCGAGAATGCGTCCTCAGCTATCTCTATGGACTTTTTGATGTCCTCGTCGGTAACGGCGGCATTCATAAAGTGGTTGTGGTGTGACGCGAGGAACAGGCCGCGGCTTACGCACTCGGATATCCACTCCTGATGAAGCATAAGGCTGTCATCGTTTGCGATACGAAGATAGAAGAGTGCCGGTTCACCGGTAACCACAAGGTCAAAGCCGTGCTCTTTACCGGCAGCCTTAAAGCCCTCGGTAAGCTTTGTGCCCATTTCGCGGAACATCTTGGGTGTGTTAAGCTTTTTCATCTTGTCGATGCAGGCTATGGAAGCGGCGAAGGGGATTGCGCTCATCCAGTAAGAGCCTGTGTATGTAACGCCTGAAACGGTGGCTTTCATATGCTCGCCGCCGCAGAGAGCAGACATATTGTATCCGTTTGCAAGAGCCTTGCAGAAGCAGATAAGGTCGGCTTTGATTCCGTAATAATGGTCTGAGCCGGCTATATCAAGGCGGAAGCCCGTTCTTACGTCGTCAAAGATAAGAACCATACCGTGATCGTCGCAGAACTTACGAACAGCCTGCCAATACTCCTTGGAGGCGCAGCGGTTGTCGTAGAAGTTGCCGTGATCGTACGGCTGAGCTATGAGGCCTGCAACGTCGCCGTCGCAAGCGTTGTAAGCGTCCTCAAGAGCCTGAAGATCAAACCACGGAACAACAACGTTGTTTGCAACCTCTTCGGGAAGAATGCCGGGGTAGTCTATCTTCTGACCCCACTGGAAGTCGCCGTGATAATAGCCCTTTAAGAAGAACATCTTTTTCTTGTGGGTGTGTGCACGAGCGGTCATAACCGCAAGCGTTGTAACGTCGGAGCCGTTCTTTGCAAAGAATGCCCAGTCTGCGGAAGCTACGGTATTTACAAGATTTTCGGCACACTCAACCATAACCTTTGACGGAGAGGTTGTGCAGTTGCCGAGCTTCATCTGCTTCATAGCGGCAGCATCAACATCGGGGTCGTTATAGCCGAGCACATTGGGGCCGTAAGCGCACATATAATCTATGTACTTGTTGCCGTCAACGTCCCAAAAATATGTACCCTTTGCTTTTTCGGAATAGAAAGGCCATTTTGAAACGGGAACCCAAAGACCCTCTGCGGGACCGAGGTGACCGTAAATACCGGAGGGTATTACCTTAATGGCTCTGTCAAAGTATTCATGGCTCTTAGTGTGTTTGTATTCCGGGAATTTACTCATATTTATCGCCCTCCTTATGCTAAATACAGAGCTACTCTGTCGAGTATTCTGTTCATATTGTCTACCATGGAAAGCATGCCGCGAATCTCAACGGTACCCTTACCTATACATTCAAGAGAATTAACTTTGCCGTTGAAGAGATCGTAAGCAAGGTCAATGGTGTCAAACTGCATAATAGCTCTCGGTTTTTTCGGATATTCCTTGATTGTTACAAGGTGATGATCCTTAACGCGAATTGTTGCGGCGGGGCCGTCTTTAATGCAAAATGCTATATCACCGTCAAGCATATAAGAAGCGCTTGCCTGGCCGATTTTATCCTGATTGCCTATCTGAGACAGCGCAACGGAAATGGTGTAGAATGTAAGCTTAGTCGAAAGCTCAAAAAACGCCCTGTCCTTAAGAGCCTCTTCGCTCGGCTGCATTACTTCTGAAAGTCGGTCGGTAAGGGCCGTAAAGGTCTTGAGAAGGAAACCTATCTTGGTAAGACCCTTAAGCGGTACAGGAGTAACGGTTCCGTCAATTACGCCGTTGAATTTTTCGCAGGAAGAAAGCGGTATGTAAATATCGCAGTCTCTCACTCCGTCTTCCATACGGCAGCCGCTCTTTGTAAATTTAATTGTTGCAGACGGTCCGTGCTTAACATCGAAACAAACGGATACCGGCTTTTTAAGTCCGGATAATATCTCCTTGGCCTTGTCGTCAAGCTCACAGAGATTTTCGAGAGTTCCGAGGACGGCATACATATTGATGTATGCAAGTGTTTTTGTGTCGGTCAATTTAATTCCTCCTTCGCTTCTTTTAATAAATAAACCGAAATAGCATATAACTATGCATTTAATAATAACAAAATCTTTATCTAAAGTCAACGAAAACCGAACACTTTCCCAATAAATTTTATTTAAAAAGCATTTGCAATTTTATAAAAATTTTTAATGATTTTTTTAAATATGTATGGTATAATGTAACCCGTATACGGCAAACTCCATTCTTTTTACGAAAGGAAACACGATAAATGTCACTGTTAACCAAAATTTTCGGAGATTATTCGTCGAAAGAAGTAAAACGCGTAATGCCCATTCAAAAAAAGGTATTAAGCTATGAGGACGAATATTCTCGCCTTTCCGACGAGGAGCTGAAGGCGAAGACTCCGGAGTTCAAAGAAAGACTTAAAAACGGCGAAACGCTCGACGATATTCTCCCCGAAGCATTTGCGGTATGCCGCGAGGCTTCATCAAGAGTTCTCAATATGAAGCACTTCCCGGTTCAGATAATCGGCGGTATCATACTTCACCAGGGTCGTATTGCCGAGATGAAAACGGGCGAGGGCAAAACCCTCGTCGCAACATTGCCCGCTTACCTCAACGCTCTTTCCGGAAAAGGCGTTCACATAGTAACCGTCAACGATTATCTTGCCCGCCGCGACTCGGAGTGGATGGGCAAGCTCTACCGCTTCCTCGGTCTTTCCGTAGGACTTATAGTCCACGAGCTCAACAACGACGAGAGAAGGGCGGCATACTCCGCCGACATAACCTACGGCACAAACAATGAGATGGGCTTTGACTATCTTCGAGACAATATGATAGCCTATGCGGAGCAGAGAGTTCAGCGCGGTCACTCGTTTGCCATCGTGGACGAGGTTGACTCGATCCTTATCGATGAAGCGAGAACACCCCTTATCATATCAGGCGTCGGCGACAAGTCGACAGACCTTTATAAGATTGCCGACAGCTTCGCAAAAACCCTTAAAAAGGTTACCGTAAAGGAGCTCGACTCAAAGCAGAACGCCGAGGAGGAGCTTTCCGAGGACGGCGACTTCGTAGTTGACGAAAAGGCGAAAACCGCAACGCTCACAAAATCCGGTATTGCAAAGGCAGAGGCATATTTTAACCTTGAGAACCTTATGGACAGCGAGAACATAACCGTTCTCCACCACATAGAGCAGGCAATAAAAGCCATAGGCGTTATGAAACGCGACGTTGACTACGTTGTAAAGGACGGAGAAGTTCTCATAGTTGACGAATTCACCGGACGTATAATGCTCGGCCGTCGTTACAGCGAGGGTCTGCACCAGGCTATCGAGGCAAAGGAGGGCGTTAAGGTAGAGAGAGAGTCTAAGACGCTCGCCACCATCACCTTCCAGAATTACTTCAGACTTTACGATAAGCTTTCGGGTATGACCGGTACCGCCATGACAGAGAGCACCGAGTTCCAGGAGATTTACTCTCTCGATGTCATTTCGATTCCGACTAACAAGCCGATGATAAGAATCGACGACCCGGACGTTCTCTACAAAACGGAACAGGCTAAATTCAATGCGATAATCGACCGCATTATAGAATGTCACGAAAACGGTCAGCCCGTGCTCGTGGGTACGATAAGCATCGAAAAGAGCGAGGCTTTGTCAAAGGCACTCAAAAAACGCGGTATAAAGCACGAGGTACTCAACGCCAAGTACCACGAAAAAGAAGCCGAAATCATAGCTCAGGCAGGTAAATTCGGAGCCGTGACGATAGCCACCAATATGGCAGGCCGCGGTACCGATATTATTCTCGGAGGAAACCCCGAATACATGGCAAAGGCCGAGATGCGTAAAAAGGGCTATTCGGATGAGCTTATCGCCGAGGCAACAGGTTATGCAGAGACTTCCGACGAAGAGATTCTCGAAGCGAGAAAGACATTCCGTGAGCTTGAAAACAAGCACAAGGAAGAGCTCAAGGACGAAGCCGCAAAGGTTAGAAATGCAGGCGGTCTTTACATCATAGGCACGGAACGCCACGAGTCGAGACGAATCGACAATCAGCTGCGCGGCCGTTCGGGACGTCAGGGAGACCCCGGTCACAGCCAGTTCTTCCTCTCTGCCGAGGACGACCTTTTAAGACTCTTTGCAGGTGACAGATTCTATAACATCCTTAACAATTTCAAGGCAGTCGGCGATATGCCGATAGAGGCCGGCATTCTTTCAAAATCAATTGAGAGTGCTCAGAAAAAGGTAGAGGCCAACAACTTTGCAACGCGCCGCAACGTCCTCGAATTCGACGACGTTATGAACGAGCAGCGTAAAAAGATTTACAGCGAACGCAATCAGGTGCTCGACGGAGCTGATCTTCACGAAACGATTCAGAAGATGATAAACGACTACTTTGACAGTATGGTTCAGTTCTACTGCCCGTCGTCACTTCCCGAAAACGAGTGGAACCTCGCCGGTATGAAGACAAAGCTCGGCTGGATTATAGGTTCCGATTCGCTCGACGAGCTCAAAACCCCCGACGATTATCTTAAATACTTCCTCTCAAAAGCCGAAAAGCTTTACAACGACCGCAAGCAGAAGTACGGAGCGGAGATTATGAGCCTGCTCGAGAGAAAAATACTTCTTCAGAACGTAGACCGCCACTGGATGGATCACCTCGACGCAATGGAGGAATTAAAGCGCGGTATTTACCTTCGTTCCTACGGTCAGCAGAACCCGATAGTAGCATTCCGTATGGAGAGCTACGATATGTTTGAGGAAATGACCGATGCCATTCGCGAGGGTACGGTCACCGGCATTCTTACGGTTGTAATCCGCACCGAAGCGGACACAAAGCGCGAGCAGCAGGGCAAGATTACCTCCACAAGCGGAGCTACCGACGGCAGCGAAAAGAAGCAGCCGGTCAGAAAAGCCAAAAAGCCCGGCAGAAACGACCCGTGCCCATGCGGAAGCGGTAAAAAGTACAAATACTGCTGCGGCAAGGACGACTGATATAACGGTGACTCATAAATAAATTTAAAAGACGGATATAAAGCTTGTGTTTTATGTCCGTCTTTCTTTTCGTCTTTGTTTATTGACTTATTATATAAATCGCCTTATAATACAATATATATTGTTAATTATGCACATTATATGCGCGGTAAGCGGGAGGGCAAAATGAAAACATTTTTTACGGTGCTGTTTATTATAGCAGCGGTTGTATTTTTAGTATGCATCATATTCAGAGGGGAAACGCCCGACAAGCCCAAGAAGAACATTAAGAGCGACAATCCGGCTATACTGCCATATGGCAAGACGGGAGTTTTGGCTCATCGCTCCGGGGCAGGGCTCGCTCCGGAAAATACTCTGCTCGCCTTTCAGAATATGATCAAGAACAGGGATAAATTCGAACTTGAAGGCTTTGAATTTGACCTGCACCTCACAAAGGACGGCCAAATAATAGTCCTGCATGACGACACGCTTGACCGCACAAGCGATTCGGAGGAATATTTCGGCAAGTCCGGCGTGTTGCCGTGCGACCTGAGCTTTGAGGAGCTGCGAAAGCTTAATATGGGCGAAAAGTTTGTTCTTCCCGACGGTTCTATACCTTATGAGGGTCTGCGAGGCGACAAAATTCCGGACTCACTCCGCATTATAAGGCTCAGCGACGTGTTTGATTTTCTTGCTCCGTACGGGGATTACACCTTTACCGTTGATATTAAAAACGACGGTGACATCGGTTACCGCACCGCAGATGAGCTTCACCGCCTTTTGGTAAAGTATAATATGCTCTCACGCACGGCCGTAGCCTCATTTCACAAGAGCAATATTCGGTATCTTGACGAAAAATATCCCGACATAACACGTTCGGCCACAATACACGAGGTGGTCAGATTCTATTTTCAGAGTTTCTTTCACATTCCGTATAAGCAGGGTCATTTCAAGTTTAAATACCTGCACATTCCGTATAAGGATTACTTCTTCAACCTCGGTACTACAAGGCTTATAAATTACGCCCACAGCTACGGTATAGCCGTTCAGTACTGGACCATAAACGACCCGAAAATAATGAAGCGCCTCGAAAAGAACGGTGCGGACGCAGTCTTTACAGACCTGCCGGACTTAGCTTACGAGACGCTCAACGATATTAAATAATGTTTTGATTACTCCGAAACGAAGTCTGCGACAAAGCGTGTTTTTACATACGGCGCCGAACGCTCCTTATGGGCCACATGTAGCGGATGCACCTGAAATGCCGGAATATTCTCCATACGCTCAAATTCCGCATAAAATACAAAATCGCAGTCGCTGTCGGCGAAGTTTTCACCGATTTCCGCTTTTATGAGACCCGGAATCTTTCCGACGAGATTCTTAGCCGAGTCAGACATCATTTTCAGTACCCCTTTACGGTTTGAATCATTGACATTGTCGGAAAATGTCCAAAAAATAATATGCCTTACCATTATGTAACACGCCCCTTGGGAAAATATCGGTACCGCGCAAAGCAACTATACCGATGTTATTGTATCATAAAAAAATCAAAAATAAACCCTTGACAAAAAATTTAAAGTGTGTTTTAATGACTTAAACCGATGAAACGGAAGTAAAACTGCAAAACGAACATTTAGCGAGCCGGAGGCGGTGTGAGTCCGGTTGTTACGGTGCAGACAAATGGTCCGCTGAGGGCGCAATGAAAAGTTGCGACGGAGCTTTCACGTTACAGAAAGAGGAATATGTCAGTATTCCGTCAGAGTGAGCGTTTTACGCTAATCAAGGTGGTACCGCAGGTAATTTCCTGTCCTTGTATTTTTACAAGGGCAGCTTTTTTATTATACAGAAGATTTCAGGAGGATTTTAAAATGAAAAAGTTTTTTGCAGTTATGCTGTCACTTATGCTCACGGTGCTCACATTTGCATCCTGCCAAAGCACAGGCAAAACAAACAGCACCACGAACTCCGACCCCGGAACAAACAACACCGGTAAGAAGTACAAGGTCGCAATAGTTCAGCTCGCAGACAACGGCGCCTTCACAGAGATGCGCGAGTCATTTATTCAGGAGATGAGAACACTCGGCTACGATGAAGCGCAGATGATATTTGACATCAAAAATGCACAGGGCGATCAGTCCGCGCTCAACACCATAAGCCAGGGGCTTAAAAACGGCGACTACGACCTTATAGTTCCGATAGTTACACCCGCCACAATGTCAGTCGTAAATCAAGGTCTTAAAACTCCCGTCGTATTTATTTCCGTTACAAATCCCGTCGGCTCCGGCATTATGACAAGCATGGAAAAGCCCGATAAAAATGCAACCGGCACCTCAAACATAGTTCCGGTTGACCAGATATTCGGCCTTGCAAAGGAGCTTACTCCCGATGTCAAAAAAATAGGCATACTCTACTGCTCGGGCGAAGATAACGCCGTAAAAACCGCCGCTAAGGCTAAGGATTACCTCTCACAGAGCGGCTATGCCTACGAAGAGGTAACCGTTACAAATTCCTCAGAGGTACAGTCGGCCGCAACCTCGCTCGCCGCAAAGTGTGATGCTCTTTACATTCCCATAGATTCCACCGTACAGGCTGCCATGGAGCAGGTAGTAGAGGCGGCAACAGCCAAAAAGATTCCCGTATACGGCAGCGACCCCGTAATGGTTCAGAAAGGCGCGCTTGCAAGCGTCAGCGTAAGCAACACACAGCTCGGCGAAAAAGCTGCTGGGCACCTCCACCGTCACCGCTGTAGAGGTTTATGTCACCGATCCGGACGATACGGATGCGGCGGTGGACGAACTGGAAGCGGCGCTGGACGGCATTTTCAATGATAAGGATAACACCTACACCATCATCA
>OGUN01002784.1_pt1 | contig 10021 bp, 9 predicted proteins | sample 1553621 | NCBI WGS metagenome assembly OGUN01 (sample SAMEA2580300, study PRJEB22360) | human gut metagenome | biome: human gut; feature: human-associated habitat; material: faeces | place: Denmark | collected 2008/2010
CGCGGGCTACGGTGGGCCGCCGCGGCGGCGAAGCTGCCGATGTATTTGAGGTCATCTTCCGTCAGCGCGCTGACGGGCTTGTCCAGCTCCAGCAGCCTTGCCATGGCGCTGCCGCCGAAGATGTCCCCCGCGCCGGTAGTGTCCACGGGATGCACCTTGGGGCAGACGGCGCGGAAAGCCGCCGTCCTCGTTTTCAGCAGGCAGCCGTCAGGCCCCAGCGTCACCATGGCGAGGGACACGCCGAACTCCGTCAGCAGCTTGTCCGCGCCCTCCTCCGGGGTGCAGTTCCAGAGGAATTCCACCTCGTTGTCGCTGATCTTCACCACGTCCGCCTGACGCAGACTCCAGAGCATCTGCTCCTTCGCCGCGTCCGCATCCGGCCACAGGGGAAGCCGCAGATTGGGGTCGCAGCTGATGAGCTTCCCCTGCGCTTTGGCGTAGGCAACCGCCTTTTGGGTCGCCGTGCGGACAGGTTCGTCCGTCAGGCTCAGGGTGCCGAAGTGGAACACCTTCGCCTCATCAATGAGGGACTTGTCCACTTCCTCCCACCGCAGCTGGGTATCCGCGCCGGGCTTCCGGGCGAAGGAGAAGGCGCGGTCGCCGCTTTCATCGAAGGTCACAAAGGCCAGGGTGGTAAACACGCTGTCGTCCACCAGAATGCCTTTCGTCTCAATTCCGGCGGCGTTCAGCGTCCCCAGCAGCAGATTGCCGAAAGCGTCGTTTCCCACCTTGCCCAGAAACGCGGTCTTTCTGCCGTAGGCGTTCAGCGCGGCCAGAAAATTGCCGGGGGCGCCGCCGGGGTTGGCGGCCATGGTGGGGTATCCGGCGCTGTCCGTGGACTTTGCCGCAAAATCAATGAGCAGTTCGCCCAGCGCTACTACGTCGATCATCGCACGCACCCACTCAGTCCTTGGCCGCGGGGTACTCGGTGCAGAGCAGACGGTAAGGCGCTTCGTCCTCCTCAATGGCCGGGAAGCGACCCATGGGCGGGTTGAAGCGGTTGTCCTTGGCATCGTCATTGCACTGGCTGACCTCGCCCAGCAGCACGTCGCCCGTACCCGGCTCCACCTCGAAATCGTGGTACAGGTACTGCTGAATGTAGATGGACTCGCCGGGAGTCAGGCGGATCTGGGTTCCGGCGGGGACGGTATAAGTCCTGCCGTCAGTATGGACGGTGACATCGCTTTCATAGTCGATGGACTCGTCGGGGTGGGAATTGTACACCCGGATCAGCACGTTTCCGCCGCCCCGGTTGATGATGTCCTCGGTCTTGTACCAGTGGAAGTGGTTGGGGGAATACTGTCCCTCTTTCAGGAACAGCAGCTTCTCGGCGTAGACCTTGGGGTATTTTTCCCGCATGGTCTGGCTGCCGTTGCGGATGGTGATGAGGGAGAATCCGATCTTATCGAAATTCCCCTGACCGTAGTCCGTGATGTCCCAGCCCAGACAGCAGTCCCGGACTTCGTCGTATTCGTGACCTTTGGTTTCCCATTCCTCCGGGGTAAAATGGCAGAAGGGGGGCAGGTAGCAGCGGTATTTCTGGCACATGGCCTCCAGCTCCCGCAGCGCTTTGTTGACTTCGGAACGCTTCATGGTTTTCTCTCCTTTATAAATATGAATCCGGGAACCCCGGCCTTGCTCTGGTTTTACTGTACCATTTACCCGGTAATTTGTCAAGCGAATTGACAATTAAGAGACTGATTTTCTGCGAAGGAATCCCGCTTTTATAGCATATTTACAAATTTTAATATACTTTTTTGTGCATAATTACCACTGCTGCATGTGAAAGCCCCTGACACAGTCATGATGCCTGTGTCAGGGGCGTATTTGCGTCCGTTACCCGAGGCAGCTTCCGCAGGGCGTATAGCCCGCGTCGATCGCTTCCTCGTAGGTGTCGAAGATGATCCGGTTTTTCCCCGAGGGGAGGTTCGCGCAGTCGGGGGAGTGGAACTTATGGGAGTTGACGTTGCCGATGAACTGCACCGGCTGGGCAGGCTCCGCGTTTTCCGGGTTTGCCGACTGGTTGTCCCATGTGAACGTGACCTCTTTGCCGTCCGTGCGGGCGACGACGGTGCCAAGCTCGTCGGTGCGCAGAATGGTGACGCCCGCCTGATTCAGCCGGGACAGCGGTTCCTCATGGGGGTGACCGTAGGAGTTGCCCTTGCCCACGGAGATCACGGCGTAGTCGGGGCTTACCTCGTTGAGAAAGCGGTAGCCCGTGGAGGTGTCGGAGCCGTGATGCCCCACCTTCAGCACGTCTGCCTTCCAGGACATCCGGCTGCCCCAGTAGTCCAGCATGTCGTTTTCCGCGGCGGTCTCCATATCCCCGGTGAACAGGAAGGAGGTGCCGCCGTACCGGACGTTCAGGACGATGGAGGTATCGTTCTGGTCGGCGTAGGACTGCACCGGGCCGAGGACTGTGACGGAGGTTTCTCCCAGCGTCCAGCTGTCGCCGGGGGAGGGAATGGTGATCTCCAGCCGCTGCTGGTCGGCGTAATAGACGAAATCGTCGAACACCTTGGAAGCATAGGTCCTTGTGGGGGCGTACACGGCGTGGGTGGGATACACCGCCAGAACCGAGGGCAGACCGCCCACATGGTCTTCGTGGGCGTGGGTGCAGACCACGGCGGCCAGCTCCTCCACGCCCTGCTGTTCCAGATACGAAACGACCAGCTGGCCATCCTCCCGGTTGCCGCCGTCAATGAGCATGTACTCCCCGCCGCTTTCCAGCAGGGCGCAGTCCGCCTGCCCCACGTCGATAAAGTGGACGGTGAGGCCGGCAGGGGGGATCCGCTCCGGGAGAAGCCGGCAGCCGCAGAGCAGCAGCGACAGAGTCAGAAGGAGGGCAGGAATCCCCTTCCTCATTTCGTCGTAAGCCCCTTGTTGTTCTTTGCTTTTTTCTGCTGGTTAAGCCAGGTGTTCATCACCAGGCTGTGGGGCAGCAGCTTCACCAGGAACACCTGGAATTTGACGGGGAAGCCGTGGATGGAGCAGTCCTTTTTCGAGTGGTACAGGTCGTTAAGGCCGGTTTTGACCACGTCCTTGGCCTCGTACAGGCGGTTAAAGTAGCGCACTTCGTTATCGGCGTTGGTCTGGAACGCATGGTTGAAAAACTCCGTTTTCACCCAGCCGGGGTTCATGGCCATGACCCGGATGCCCTTGGCTTTCAGCTCCCGGTTCATGGCGCGGCTGTAGCTGAGGACGAAAGCCTTGGTGGCGGCGTAGGTGGTGATGTACGGCACTGGCTGGAAGGCAGACAGGCTGTCCAGCTCCAGAATGTGGCTGCCGGGCTGCATGTAGGGGACACACAACCGGGTCATAAGCAGCAGCGCCTTGCAGTTCAGGTCGATCATGCGGCAGTCGTCCTCCACGGGAATCTTCCGGTAAGCGCCGAATTTGCCGAAGCCCGCGGCGTTGACCAGCAGCCTGACGTTGGGCTTTTCGGATTCCAGCAGGGCTTCCAGCCGGGTGAAGCTGGACGCTTCCAGCAGGTCCAGCACGATAGGACGAACCGGGACGCTTGCTTCGGCTTTCAGGGTTTCCAGAGCCGACGCCCGGCGGGCGACCGCCCAAATTTCATCCACGGAAACGTATCCGCCCAGCTGGCGGACGAATTCCCGCCCCATGCCGGAGCTGGCCCCCGTGACAATGGCAATGTTCATATGATTGCAGCCTCCTTGTGTGTAAATTAAGCTGTGGTTATATTTCGTAGTTTATCCGGTATTCTCTGCACTTTTGGATAGCCAGATCGTGTCCCTGCTGTGCCGCCGCTTTATACCAGTATTTCGCTTTTTCCAAATCCTGTGCAACGCCGACACCGTCTTCATAGAAAGAACCAAGATTGTACTGACCGTCCCAATCGCCGTGCGTGGCGGCTCTTTCCGTCCAGTAAAAGGCTTTTGGCAAATCTTTTTCGACGCCAAGCCCTTCCAAATAGAAGTATCCGACCTGACATTCCGCCAAGGGGTAGCCTTTCTCCGCCAGTTCCATGTGACCGGCGAAGCACTTGTCATATTGTTTGCTTTCCCAATATTTTTCGATCAGTTCATTGCACCTGTAAAATTCGGCGCAGGGCTTATAATAGGATTCTGCCATATCAGTACCTCCAGAAATTCTGGTTTATTCCGAAGAAATACCGTCGTTCGCAACTCTCTGCTTTGCCCTGTCCAGCAGCGCCTGACGCTCGTTTGGCAGCGTCTCGTCCAGCACCCCTTCCAGCAACACGTTCAGGGTCTCACCGATGGCTTTTCCCTGATATCCCAGCGCCAGAAGGTCGTTTCCGTTGACGGCAAGATCTTTCACCGTCAGGCAGGCGTTCTCTGCCCGAATTTCCGCCAGAACCGCCCGGATTTCCGGGAACACATCCGGTTCCTCCGCTTCGCCGGTGCCCTTGCCGCCCATGTCCGCCTCCTGCAAGAGAAGCAGCTTGTCCAGCGTGTCCCAGCCCAGACGGCTGATTCGGCGGCGCAGCAGCTTCTTATCCGGGGTCAGCAGTGCCATGTGCTGGCCGATGAGCAGCACCGCCTGCTCCCGCAGAGCCGTGGGGGCTTTCAGCCGCCGAAAAACGCCGTCGGCGATCTCCGCGCTCTTCTGGGCGTGGCCGTAAAAATGCCCCCGGCCGGTGGCGTCCCGGGTAAAGGTGGCGACTTTGCCGGTGTCGTGAAGCAGCGCCGCCCAGCGCAGCGTCAGATCGGCGCTGACGCCCGCCGTCACGTGGGCAGTGTGGGTGAACAGGTCGTAGGCGTGGTGGGGACTGTGCTGGTCGAAGCCGATCATGGGCTGCAATTCGGGAATTACAGCCCCCAGAATCGGGGCAAAGCGGCATAAGTCCTCCGCGCTGACCAGTGGGAGAAGTTTACATAACTCGTCGAAGACCCGTTCCTCAGCCAGATTGTCCATCAACTGCGCCTGAGACTCCATGGCGTCCTCCGTCGCCGGGTCAACGCTCAGGCCGTATTTCACGGCGAACCGCACTCCTCGCAGGATTCGCAGGGAGTCCTCCTGAAACCGGGTCACGGGGTCGCCCACCGCCCGCAGCACTTTTGATTCCAAATCCACCCGGCCGCCGAAAGGGTCGGCAAAGCCCCGGGCGGGGGAATAGGCCATGGCGTTCACAGTGTAGTCCCGCCGCGCAAGATCGCTTTCCACGCTGTCCACAAATTTCACCCAGTCCGGGTGCCGGTTGTCCCGGTACGCGCCCTCCGTGCGGAAGGTGGTGATCTCCACCACGCCCCCCGCCGTGACCACGCCTACGGTGCCGTGCTTTTCTCCTGCCAGCACCAGCTTTCTCCCGGCGAAGACCGCTTCGGTCTGCTGAGGGACGGCGGCGGTGCAGATGTCATAGTCGTGGGGCTGTAAGCCGAGGCAGGCGTCCCGCACGCAGCCGCCCACCACGTAGGCAGGATATCCGGCAGCCTCCAGCGCGTTCAGGCATTCCAAAACATACGAGGGGAGCTTCATGCGGCGTTCTCCTGTTTGGGCTTGGGCGTCAGGCTGCACAGGTCGGTCAGCGCCCACACCGCGCACCCGAAATACAGAATCAGATAGCCGGAGCCGGACAGCGCCGCGCAGCCGAGATAGGCGGACATCTGCAAAGGGCGCCAATCGCCCCCGTGCCCAGCTGCACCCGCCGCCGGCCAAGACCAACGTCAAAGGCGGCTTCGTAGAAAGCAAACAGCGCCATCAGCGCGCTGGCGGACAGGTCCAGCCAGTAGTCCTGAAGCTGGGGATTGCTGCACCAGATGCCGTAATTGCCCAGCATATGGACGACGAAAAAGGCGCACACAGCCAGATGTGTCAGAAACAGCGGACATTTCCCCGCCCTGCGGCAGCGTCCGGCCACGATCAGCCCCACCGCCGACGCAGCGCCCAGCACCCGGCGCAGAAGCAGCAGCCGACCCTCCATCCACCATGGCAGCAGCACTGTCAGCAGGATTCCCGCCGCGGCAATATAATGCCCCACGGCGGCCATCAGGGAGGGCTGGAAATTATCCTCATATTTCGCCGAGCCGTCCAGCTTCCACACGGAAGCGATGATCCACGCGGCGGCAATCGCGGTGAGAACCCACAGGACGATTTCCAGCGGGTGATTCACCGGCAGCAGATTTTTCACGTCCACGGCCACGGCGTAAAGCACGCGCCGCAGAATCAGCGCGCAGCAGCCCAGCACGACGGTGACTATGGGCAGACGGTTTTGTTTGCATGTTTGTTTCATAGCGGAATCCTCCATGGACACAAATATCCGGTAAATGGGGGCAGCAGGCTGCCCCGGCACTTTTTTTCATTATTATACCAGTCTATTCCCCTAATTTCCAGCCCTTTGTAAAAAAACTCTTTGTGTAGAATTTCTTCTTGTTTCACACGGAAAATCGGAGTATAATGGGATTAAGATTCAGGTGGGGGAGGAAAACCATGTTGTTGAAGGGAATTGCCGCCGTGTCCGCGGTTGCGGCGGTTTTGATCTGTATTTGCGGCGAGGTGGCATTCTGGTGGCTTCCGGCGCTGTTTGTGGGGGCGTTTCTGGTTCTTACGCTGGCAGCCTTTGGTTTTCTGTGTCTGGTCTGCGCCTTCGTGGACATGGACAAGCCTCAGGAGCACGACAGCCCGTTTTACCGCAGGGTCACGCAGGTGTACATTGACGCATTGGTCAGCCTGCTTCGGGTGCGCATCCATACGACGGGCTTGGAGAAGGTTCCCACCGAGGGGCGGTTCGTGCTGGTGTGCAACCACCTGTTCATCGCCGACCCCTGTGTGCTGCTGCACTGCTTCCCAAAGAGCCAGCTGGCCTTTGTCACCAAGCAGGAGAATCAGAAGCTGTTCGTCGTGGGCAAGGTCATGCACAAAATTCTCTGCCAGCCCATCGACCGTGAAAATGACCGCGCTGCCCTGAAAACCATTATCAAGTGCATCCAGCTGCTGAAGGACGACGAAGCGTCCGTCGCCGTCTTCCCCGAGGGCTACACCAGCAAGGACGGCAAGCTCCACCATTTCCGCAGCGGTGTGTTCAAGATTGCCCAGAAGGCGAATGTCCCCATCGTGGTATGCACCATTCAGAACACCCGGCAGATCTTCCGCAACATTACCCATCTGAAGCCCACCGACGTGGAGCTGCATCTGGTGGACGTGATCCCGGCGGAGGACTTGAAGGGCAAGACCACCGTGGATATCGGGAATCAGGTCTATGAAATGATGATCGGCGATCTGGGAGAATCTTTCCGTGCGGAAGAAGCTTGACCTTTGGACAAGAAGCGTGTATAATGAGTTTTCACCCCATAAGTAACCATTTTTGGAGGAAATACAATGAAAAACAGCGAAAAAACACTGGACATGATCGTGAACCTCTGCAAGAACCGGGGCTATGTCTACGCCGGTTCCGAAATCTACGGCGGTCTGGCCAACTCCTGGGACTACGGCCCCCTCGGCGTGGAATTCAAGAACAACGTGAAAAAGGCATGGCTGAAAAAGTTCGTGCAGGAGTCCGACTATAATGTGGGTCTGGACGCCGCCATCATCATGAACCCCCAGACTTGGGTCACCACCGGCCACGTGGGCAACTTCTCTGACCCGCTGGTGGACTGCAAGGGCTGCGGCGCCCGTCAACGGGCGGACAAGCTCATCGAGGCCGCCGAGTCCGGCAAGAGCGTCAATGTGGACGCCATGAGCTTTGACGAGATGGACGCTTTCATCGCAAGCCACGAGGACGTGGTCTGCCCCAACTGCGGCAAGCACAACTTTACCGCCATCCGCAAGTTCAACCTGATGTTCAAGACCCAGATCGGCGTCACCGAGGACACCGCCTCCACCTGCTATCTCCGTCCCGAGACGGCGCAGGGCATTTTTGTGAACTTCGCCAACATCCAGCGCACCACCCGCCGCAAGCTGCCCTTCGGCGTCTGTCAGGTGGGCAAGGCCTTCCGCAACGAGATCACCCCCGGCAATTTCACCTTCCGTACCCGGGAATTTGAGCAGATGGAGTGCGAGTTCTTCTGCCAGCCCGGCACCGATCTGGAGTGGTTCGCCTACTGGAAGGACTTCTGCAAAAACTGGCTGACTTCCCTTGGCATCAAGGAAGATTCCCTGCGCCTGCGGGATCACGAGCCTGCTGAGCTGGCCTTCTATTCCCGCGCCACCACCGATATTGAGTACCAGTTCCCCTTCGGCAACGGCTGGGGCGAGCTGTGGGGCATTGCCGACCGTACCAATTACGACCTTGGCCGCCATCAGGAGGCCTCCGGCAAGAGTCTGGAATACTACGATCAGGAGAAGGGCGAGCATTACATTCCCTACGTCATCGAGCCGTCTCTGGGCTGCGACCGTGTTGCGCTGGCGTTCCTGTGCGAAGCCTACGACGAGGAAGTGGTGGGCACCGACAAGAAGGGCAATGCCGACGTGCGCACCGTGCTTCGTCTGCATCCGGCGCTGGCGCCCTACAAGGCGGCCATTCTGCCCCTGTCCAAGAAGCTCAGCCCCAAGGCCGAGGAGATCTATCGGGAACTGCGCAAGGACTTCATGGTGGACTTTGACGACGCCGGTTCCATCGGCAAGCGCTACCGCCGGGAAGACGAAATCGGCACGCCGCTGTGCGTCACCGTGGACTTCCAGACCGTGGGCGACGAAAACACCCCTGCGGACAATTGCGTCACGGTTCGCGACCGGGACACCATGGAGCAGGTGCGTATCCCCATTGCCGAGCTGAAAAATTATATCGCGGAGAAGTGCGCATTCTGATTGCGCCGCTGACAGGCAAATAAAATGTGGCCGCCCCGGAAAATTCCCGGGGCGGCCTTTTCTGTACGGAAAATGTTGCGATATATTGACAGTGCGGCAATGGGGAACTGCTTTCAGGCAATAATCCAACTGCATACAGAGGGTTTCTCACGCCCACAGCCCTATGGCCTGCGTTCGTAAGAAACGGGAATCTCCCACGGCCAAAGGAAGCGCTGAATCAATCGCCTTCGGCTGAGCAGCGGATCTTTTTCCCTGCCCATGCGGCTTCAAAAGCGGGAAATACATACAGTATTCCTCCGCTTTTGAACCCTTCGTTCAGGGAAAAATCTCTCGCTGTCAGCTCTCGCCGATTGAATCAGCGCTTCCTAAAGTGTCCGCCGGACACTTTTTACCCGGCTGCGCCGGGTCGGCCTTTCGATTCCCGGACGGGGAATCATGCAAAAATCCCGGTGCGAACGCACCGGGATTTTTACATGGTGACCCGTACGGGAATCGAACCCATGTTACCGCCGTGAAAGGGCGGTGTCTTAACCGCTTGACCAACGGGCCTGGTAGCGGCAATCTGATTCGAACAGATGACATACCGGGTATGAACCGGCTACTCTACCAACTGAGTTATGCCGCCATGTGGTCAAAGGATTTCGGCACCGCCGAAATCAGCTTCATTATTGTATCCGAACAGGCGGTCATTGTCAAGACATTTTTTCGTTTTTTTGCTGGAATTTTTGGCAATACTTCCTCCGAGGTGAAAATACATGGCTTTTCTCAAGAAATGTCTGCTCTTCTGCATCGGCGGCGGGGCTTACGTGGGGTTGGAGCTGCTCTGGCGGGGGTACAGCCATATCAGCATGTTCGCGGCGGGCGGGGTGTGCTTTCTGCTCATCGGGCAACTCGGGCTGGTTCAGCCCGTTCTGCCATGGCCGCTGCGGGCGGTTATAGGCGCGGGGATCATCACCATGGTGGAGCTGGCGGCGGGACTGCTGGTGAACCAGCACTACCAGATCTGGGACTACCGCGGCCGCCCCGGGAATTTTCTGGGGCAGATATGCCCCGCCTTTACCCTGCTGTGGATTCCGGTCGCCCTGATGGCCATGGGATTGTACCGGTGGCTGGACTGGCGACTTGACCGGATGCTTGGCGTGTAGAGACGGATATGCCCCCGCCCATTTGATGGGCGGTCGTAAGCAGTGAATGGAGCGTATCAACATGCTATGCAGCCCCTTGGCTCTCCCTCTGGGAGAGCTGTCACCGAAGGTGACTGAGAGGGTACTGCACCCTGGTATACCCTCTCCGT
>OGUN01002786.1_pt1 | contig 10020 bp, 5 predicted proteins | sample 1553621 | NCBI WGS metagenome assembly OGUN01 (sample SAMEA2580300, study PRJEB22360) | human gut metagenome | biome: human gut; feature: human-associated habitat; material: faeces | place: Denmark | collected 2008/2010
GTTGCTAATCTGTATTGTTTTTTCATGATAATCTCCCTTACTGCTTAAAATTCTCGTAACTATTCAGAACCCCATTCGCGAAACCGCTACTTCGTAGCTTCTTCATTGGTCATCTGTTCCTCTTCTATAACAGTAACAATACCTTCATATACGGTAAAGTAATATCGAATCTGCTCCTGCATGTCCTCATACTGCCAACGTTCCCAGGAATCTTCCTCAACAGACTTCACCTGCGTCAATGTGTCATCGGCATCCGCGATGTTTCGCTGTAATTCCTCCAGCGTTGTCTTATCGACAAGGAATCTCCCATCCCGGCTGCTGCCGGCCTGAATCTGTATCCTGTCTAATCCACCATTTTCATCAAAATAACAATAGTATTTGCTGTTCTCTATATAGAGACTTGCATTCTCACTGGCGACATCGCATTGCAATCCGGCATCGGTACACAATGCCCGTACTTCTTCCCTTTGCATTCCCCATTGCATCCTTGACAGGACCTCTCGATTATACTCCAGGGAATAGACCACTGCCTTCACCGGCACAAAGGAGAAGGAGCAGCGGTGCGATCCTGCCTCATCCAGATCCCCCTCCATCACTGTGGTCACAGAGTCCTTGCCAAGTTTGTCTCCCGCTCCCAACAACATACCATCTTCCAATAAGGCAAAATTATTATATCCATATCGAATAGCAGAGATATCTGCATCAAAGGTGCGGGCATCATCGCTGTGCCGGATTCCACCCAACCATACCATACTGACCTTATCCAGTACCTTTTTGGGTTCTCTGACAAAGTCATGAACATTCTCACTCTTAGAAACGCCGCACTGTCCAAAGATATTTAATCCCCAAAGATATAATTCTCCGTCTTCCGTGATTGCCGCTCCATTCCACGCATTGATGTCCACATAGATACAATGATCCAGAACTTTATGTGGTTCCAGATACATCATTTTTACCAGATTCAACGGATTCTCTGTTACTGACCAGTATTCATCATATCCCCCAACGGTCGTGCTGCTTGTCGTCCGAAGCTGTCCCCACCAATATACGGCTCCATCTTCCTTGAGTACGATAATGGCTTCCCTGCCGGCTCTGGCATATCTGACATTTTTCATTAACAGTGTGGGGGTACATACCCTGTCGTTATCCATGTCGCTATATACCTGCTTCACAGTGTCTTTTCCCAACAAAAGTCCTGCCATATTTAATCCCAGTCCGTAGAGGTTTCCATCCTCCGTCAGATAAATGCAGAAATTATTATTCCAATCGGCATCTACGGAAACCACATGATCTGCAATCCTCACATCATCAAACTGCCCCTTGTCAAAATCCGTCTCGTAACTGCCTGTTCCCAACTGACCATTCTCATTATAACCGTTCCCCCAGAGAATACCATCATTATCAATATAATAATGATTATAGGCAGTGACCCGCTCAGTGATATAATAGTTTTCAATACGAAAAGGACTGGGAGCTTGCAGTTCCTCTTCCTGCTGTATGTAAATTGTTGGCAGATTCTGTTCCTGTACTTGTCCTGTTTCTTCCGTTGTCACCATTTCTGTGAAGTCTTCCTCTGTTTTCTGAGAAGAAACCGCACTTTTCTGTGTGAGCAGTACCAGTGCTGCAATGATACACAGCTCCACTGCCAGCGCTGCAAGCTTCCCAGCGGTCTTACGTCCTTTCAAAATATGCCGGATCCTGCCCTTGATGTCACCTTCATCGAAGCACACCGGTGCCGCGAAGATCCTGCGTGCAGTCGTGTCGACCGCCATGTATAACAGTGCGGTGGCATATTCCTGTCTGCCCTCCGGCTCCAACTGCTCCGTCACTGCCTCGTCGCAGGCTTTTTCCATATCGCAGCACAGCAGGTAATACGCCAGCCATACCACAGGGTTCACCCAATGCACGATGCTGATCAGATATGCCAGTATTTTCCACAGATAATCCAGACGGCGCAGGTGAATCCGCTCATGCTGCAGCACGCAGTCATAGAATTCCGGATTCATCTCCACCGGCAGATAGATCTGCGGTCGCAGGATCCCGAATACCATCGGTGTACGGATCCCGTCCACGTAACGTACGCCCTCCTCTCCGGGGAGACATTCCGCTAGACGGCGTTTCATTCTTATATACGAAAAAATAAAATACGCGAGAAAGCAGGGGATTCCTGCCAGCCACAGACATTCAACTGCAAATATTACCCGTAAAAAGGTAGCCGATGCGAAAAATGCGGCTGCCGTGCCGTTGGATTGTGCAGCCGTCACAGGGAGCTCGTTCGATCCCGCTTCTGAATTCGTACACTGCACGGTCATCGCATCTGTTCCGGTCGCCTGTTCTGACAAGGTGCTCTGCCCCGTTGTTGCATTCTGCTCCGGTGTGGCATTTTGTCCCGGCACAATGCCCGTTCCAAGTCCCGTCACCACCGTCGGTCCGTCCGCACTTACCGCTACTACCATCGACTCCGGCTGCGCCCGCCAGAATCCATGCTCATTCTCGATCTTCCAGGGAAATATAAAATAGAAAAAGACGATTCCCCACAGCAGCACACAGTAGCGGTAGGAGATCCGCAGTCCTCTAAATACCATTCTGAGGATCAATACGATTCCTACGATGATGCTTCCCTGAATGCTCATTCTGATCAGTATCTGCATCATTGCCATCCCTGTCACTCCTTTGCTCCCCCGTTATTTTCTATGATCTTCTTCAGCTCTTTGATCTCTTTCTTAGACAGCTTCTTCCGGGAAGTAAATGCCGCTACGAAATCCGGCAGAGATCCTGCGAAAGATTCCTCAATGATCTCCTCGCTCTGTCTCGCCTGGAACATCTGCTTCGACAGCAGCGAAGTAACGACACCGTTCTCACTGATAAATATCCCCTTCTGGCAAAGGCGCCGCAAGACTGTATAGGTCGTGGATTTCTTCCAGTTTAACTCCTGCTCGCACAGCTTCACCAGTTCCCCGGAGGAGACCGGCTCATGCTCCCAGATGATCTCCGCAAAACGCATCTCCACAGCTCCCATGGTATATTCCGACATTGCAATTCCTTCCTTTCTGTTCTCGTTGTATCTATGATGTCTTATAACGCAAAATGGTTTACATGATGTAATACTTTTATGTTACATCATGTAAACCATTTCTGTCAATGCCTATTTTTTATCTGCTAAGGTAAAAGTTTCTCTTATACTGGAAACTTTTTTTATTTTTATCAATTGTTTCCAGTATAAGTTTTATCACCCACCATATGGCATCAAGTCATTAAAAGTCGCCCAAGCTTCCTCATAAGTGTAATCCGCTAGCTTAAGCCACCCGGTGACACCATTCTCGGTCTCCACGCAGAGCCACTGTCTGCCGGCATCCAGATAAAGGAAATAGACTCCGTGATCTGCGTTGATGGTAAAGCGTTCGCTGCCGGCATCCGGAGTCCGGCAGACTTCCAGATCCTTATTGAGTCCGTGCAGGACCGCCTGCTCCGGCAGATCATAGCGGTCTGTGGGGATCTCCGCCAGCCTTCCGTCACTTCCGATGCGGTATATGATCCGCAGATTCTCTCTCTGCAGGATATAATCATAGCTTTGGGTGGTGATGATCTGGCCGTTTTCCACCCAGATCTCCCGGATATCCTGCGCGAAGCTTCCTACCTCCTGTAGTTCCCCGTTCTCATAGCTGAACAGGAAACTCTCGCACTGTCCGAACTCGTCCCTACGCATCAGTGCCAGCAATATCTGTCTGCCATCAGGAGTGAAGGCGTAAATGCTGTTTCCCAGATTCTGTGCCGTCCGCGTCTCGCCTCGCATGGTATTCACCGCAAATATATATTGATCTAGCGGCGAATGATCCACTTCGTTTACTGCCTGTGCCATTCTCGAACGCAACAGAAGCTTCTCTGCGGTTCCGTCTCCGTCCAGATCCAACAGGGCATAAGTCTCCTGCTCCGCTCGCTCGGACAGATCGAATACGACTCCCACATTCGTCATAATATCCCGTCTCTGTGCTGTTGCATAAGCATCCGCTTCCTCTGTCGTCAGATCTGCCGCCACCTTCCCATTCCAGACCGGCTGGTTGGACAGAAGCGGAAGTTTCATCTGGGCGGTTCCGTTGCTCTGACTCAGGATCCAATAACCTCCTTCCGCAGTAAGCATGTCTGCGGAGAAATCCTGCGCCTCCGACGGCAGCTTCCAGTCCGTGACCCCGTTTTCTCCGGTCTGTCCCGAAGTATCATATTCCCGGATCGTGTCGATCCAGATGTCCAAGTCGCCATCCTGATAGTCAGAGGATGCCAGGTAGTACAAGCGCACGCTCTCTATCTCATCCCGGTAACAATCTAAATAGTCACACTGATCCGAAGTATTGAAGAGTCTCCGATCCTGATATACGCATGACCAGTGGGATGCTGCATATCCCGGCGCAATATACCCCGGTACGACACAATCCAGTCCGGCATCACTCCCGGTTGCCACATAGATGCCGTAACTGGACACCTGATAAGTAGCATATTGATCTCTAAAAGATCCCTGAGGTACCTGCGTATAATCCCCGGGATGGGCTCCCGCCAAAGGATCCTCTTCCACATCCTGCGGTCCATATTCCGCATAGACGATTCTTGCCTGATTCTCTCCATCCAACGGACCGTAAGAATGCCGTCCTTTACTGTCGATATCTCCCAGTGACAGCATCCAGATCTGACTGCTCTCCTCGGCGAATACCATGGGAATATCAATATCGGATCCGTCAGCGAAAATATAATGTACGTTTGCCACAGAGCCTTCGCCGGGTCTTGTGGAATCTTTTTGGAAAAATAAATACTGCCTTTCCGCTTCATAGAGCAGTTCCGTCATTTCTCCGCTGCCACCCTCCAGATGCAGCAGTGCTTCCGCCGCTTTTACCGGATCCTTATAAGTCTCGTGGGCTGCGGTATCCCCATCCAGGATCTGTCTGTGCAGTTTTCTCGCCGCAACGCCGTTGTATTCCAGATATTGAATGCCGTCCTGTCCGGCAAAAGACCGGGTATCCTCCAAGGTATCCACATCAAACAACGCACTGAATTCTTCTCTGCTATGAATCCCCTGTTCCAATGCCGCCAGCCATTCGGTTTTCCTGCCTTCATCGTCTGAACCGTCCTCTGTGAATTCTCCGGTCGTCACTTCTTCTGTCGCATCGGAAACGTCAGACACATTTGCTGTATCTGCCCCGTTCCCATTTCCTCCGGGGTTGCTGCACAGGCACACCACCAGTACCACGATCACTGCTGCCGCGCCGATCATGACCCAGAACGGCGGCTTGCGATAATCCAGTACATGACGAATACGATTCTTCACATGGTCTTCGCCAAAAGAAAGCAGTGCGCAGATGGAACCGCCCCGATAACGCTTCCACTCTCCGCCGGAAGCTTCTTCCAGCAATGTATAGGAATAGATCTTCTTGCTCTCCTCGCCGAGAAGCTTCACAACTTTTTCATCGCAGGACATCTCACAGTCCATATTCATCAGATAAAATGCCAGCCACACCAACGGGTTAAACCAATGCACACAGCAGATCAGCAGCGCTGCCGGTTTGAAAAGGTAATCCCTGCGCTGCAGATGCACTCTCTCGTGGCACAACACGACTTTTCTGCTCTCCGGATCCAGCCCCGAAGAGAGATAGATCACCGGATGGATCAGCCCCATGACGAAGGACAGGTGTCCTCCGTCAATCTCGCAGATTCCCGGTTCCACCTGTCTGACACCGCTGTCAGGTCTGCGGATACGGTGACGCATACGCAGGTAGGAAAAAGTATGATACCCCATAAATCCTGCCATTCCAAGTAACCATGCGATCAACAGGACACGAAACCATGTTTTTCCCATTGTTGCACCGATCCTTTGCAAAGAATCGTCCGCATTATCCCGGTTATCCACCGGGTAACCATCATCCAAGGCATTCGTAACATTACCCGGTGCCTGAATTCCGCCGACACCGTCATCTCCAATTTCATTCATGCCTTCTACGTTTCCATCCTGTCCCGGCACAGGTGCAGAACCTTCCCCATTTCCGGCTGCTCCTAAAGTCCCGCCATTCAGATTTTCCGTGTTATCCGCCCCGGACAGCACTGCATCCACAGTATTGTCTCCAATGAGGCTGCCATTATAAACTCCCTCATTGTCAACTGATCCGGCACTGTTCCCGGCAGCCAACTGTGCAGAGGTTGTCGCCGTCCCTACGGTCAACAGACGCTCCGGGATCAGACTGATCCTGGTCCCCGGCAGCACCGGACAACATAACCGCACAAATACGATTCCCCACAGCAGATAGGAACACCATTTCGGGGCTTTTTTCAGTAAAAATCTGGCCAGTATCACCAACAAAATACAATAGCTTCCCACCAGACTGAGACGCCATATACTGTCAAACAAACGATAGATACCTTCCACCATAAAGTCCCTCCTATGTTCTCTGCTTCCCTATCCGCGGAAGCTCCGCTCTCTGTCATCCCTGTTCTGTAACGCTCCGAAGCTCACTAATTTTCCGTCCCGGCAGCTTAGGCTTGCGCAATCGCCTTCCTGCAATTCTCCGTAGATTCTGTCGGAAACTTCCAAGGTGATCTGTTCGCCCTCTTTTTCCAGATTTTCAAAAATGACAGTCTTGACGTTTTCCGCCTCGGTTACTCCGGAATTTACCGTGCCGTTTGCCAGATATACCGGCTGATTCACAGCGGTAGCCTGTCTCTTGCTGAAGACTTTTGCGCGATTCACCGTATGATATCCCCGTTGCCTGTTCCGTAAGCTCCGCACCAGGAGGTACAGAAGATATCCCAGAATTGCCGCTGCGAACAGGACTGTCAATATGTTTTCCACCGGACTGAAACTTAACTGCTGCATCATAAGCACAACCTCCCCATTTTTCATTATTTATCTCATTTCACAGTATCCTTTATGATATCCTTGTATACTTCCAACAGCCACCAGGAAAACGCCTGTGATTGTTTTGCTGCATTGTCGATCATGCCATCTGCAGTTGCTTTATCCTCAGCCGGTACTACCAGCAGGAACTCTTCCTCTTCTATTCTTACTCCACATAATACGTTTTTTAGATCTTTTGAGATAAGGAACATATTACCGGATGTATCTCCATCGGTAGTTGTGATGCAGGAATACGATGGTTCCGCTTTTACGAAAAGTGTCGTAAATCCCATTTCCTCATCACCAAAAATCTTTTCTCCATCCAGCCATACATTTCCCTGAATATAATCCTCCTGATTTTTCCAGATAAAATGTGCCTTTTTCGCATGAATCTCTACCGGAACCTGTTGATAAAATTGCGGATTTACCAAACCGACTAACATGCCACTGCCAACATAATCATATGTTTCCTCTTTCGGAGTATCATAATATCGCAATCCGTAATCTCCGAGACACAGCAGGACTACAGCAACTATAACGATCAGAAAAATTACGATTCCTTTGTTCTTTTTACTCCAATGCATGATCTGTATCTCCTTTTCACACTTTACCCTGCAAAATATAAACCGCTGAAATAGTCACTGTAATCCGTTCCATCCCGTAACCGAAACCACCCCTTCACACCATCCGTAATCTCGATGCAGATCCAGTCCTGTGTTGCATCCAGCTTCGTCATGCGTACCTTGCTTCCTTTGGGCAGCACAAAGGTCTCATCCCCGTCCGGTGTACGGTAGAGCGTTATATCCTGCCGCAGCTCCACTTCCTCCCAGGCACTTAATACATATTCCTCCTGTGGCACTTCCCGAAGTCTTCCGTTCGATGTTACCTGATAGATTTTCTGGATATAATCATTCTGCACCGCAAAATATGGTTCGGTGATAACCATCTGTCCATCCTGTATCCATGCCTTTCGCAGATCCTGTGCGAGCCGGTCTGTTTCCACCGGTTTTCCGTCTTCATAGTGATAGATTCGGGTCAGTGGATCTGCGCTTTCGCCGTCATCATACAATGCGATCAGGAGCTGTTCTCCGTCCGGGCTGAAAGCGAAGATCGAATTGCTCATATTTCCCGTGCTGTCCGGAATCTCAGCCGTCTGTCCGTCTATCTCCAACACTGCATCCTGCAGGTCATAGCAATTCATTTGACTAAGTCCCAGATTCAGATATATCGTATATTGCTCCAGAGAATACCCCGTTACCGGCTCCGCAGGATGCAGAGAAATCTTCTCCGGCACACCATCGCCATCCAGATCCAGCTGCGCCGATGTCTCAGTTTCTGTCCGCTCCGATACATCAAATACCACACCCGGATAGGCCAGAATGTCTGCTCTTTCGATGTGCTGGCTATCCGCCCCGCTAAGCGCAAACCGCATACTTATGGATGGATTACTATTGTAAATGTCATAATATCCGTCATGAACATGAAGCGTCGTGTCGCTGTTGAGCTGCAAATCCACCGGCAGAACCGTATCGGTGACAGTATGGGTACTCATGTCAAACTCCCGAAGTACCCTCGGCATCCACTCATCCGTCATAAGATGCGCCTCATCGGGATCTGTCAGATAATAGACCTTGCCGCCGCTCCATTCCGTCACATCCGGCAGATCTTTTTGCAGCTGTGTATAGGCATCCGATGTGTCATATGCGCCCCGCTCACAGGTAACGTCATACCAGCCCGTTGCCATGATGCGTTCAGCTTGAATGCAGCGAAATACACTGCCGGACGTTCCCCAAAGTTCACTCATGGTATAGATCCCATAATTTGAAATCTGTACATGGGGGTAATAGGTCGCATAACTGCCGGCATCCACAGGATACCAGTCCATCCAGCCCCAGTAGACCGCTCTGTCCGGTTGTCGGAGTTCGTACTCCCCATAGACCATTCTGGTACAGATATCACCGGTGAGCGGACCATATCCCGAGTCCTCCGCACTGCCCGGATCTCCAAAGGACAAGAGCCACAGCTGCGTCATCTCCTCCGCCATGACCATGGGAATATCTACAGCAGATCCATCCGCAAAAGTATAATGTACATTCACCACAGAGCCTTCTCCCGGCCGGTCAGAGTCCTCCCGATAATAAGGATATTGCTGCCCTGCCGGATACAGCGTCTCGGTCACGGCTCCGCTTCCATCACCCAGGTGCAGCAGTGACACCGCTGCCGTTACCGGATCTGTATATTTTCTATAAGTCTCGGATGCAGGTTCCTCCGCCAGTGCTTTGAATATCGCATACGCGGCATTCGTATTGTTTTCACGAACCAGCAGGTCATAAGCCACTTGATCCGCTGCAAAGGAATGCTTTTCTTCGATTGCTTCCACATCAAAAACAGCGGCAAAATCTTCTCTGCTATGAATCGTTACCTTTGCAAAATCTTCCGGTGTCTTGATGTTGTCCGGAAGCTGCGCAATGCTTCCATTCGTCTCCGCATTGCTGTCTACATCCATTTCTGCTCCTGCGCTGTCGTCTGTATCTGTACGATCCGCCGTGCCTGCCCCGTTCCCACTTCCACCGGGGTTGCTGCACAGGCACACCACCAGTACCACGATCACTGCTGCTGCGCCAATCATGACCCAGAACGGCGGCTTGCGATAATCCAGTACATGGCGGATCCTGTTCTTCACATGATCTTCACCAAAAGAAAGCAAGGCACAGATGGAACCGCCCCGATAGCGTTTCCATTCCCCACCGGAAGCCTCTTCCAGCAATGTATGGGAATATATCTTCTTGCTCTCCTCGCCGAGAAGCTTCACCACTTTTTCATCACAGGACATCTCGCAGTCCATATTCATCAGATAAAATGCCAGCCACACCAGCGGATTGAACCAGTGGACGCAGCAGATCACCAACGCCGCAGGCTTAAACAGATAGTCCCTGCGCTGTAAGTGCACCCGTTCATGACACAGAACGACTTTTCTGCTCTCAGGATCTAAGCCCGAAGACAGATAGATTACCGGATGGATCAGCCCCATGACGAAGGACAGATGCCCACCGTCGATCTCGCAGATCCCAGGTTCCAACTGTCTGACACCATTGTCAGATCTACGAATCCGATGACGCATGCGCAGATAAGAATAAGCATGATAT
>OGUN01002789.1_pt1 | contig 10006 bp, 10 predicted proteins | sample 1553621 | NCBI WGS metagenome assembly OGUN01 (sample SAMEA2580300, study PRJEB22360) | human gut metagenome | biome: human gut; feature: human-associated habitat; material: faeces | place: Denmark | collected 2008/2010
ATTGCCCGCTAAAAAGCTATATCTCTGTTGCTTTCTTAATACTACTTCAGATAAGGAAAGAATACTTCACTCTTTTCCTTTTTGTCAAACATGTTGTTGTACTGCAAAATATTATAGTTCCGGATCCAGTCCGCTTCCTCACCCACCGCTTCCTCGATGTGCAAAAATCCGCCGGCGGACTTGGAATAATAGCCTCTGGAATTGATTGCCGGAATGGTCTCCATCATATCCGCCAGGAACTGATTGTACGCCGGAAGTTCTATTCCTGCCCGCTCCAGCGCCAGCGTCGAGAGATAATTGATGCTGGTGATCGGCAGTTCCACCTCCGTGCTCTCATAGTTCGTCCATATGAAAAACGGTATCGTATACAGATCTTCCAGTTCATCCTCGGTCAGTCCCATGTCCAACGCTCCCATGTTGATAAGCGCCCCGGCAGATCCCTGATAGCCCAGCGCCAGCTCTGCAACCTTGCCCTTCGCGCGCAGGGCATACTCTGGATTGCCCTTTTTAATGCGCTCAATTGGCACGCCGAACATCTGTGACGCGCTTGCTTCGTAGATTTTGCCGTGTGAACGGAACACCTCAAGCCGCCATTCTTCGCCCGCCAGCCACGATATGACGCGAGCCTCAATAGCCGAGAAGTCCGCGTCTATCAGCACATGCCCCTCCGGCGCTATAAAGGCTGTACGGATAAGCTGAGAAAGTGTATCCGGCACAGACCCATACAGCACGCGCAGAGCATCAGCGTTCTTCTGCTCTACCAGCTTTCGCGCCACCTCAATCGCCTTCGTGTAGGTTCTCGGCAAGTTCTGCACCTGCACCAGTCGTCCAGCCCAGCGTCCCGTGCGGTTCGCACCGTAGAATTGGAGAAGCCCGCGCACGCGTCCGTCACCGCAGACACACGCTTCAATCGCATCATACTTTTTGGTGGAGGTTTTACTTAGTTCCTGACGGATTTCAAGCATACGCTGAACCTCGGCACTGTTACCTTCCTTTGCCAGCAGACGCGAGACCGTTCCCTTGCGCAGGTCTTTAATTTCTTCATCATCCATCTCCGCGTTCAGCCATTCGGCAAGCTGCTTGACTGAATTAGGATTACGAATGCCGGAAACCGCAACAGCTTCGGCGGTAAAGTCGCGCTTGACACGCGCTCCCACATCCAGTGCGCCTCGCACCAAATCAATATCCACCGCCACGCCGCGGGAGTTAATCATCAGATCGACCTCCCACTGATGCTGTACCCATTCAGGAACAGGAAAAGCGCTCAGGCGGCGCTCAATTTCCATCTCCGTTACCACGTCCTGACGGTTGTACTCTTTGAACAGCTTCCACTTGTCAGAATCGTGGTGCGGTAGATTGCGTGTGCGCCCACCATTCGCCCGTGAAGGCTTGCAGGGTACACAGAAATAGCGAATCAGGGCTTTACCTGCCGCGTTCTTCTGCTTGTCATCCGGCAAGCCGAGCGCCTTGCCCGTTGCGTCCAAACCCGCCGTGTACCCGCAATACAGACCGTGAAACATAGTGCAGCGCCACTGTGACGGCTGCATACCACCGTAAACCTTTTGCAAGGCGCCGTACTCAAAGTGGGCGTTATAGGCGTGCTTAATATAGTTGGGATCCGTTAGCGCGGGAATCATCCAGTCAGGAAGTTTTTCCCCACACGCCAAATCAACAACCTGTACAGGAGCACCGTCAAGAGAATAGGCAAACAGCAGGATTTCAAAATCAGGGCTTTCGATATATTTCCAGCTTCCCGTTTTCTTAATAGATTCACTGGAAAAGGTTTCAAGGTCGATGGAAAGGTGATGCGGCATCTTTCACCCTCCCTTAGTCCAAATACGGAAGCGACGTGCGGATGTCTGCTGGAACGTTGCCGTTCCAGACAAAAGAGTTTTTCAGCACATATTCGTTATAGCTTGCCGCCGTTTTGTTTGCGCGCATCTTCGCCTGTTCAGCCCATGACAGCTTTTCTGCATTTTCGCTGTCTTTGTACTGCTGGTAAATCAGGCTGTCACTTGTGTAACTTGTCATCATTGCGCGGCAGGTATCCTCAACCTGCTTACGAGTGCTGTACGCCGTCGCATCATCAGCCTTTTGGACGGCAAAAAACCATGAGTTCCACATGGCGCGTCCGGCAGGGAAGCAGGAGAAGAAAACCGTGCAGAATAGCAGAACGACCATCAACAGACACAACAAACCAACAACGACCTTATTCATCCGCCACGCCTCCTTCATACCGAACAACCGGGCTATCAACGATGAAGGGAATGTCGGAGTAAAGGTACTCGCCCGTCCATCCGGGGTGAAGAAGAAAATGCCGTCATCATTCTCACCATAGCTGCCATCCACGTCAGCCAGCCACTTGTTATACGCCCGGAAGTCGCCGCCTAAATACTCGTAGTATTCACTGTCCGGGGACAGGAAGCTATTCAGGCTCGTTACCTTTCCGTCTACCACGAAATTGCCGACAACAGTATTCCCGGCAAAGAGCACGATATAGCCCAGCGGTTTTTCAACCGCACACATGAGCGCGTTTGCCTTTTCGCGCTGACCATTAACCCAGTAAGCACGCCGAATCAGGTTATACCGCTCCAGCGAGTAGCTGATGTCCGTTGGTGTAGGCTGGTTAGCCGTCAGGGAATTTGCCACCGCCATCTGTGCCTGAACATCCGCTTTCGTGCCGCTTACGGTAGGAGTGTCTGAGCAACCGGTCAGCACCAGTAACGCCAGTGCGATAACCACAATCAGGCTGACCACGCGAACCGTCTTTTTCATACGTTTTTCCTCCCTGCAATGATTGCCAATGAGTTCTCAAGCTGTACGCCGCGCTTAACAAGTTCGGCTTTAACCGCTTCGCCCAGCGGAGAAGAAAGGGCGTAGTCAATCAGTTCTGCTTCTGACATGCTCGTCACATTAGCAATGGACTGTTTTACGTCCTCCGTCTTACGCGGAAGCCATACGCGCTCTGCATACTCGCCACTGTCAATGTCGGAAACAAGCATTGCCATCGTGCGATCTGGACGACGAACGAACATGCTGAACAAATTCATCAGGTGAATGGTAGTCATTTCTTTAATCTGGATTTCTTCGCCAGTGGCGGTCGTCCAGCTGTCGGCACAATCAAAACGAGTTTTCACACTTTACCTCCTAAAAAAGGAGCGCCGGGATTTAGACACACAGTCTCCCGGCGCTCCGTCATCGTATTACATCGGCTGGCCGGTGATAGGGTTGATTGCGCGCCCGGTCACGGGGTCAACAGGCGGCACAACCGAATTGCCGATGCCCGCAAAGTCTGCGGCGGCAGATGCACCACCGGACAGCGGTTCACCCTCGCGGGTTTTCAGCACATTGCCGAGTCCGCAGCCCACGCCGCGATTGCCGGACTGCGAATAGCCGAAGAAACGAAGGGTCACACGGCCGTACATGCCGCTGTAAATGTCCTGCGGGGCAAGCTCCGCGTTGATATTGTCAATACCGACAACCTGCGGTTTCTGCTTTGTAGAGGCAGTCAAGACCCAGTGCCCCTTGCACTCCGAGCCGAAAGGCAGACCGTTTTTGCGCGTACCGTCGCCGTCCCACACGATGGAATCGAAGCGGGGACGCACACCGCCCCACAGCTTGCCCACGGCGTCCCGCGCCGCCGCCTCAATGGAAGCGTCGATGTCCGCTTTGGTAGCAACGTCGGTCTTGGGAATGAGAATGGTGACGGAATACTTGGGGTCGCCCTGTCCGCTCAGGGGCGCACGGGGCTGAATCAGGTTGCAGTAGGAAAGGCGAACTTCGCCGGTCAAGACTTTCTGAGCATCATTCTGATACATGATAGAATCCTCACTTTCTCAATTTACAGTTCATTTTGTAGCATTCTCACAGCTTCGTTGTACCTTTTTATCGACACCCTGCCACTCGTCCACGGATGGCATAGTTCACGCTCCTGCGCATCTGCCAGCACGTCCAGTGCATCTCGAATGACATTCTGATAGTGCTCTTGCAGCCCATAGGTGCGGTCACATTCACCGGGGCACAGGTCGAGGTCAAAGCACAGATTCGTCACCGTGTCTCGGAAATAGTCAGCCGCATCTCCACCCAGTTTGTCATCCAGCAGCCACGCAAAACGCTCTGGGCAGTCAATGTGAACCGTTTCGCCGCCAACGTTAAGTACGAGGTTTTCCTTCCGGTAAAGCGGCCCGTCTCGCACGTCAGCCATCCTGCACCACCCCGGCAAAGTCCACGACGGCGGAGCTATACGCCGCGCGCGGATCTTTCTCATCCGTCAGTGTAGCCTTGCCCTTTGGCTTCACAATCTGGTCTCCGAGCAATTCAGCAAAGCGCTTTGCACCCACGATCTTTTCAAGTTGGGCAAGCGTTTTCGGCTCGTAGTCGTAGATAACCGCCTTGTCAAAGCCCGAATCCATCAGCTTTTGCAGTGCCGCATCCGTATCACGGAAAGCGCGAACGCTGCGCCCCTCGACCACCTTGTAGCCGGGAATCTCTTTCCCGTCCAGAATCGCTTGCAGGGCATAACTCCGCAACCCTTCGTACCATTCGACCAGATTTGCGCCTCTGGTCAGCAGGTCACCAACCTCCGCATCCGTCAGAACGGGCGGCAGTCCCAGCACTTTGCGTGCAGCGGGGTCGAGCGGATTCTGCGCCTTATCCGGCGTGATGCAATCCTTAAAATCCTCCAAGGCGGTATTGAGCTTTGCCCGTGCTGGGCAAACGTCGCGCCCGCGGCAGAATTTACAGTGCGCACCTGCGCAGAACTCGCCCTCGCCGTTGAAAGCCTTTTGCGCCGCAGGCTTGACCACGTTTTCTCCCCATGCCAGAAGCTCATCCACGGTCATCTCGCATTCTTTCACATCCTGCGTGACGCGAGGCTGTACAATCGCCATAGATACCCGCTTGATTTTGTCCCCGAAAACAGGCGTATACCGTTTCAGCGCTCCCAGCGCGTAAAGCATCATTTGCGGATTGCCCTCCGCCTCTACGACAACGCCCTGACCGTGCTTGTAGTCCGTGATGTGCAGGGTGTCACCGCCGATGATGATGCAGTCGCAGGTACCAAAGCCCTGCGGCACATAGTCGGACAAGTCAACTCGGACTTCCATGTTGACGTGCGGCATCCCCTCGTATCTCATGCAGACCCCGTACAGATACAGGACGTATGACTCTGCGGTAGTCAGCATTTCGGGCTTGTAAAGCGGATGTTCTTGCAGCTTTTTCAGCTCACTGTTGAATTTCCGTGTGCTCATGACGGTGAACTTCTTGCGGGCATACAGCTCGCAGATGCTATGCGCCAACGTTCCCTCCTCCGCATACTCTGACGTTTTCGGGGGAAACTGCATTTCATACGTCGGCGCGGCTGTACATTTCAGCCAGCGATGAGCCGCAGACGCGCTGAGTAGCGCGTGCTTTGCTGGAGTGGCCATCAGTCGTTCCTCCTTAAATGTTGGCGCCCATCGAACGCAAGCAGTCAGCGAAAGACGCGTACTGATCTTCGTGGAGTAGCGTAATGGCGGCCACGCCGAAGTTCTGGAGCGCGTTGATGAGCGCGTCCATCTTCCCGGCGTCAACCAGCTTCGCACCGGCAAGGGACAGGTCATCCAAGGTAATGCGCTTTGCCGCCGCAGGCGCTTGCTGCTGTGCGTGAGCGGATGCCGTGGTCGCGGTGGGGATCACAGAGACCGCTGCTGGCGCAACAGGCGCGGGGGCGGAAGCAGTCTGCACAGGCGGATGAACGGGTGCTACGGGGGCCACAGGGGCCGCCACGGGCGCGATAGGCGCGGATGCCTGAACGACAGGAGCTTCCTGCTTCACGGCTTCGACAGCAACAGGCTTCTTTTCGGCGATAGCCTGCGCAAGATTGTTGATGGCCTCAGCAATGCCGGGAATGTCAACGGTCACTTTAATCTCAATCATCTTTCAATTTGCCTCCTTGAGTCTTTTTCTCGGACAACCATGCTTCAAACCGCTGCTGATTTTCAGGATTCTCGTAGAAACGCCGAACAGCGTCAAGCAGGGTGGCGCACAGCACTCGCGTATCAGCAGCGGGTAACAGAACCTCAGCCCTGTCCATCGTTATCAGCGGCTTCGTGCTCCAGACGAGCCAGAGCGTCCATGATCTTTTTCTGCGTCGCGCTGTCACCCTTTTTACCGTGAAGCACAGTGGACAGATAGCTCTCCGTATAGCCGCACTCAGCGGCCAGCCGCTTACCAGTAATCTCGGCAACGTGCATCCTGCCCACCGCGTCGGCGATCCACTTGTCTAACAAGCCCTAAACCTCCTTTTCGCAAAAATTTTTTTATCTGGACAGTTGAAAAAATTTAACTCTTGCGGTATAATCAAATTGCCACACCTGATGTCACCGCTGAAAAGACTCCTTTTGCGGGGGCTTCCTTTTCGTAGCCAAATTTCTTTAGCTGTCCTCTGCATTATAGCGCAAGAAATTTAGCATGTCAAGTGTTCTGGCAAAAAATATTTTGCTGGCGGAGGAAGTGTAAATGACCTTCTATGAACGATATGAGGCCCTGTGCCGCGTGCGTGGTATCGACCCGTGTTCACAAAGCACTGCTGAAAAGCTGGGCACGACCCGCTCTAACGTCTCGTACTGGAAAAAGGGTACAAAGCCGAATGTCGAAATCGTGCGCAACGCAGCGAATTTGCTCCAAACGTCTGCGGATTATCTGCTGGGCCGCACCGATGATGATACGGATTACACGGTAGATCAAAAGCGCAACCCGTCTCTGCCAGAGGATGTTACTACTATGCTTTCTGGGCTCGACAGCGCGGACCTCGAAAAAGTTATGATCTACGCCCGCGGTTTGCTGGACGGGGACAAGTATCAGAAACGCCGTCCGCGGTAAAGCAGGAAGTGCTTCTGGCACGAAATAGAAAGGGGCAGACAATGAGAGTATCCGTAAACTTAAACGCACAAAAGCCGGATACCACGACAAACGCCGTCATTTATGCCCGCTACTCTTCCCACGGACAGACAGAGCAGTCCATAGAAGGACAGCTCGCCAAAGGGCATGAGTACGCGGCAGCGCAAGGATATACCGTCGTACACGAATATATCGACCGTGCCATGACAGGTCGAAACGATAACCGAGAGGCTTTTCAGAAAATGCTTTCCGACACTGGAAAGCATCAGTTTCAGGTTGTTATCGTCTGGAAGGTTGACCGCTTCGGCCGCAACCGTGAAGAAATTGCGTTTAATAAGCACACCTGCAAGAAAAACGGGGTAAGGGTGGAGTACGTCGCGGAAAGTCTCCCAAACTCACCGGAAGCCGTTATTCTGGAGAGCGTACTGGAGGGTATGGCGGAATACTATTCCATCCAGCTATCGCAAAACATCCGTCGCGGACAGCTTGAAAGCGCGAAAAAGTGTCAGTGCGTCGGTGGATCAGTCCCATTGGGATACACGCTTGACAGTGATAAACATTTTGTTATCGACCCGCAGACCGCACCCGTTGTCAAAAAGATTTTCGACCTGTACGCAGAAGGGGCAACCATTTCAGAAATCACCGGACAGCTAAATGAACAGGGCATTCGTACCGCCCGGAAGCAGCTATTCACGAAAAACAGCCTGACAAAGCTACTGAAAAATGAAAAGTACATCGGCGTATACACCTACAAAGACATTGTACGCGTGGAAGGAGGCGTTCCGGCTATTGTGGACGAAAGCACGTTTGACAGGGTGCAGGAACTTCTCAAGATAAACCGGCGCGCTCCGTCTCACACATGGACAAAAGTCGAATACCTGCTGACCGATAAGCTGTTCTGCGGTCATTGCGGATCCCCGATGGTTGGGGAAAGCGGTTTCAGCCACACGGGCGCTAAGTACAGCTATTACGGATGTATCAAACGACGGAGAGAAAAAGCCTGTGATAAAAAGCCGGTGCGGCAGGACTGGATTGAGGCGCTGGTGCTGGACGAGACGGTGAAATTGCTACACGACGATGAGCTGATGGAGTACATCATAGACCGGACGTGGGAGTATTACCAAGTCACCGATAAAGTGCAAGAAGAAAAAGCTGTGCTTGAAGCACAGCTTGCGGAAGTGGACAAAGCTATAAACAACCTTGTGCGGGCCATAGAGGCGGGCATCAAAGTCCCGCATGGATGAACTGGACGCGCAGAAAGCCGCCCTGACCGCTTCTCTGGCCGATTTGGAGCTGACCTCCGGCATCCGCATCACGCGAGACCATATCGAGTACTTCCTCTTGCGACTGCGGGATCTGGACGTTAAGGACAGGGAGTGTCAGAAACGCCTTGTGCAGACCTTCGTCAATGCCGTTTTCATCTACGACGATGGGCGCGTCAAAATCACCTATAACTATTCCGGTCAGTCGAGCACCATCACCCTCAACCAGATTGCCAGCGCAGAAAAGGGAAAAGGGTTCGTATGCTGCTTGCCATGCTCCCTTCAAGCGGCGATTGATGCCGTGCCCATGAGCAGCCGGATGCCCACCATCCTCCTGCTGCGGATGGACGAGTACCACGAAAAGGTGATTGTGAACAAGGACAACATCCGCATCATCGGCGAAGCGCGCGACCGCACCGTCATCACCAACTCCGGCTGTGCCAAGGATTTGGACGCGGACGGAAAGGAGAAGGGGACGTTCCTCAGCTACACGTTTCTGGTCACGGGGAATAACGTGGAGGTGGAGACCCTGACCATCCGCAACGACGCGGGCGACGGCTCGCTGGTCGGGCAGGCGGTGGCGGTGTATGCGGCGGGCGACCGCGGCGTGTGGCGGAATGTGCGGATGATTGCGCATCAGGACACGCTGTTCTGCGGCCCGACGATGCCGAAAGTGGCGCGGGATGCTCTGCCGCGGCTGATTCCGGAGGGGGTCACGTCCGTAGGGGACTGCCCGCTGACGCTGAACCGCCAGTATTTTGAGGACTGCTATATTCAGGGCGACGTGGACTTCATCTTCGGGCCGTACCGCTGCTGGTTTGAGCGCTGCACGCTGTTCATGAACAAGCGCGGCGGGCTGTACACGGCGGCGAATACCCCGGAGCAGTCGCCGTACGGGCTGGTGTTCCACAATTGCAAATTGACGGGCGAGTGCGCGCCGGGTCAGGCGTATCTGGGCCGCCCGTGGCGTGCCTTTGCGCGCACCGTGTTCCTGCACTGTGAGATGGACGAGCATGTCAGTCCGCAGGGGTTTCAGGACTGGCAGGGCGGCGCACCCGTCACCGAGCGGTACGCGGAGTACGGCACGACCGGCGCGCGCGCAGACCAGTCCACCCGCCATCCCAAGCAGAAGCGCATGACCGAGGCGGACGCGGCGGCGTACACCATTCGCGAGGTGATTGGCGGATACGACAACTGGCATCCGCAGCACCGCACGCCGACGTGGTTCCTCTGCGGCGACTCGACGATGGCGGATTATCCGGCAAATGCCGCGCCGATGACGGGCTGGGGACAGGCACTGAAACGCTTGGTTCCGGAAAACGTGTTTGTGGAGAACTGCGCGGTCTGCGGGCGCTCCAGCAAGTCCTTCGTGGCGGAAAAGCGGCTGAATTTTGTGGAGCTGTGCCTGCGCAAGGGCGACAAGCTGTTCATCCAGTTCGGGCACAACGACGAGAAGCCGGATGTCGACCGCGCGACGGATGCGCATGTCACCTATCCGGAGTATCTGGGCATGTACATCGACGCGGCGCGGCGGCAGGGCGCAGAGCCGATTCTGCTGACGCCCATCGCGCGGCGGCGGTTTGACGAGAACGGCAAATTGCAGCACACGCACGGGGAATATCCGGCGGTGATGCGCGATTTGGCGGATTACCGCGGCGTGCGGCTGCTGGACATGGAGCGCGCGAGCGAAAAGCTGCTGACGGCGCTGGGCAGCGAGGGCTCGAAGGTGCTGTTCAACTGGCAGGAGCATCACCTGAACTACCCCGACGGCGTGCAGGACAACACGCACCTGAGCGACACCGGCGCGGTGCGGATGGCGCAGATTGCCTTGACATTGTTGGAGGAAGCGCAATGAAGGAGTTTCT
>OGUN01002793.1_pt1 | contig 9989 bp, 6 predicted proteins | sample 1553621 | NCBI WGS metagenome assembly OGUN01 (sample SAMEA2580300, study PRJEB22360) | human gut metagenome | biome: human gut; feature: human-associated habitat; material: faeces | place: Denmark | collected 2008/2010
AGCGTGCGCGGGGCGGCGAACATCCAGGCGATGCCGGCCGATACCCGCGGCGCCGAGGAGATCGCCGCCGCCTCCCCCGAACAGACCGATGCGGTGCTGGCCGAGGCCGCCGCGGAGTACCAGCGCGAGCTCATCGAGCAGTTGGGCGAGAATCCGGCATTGGATATCGCGATGTTCGGCATGGGGCCGGACGCGCATTTCGCGTCCCTGTTCCCCGACCACGGCGAGGCCGAGATCGACGACCCGCACGTGCTGGTCGCAGGCGTGCGCGATTCGCCGAAACCGCCGCCGCTGCGCCTGACATTGACCGTGCCGATGATCGCCCGGTCGAAGCATACGTGGGTGTTCACCTCCGAAGAGCGTAAGGCCGGCGCGGTCAAGGCCGCCTTCGCCCAGCGCAACAACCCGCATGCCCCAAGCTCCTACGCCGATGGCGAGGAACTGCTCTGGCTCATTGACGAGGGTGCCGCTTCCAAGTTGTGAGGTTCATCCGAAACAGGTAACAGGGGGTGTCCCGCGACTCATGCCGTGAGACACCCCTTTTTTTTGAGTGTTGATTGATTGTTGAGTGTCGTTTTGACGCAGGTTCCCGCTGGACTGCAGCTTCGTAGGCGGTTTCGCGTTTCCGTAGGCGGTTGCCCCAAGTATCGGGGTCATGGAAAAGGCCGGTTTCCGGCCTTTTCCGCAGCAGGCTCCCAAGACCAACCACCTATGGAACGCAAAAACCACCTACGGAATCCCAATCCGCCGCCTATTTCGCCCCATAGCTTCCGAAAACCTCTCGGAAGGAGGTTAGACGATGGCATTAGACTCCCCTAGAAACGCAAATGGGATGCATCACAACCACAAGTACCATTCGTTCTGCTTACGGAGCGACACTATGCTCCGTCAATGCAACGGTACGGCAATATCGCAGCTCAGTAATATGCATATGCCAGAGGTCTTGCAATGGAACACATCGCAAGACCTCTGGCATATCCGCCCTGACACAGAGGCAAGGAAAAGATCAGGCTTCGATTTCCTCACGGCCCGGCTCGGCCCACAGGGTGTGGAACGCGCCCGGCTGGTCCACACGCTGGTAGGTGTGGGCGCCGAAGTAGTCACGCTGGCCCTGGATAAGGGCGGCCGGCAGACGCTTGGAACGCAGGCCGTCGAAGTAGGACAGCGACGAGGCGAACGCCGGGGTCGGCAGACCGTTGACGGCGGCTTGGGCCACCACGTTACGCCAGGACTTCTCGGCGTTTTCGATGGCGTTCTTGAAGTACGGGGCGAACAGCAGTGACACGTTGGCCTCGCCGGATTCGAACGCTTCGGAAATGCGGTTGAGGAACTTCGCGCGGATGATGCAGCCGCCACGCCAGATGCGTGCCACGGCGGCGAGGTCGATGTCCCAACCGTATTCCTTGGCGGCGGTGGTGATCTCGTTGAAGCCCTGTGCGTAGGCGACGATCTTGGAGGCGTAGAGGGCCTGGCGGATGTCTTCGATGAAGGCCTTCTTCTCGTCGTCGTTGAGGTTCAACTTGCCGTCGGGGCCGGCGAAGCCCTGCTTCTGGGCTTCTTCACGCAGGTCGGCTTCGGAGGACAGGCCGCGGGCGAACACGGCTTCGGCGATGCCGGTGACCGGCACGGCGAGGGACAGTGCGGTCTGCACGGTCCAGGTGCCGGTGCCCTTCATGCCGGCGTGGTCGACGATGAGGTCGACGAGCGGCTTGCCGGTCTTCTTGTCGACCTGGTGCAGCACTTCGGCGGTGATTTCAATGAGGTAGGAGTCGAGTTCGGTCTTGTTCCACTCCTCGAACACGTCGCCGATCTCAGCCGGAGTCATGCCAAGACCACGACGCATCAGGTCGTAGCTTTCGGCGATGAGCTGCATGTCGGAGTATTCGATGCCGTTGTGCACCATCTTGACGAAGTGGCCGGCGCCGTTGAGGCCGATGTGCGTCACGCACGGTTCGCCTTCGGCCTTGGCCGCGATGGATTCGAAGATAGGCTTCAGGGTCTTCCAGGATTCTTCGGAACCGCCAGGCATCATGGACGGGCCGAGGAGGGCACCCTCTTCGCCGCCGGAAACGCCGCAGCCCACGAAGTGCAGGCCACGCGCACTGATTTCCTTCTCACGGCGGATGGTGTCCGGGAAGTAGGCGTTGCCGGCGTCGACGATGATGTCGCCCGGTTCCATGAGGTCGGCGAGCGCGTTGATCATGGCGTCAGTGGGTTCGCCGGCCTTGACCATGATGATGGCGGTGCGCGGCTTGGCAAGGCTGTCCACGAACTCCTCGAGGGTCTTCGCCGGGAAGAACTCGCCTTCGGTGCCGTGCTCGTTCATGAGCTTTTCGGTACGGGCGTAGGTGCGGTTGAACACGGCGACCTTGTTGCCGTGGTGAGCGAGATTGCGTGCGAGGCTGCCGCCCATGGCAGCCAGACCGACGACGCCGACGTTTGCTTCAGCTGACATACTGTTCCCTTTCATGGAGAAACGTAGTACTTTTTATGAACCTTCCCCAGTGTAGCCCCGAGCGCACCCAAAGCGACAGCCCATCTCAGGGATGACGGGCCGTCAACCGGTCGCATGGTTTCAGTTCGTTTTCGTAGGCACGATGGTGCGTACGAATCGCATGGCTTCGGCTGGGGTGAGCGACGGCACGTAGGCCTGCGCGACGGCAAGCGAGATCTGCGGCAGTTTCGCCGGATCCGGATAGCAGATGTACACTTTGGCTTCATCCGGATGGAACTTGAGTTTGAAGCGGAACAGGGAGTGGAATCCGTAAGCCGGTTCCATGATGTCGGCCACCATCTGCAGCACGTGGTCGAGCACGGCGCTCTCCCCCTGTTCGTGGCCTTCGCCGCTCATGCCGGCAAGTGGCGCCGCGGACAGGCTCATGAATCGCACTTCGCCTTCGTCGCGCAGCCGTTCGGCCATGCGGGCGATGAGGAATTCCATGATGCCGTTGACGCTGTCGGTGCGGTGACGCATGAAGTCGAGCGTCCATCCGACCACTTTGCCGTTCTCATAGGTCGGCAGCCAGCTGGTGACGCCCAGCACCTTACCGTCCGCGTCCACCGCGTACAGCAGTTTGACGCGTGGATCGACCAGCTCGTCCACGCCACCCAGGGTGAAGCCCATTTCAGGCAGGGCCTTCTCGCCGGCCCATTGCGTGGAGATCTCACGGATCTGCGTCTGCACGGAGAACGGCGATTCCTTGAATGTGGCGAGCACGTCGGTGATGCCGTCGCGCTTGGCTTTGTTGATGGCGGTGCGTACGTCCTGCCATTTCTTGCCGCGCGTCTGCCATGCGGCCGGGTCGATCACCATTTCGGTGCCGACGTCGAGCGCGTTCCAACCGGCGGAGACCAACGCGTCACGTTGTTCGGCGTGCACGCTGTAGAACACCGGCGTCAGGGAACGTTGGGTGCAGAAGCCGGCGAACGCATGCAGATCGTCCTCATACTCGTCGGGGTCGCCGAAAGGTCCGGTAACGGTCAATGCGATGCCGTACGACACGCGGTAGGCGATGGCGGAACGGCCGGTGGCGGAGAACCAGTAATCGTTGCCTTTCCAAGTGGCCATGAACGACATGGATTCGCCGCCGAGTCCGATGATCTCGTCCACGCGGTGGCGGTACGCGTCGTTGATCATGGAACGGTCACGCAGGCCATCCCATGTGCAGCACAGCGCGACCAGCCAAAACATCGGTCCGACGCACTGGTAGACGATTTCGGAAAGCAGTCCGACCGGCACGAACGCCGGTTCCACGCCACTTAGCAGGCCAATCGGCAGCAAACGCTGCACGTAGTCTGCGATCAGATCGACCAGCAGCGGCGTTTCGTTGAAGCCGGACGGCATGGACAGGCCGTAGCCGACGTACAGCAATCCCAGTAATACGAATGCGGCGAACGTGATGGCGACGCCACGCAGCACGGTCTCGCTTTTCGTGCGAATGGTGAAGCATGAGCGGAACAGGATGATGATGACGATGCACAGCAGCGGCAACGCCATCGTGGCCAGCATCGCGTGGAATGCGCCGTGCCGTTGCAATGCGGATATCGCATCCATGTATGCACCGGCGTCGGAGCCGTCCACGTAGGACAGCGGAATAGCCACATAGAACACCGTCGATAGCGCAATGGTGCATGCGTTGAACACGATGCTGAGCGTGGCTGCGAGATGACGGCCTCGATACAGACCCCAGGCGATGAGCAGCAGCATCAGCGTCGGCATGATGGATACCAGCCAGTTGCCGGGCATGGTGAAACGCATCATGCGGTATTGCGTGAAGCAGTCCGTATGCGAGGCGCCGCTGAGGCAGTCGACCACATGTCCAGTGTCGAAGTCGGTGGAGCCGGTCAACAGTCCGAACATGGACAGCAGGCCGAACGATTGGCGTGACGAGACGGCGACGAGCGAGCCGATGGCCTGCACGCCCGCGACGATGCCGATAAGCCGACGCATTTCGTAGATGGCGCCATGCCGGTATTCGTCGCCATGTGTGCGGGAGGCCATCAGATAGCCGAGCACGTGGCCAATCACCGAAGTGGCAAGCAGGCAGTAGTCGCTCACCTCGCCTCGGTAGAGGAACATGATGAGCACGACCGCATAGCCAATCACGCGGATACGGCGGCGCCACAGCATGGTTGTGAACGCGCTGACGCACATAAGGGTGCCGGCGACGAGAATCAGCGGACCAAGGATGGCGCCATCATGCGAGATCGCATGCCATTGGGGGCTGCGCCCGTCGGATAGGGAGCACAGTCCCATGCCCAAGGCCACGCCACCCAGTGTGGTGATGACGGACACCCATGCGGTTTTGATTTTGCCGATCACCGATTCGGCCAGGCCGAACGCAACCAGCATGAGCGGAACGTCGATGAGCAGACGGCCCAGATTCGGCACGTACAGCATGGATATCGGCGCGGTGTACCAGCGGCCGCGTGCGAGCGCTTCGAAACTTACTTTGGCCAGGCTCGGCGGGAACGGCTGACGTATGAGCGCGCACACGATCTGCGTGCCCACGTTGATGAGGATGACGAACAGCACGAGGCAGACGGTGAGCAGGTGTCGTCTGATCCATCCGGCCAGATCGGCGAGCAGCGCGCGGAAGCCGAACAGTGGTTTCGCGGGTGATGCCTCGGCTGGTTTAGCAGGTGCGGTTTGCGTTTGAGTCATTTCTTTCCTTTTCTGGGATTCTCAGGCTTGCGGGTTTGTGTTCAGAATCGTCATATCGTGATGCGTTTGAGATTCGGATAGTCGGATAGGTTCGGGTTCGCACCATCCAGTCCGGTGTCGTGGCCGAATACGGCGAGCCCGTAACGCAGCACGTCCTGCACGGCGTGCCAGTCGTGTGCGTTGCCGGACGATTCGACGGCGGCGACGCGCATGCCGGCTTTCGCCGCGACCGGCGCGATTGTTTTGACGTTGCGTATTGAGGTGGTGTCCTTCTCCCCCGCGCCTATGATGAGCATCTGATGGGTGGGCGCGTGGTTGCGGATGGCGTTGACCGGCACTTGGTTCTCATAGGCTGTGGTGTCGCCGTCGAAGAACCGGTCGATCATTTCCTGTCGGCTGCCGTTGGTCGGTTTGATTTCGCTGTCGGTGGGAATCATGGTGCCAAACAGGTCGGGATGGTTCACGCCGATCTGCAGCGAACATGTGGCGCCTTGCGAGAATCCGGCGATGGCCCAATCCTTGGCATCCTGTGCGGCGGGCAGGTTGGTTTTCACCCAGTCGACCACGTCCTGCGTCAGGTAGGTCAGCGCATTGCCGTACACCTTCGAATCCACGCATAGCGTGTTGTGCGAATCGGCGCCAAGCTGATCGGCTGCGATGACGATTGGGGCGAGTCCGTCGTGGGTTTTCGCATATCCGTCCATCATGGTTTGGATGCCGCCGGCTTGGAAGACGCGTCCCGGACTGCCCGGCTGCCCGCTCAGCATGAGGACGACCGGCAGGGCCGGCTTGCGTTTCGAGTCGGCCAATGCCGCCGGAGGCAGGTAGACGAGGGCTTTGCGTGCTTCAAACTGCGATTTCGTGGCCGGAATGTCGATTTTGTTGACGGTTCCGTTCGCCGGAATATTGCGGATTGTGCCGTTGGCGGCCTGTTTGCGCCACTGTGCGACGGTGATGAGGTCCTTGCGTTTGGCCAGTCCGGTCAGATCGGCTTGGCTGTAGGAATCCTCGCCGATGGGGGCGTATTCGCCGTACGATTGGTCGATGCCGATCGCCGCGGCCAGTATCGCGAATACGGTCAAGATGGCCGCGGCCACGCGCATCATGCCCCTGCTCAACACGATATGCGCGATGGCGAAACCAGCGATGGCGAAACCAGCCGCCACCCAAGCCATCACACGGGATCCCAATCCGACGCCGAACACCACGAACACGTCGGACAGCAGCCAAGCTACCACATAGCCGATCATTCCGGACACGGCCGCAACGCCGATCGGCAGCACGGCTCGCTGCCCGCACCGCGGAGCGGCAGCACGTTAGCCAGTATGCGTCCGTCCCGTTTCGAAACGGCCGCGCTAACCAGCAGGGTTACGGACAGCACTGCGACGACGGCGAACGCCGCCGCCGGAAACCAGCCTCCGACCAGGCTTATGTTCATAAGCCACTGACGCATATTTCCCATCCCCAACATATAGGTTTTCCTTCAACTTGACAGTTGTAGTACGCAAAATAACGGGCACGCGTCATCCTTATGGCTGATTTCGCCTCAAAACTCAGGGAAAACCCTGAAACCGCCGTGAACCGTTCGCTATTGGCGTATGGTTTTGGCTATGACATACGTATTCGAAGCATCGAACGTGCGCTGTTCGATTATGGTCGACGGCGAACGCCGCACCATATTCTCCGGATTGTCCTTCGCCATCGAGCCTGGCGAAATCGTGGACTTGGTCGGACCGTCCGGCGCAGGCAAGAGCTCGCTGCTGACCGCTTTCGCACGGCTCAATCCGCGCACGTCAGGCGATTTACGGTTGGATGGCCGTTCCGCCGACGATTTCACCCCGCAGCAGTGGCGCGCGCAGGTCGCGTACCTGCCGCAGAAGCCGGTGCTGTTGGGCGAGACGGTGGCGCAGGCGATTCGTCTGCCGTTCACGCTTGCCATACGCCAGTCGGCGAGAAGGAAGCAGGGACCACGCAGGATCTCCCCCACCGACGCGTTGCCGGACGGCAGAATCCGTGAAACCTTGGACAATATGGGCTGTGCCGACATCGATCTGAACCGTCCGCCACACGACTTGTCCGGCGGTCAGGCGGCGCGCGTGAGCCTTGCGCGCACGTTGCTGACCCGTCCGAAGGTGCTGCTCGCCGACGAAGTGGACGCCGGATTGGATGACGACAACGCCGAGAAAGTGGCGCGCATCCTCGCCAAAGCGGCGGCGGACGGCATGGCGATCGTTCGTATCCGGCACCGGCCGCCGGATGGCCGTGCCACACGTGTCATGCGTCTTGCCAATGGCACGCTCACGCAGTCCGGCAACGCCGAAGCGGACGGTACTGCGACGGGTAGTACTTCGACGGGTAACACGGTAGAAGGGAGCGTCGCATGAACGGCAACTACTATGCGATCGACATCTGGGGTCTCATCGCCGCACTGGTGATGGTGGCCATCGCCGCCGGCATCTCCGAAACCATGCGTATGGGCGTGGGGCGCACGCTTCTGTGGTCGGCTTGCCGTGCGCTGCTGCAATTGTGCGCGATGGGCTTCATCATGGAGTACGTCATCCGTTCGAACAATCCGTGGCTGGTGCTGCTGCTTGTGGCGTTCATGCTCATCGCGGCCGTGCAGATCACTCTTTCGCGTGCGAAAGGTGTGCCGAAGGGCTTGGCTGGAACGGTGTTCCTGAGTCTGGTCGTGACCATGCTCATCATGATCTCGTTGGTCACCGAGCTCATCATCCGTCCGCAACCGTGGTATGCGCCGCAATTGGTGGTGCCGTTGACCGGCATGCTGCTGGGCAACACCGTTTCGGCGTTGGCGGTGGGGTTGAGCCGGTTCTTTGAAAGCATGAAGGAACGTCGTGACGAAGTGGACACGCTGCTGGCGTTGGGTGCCACCACGTGGGAAGCGGCACGTCCAAGTATCGTCTCGTCGATCCGTCTGGGATTGCTGCCCACCACCGCGTCGCTCGCCTCCGCCGGCATTGTGACGGTGCCGGGCATGATGGCCGGTCAGATCATCGCCGGCGGCAACCCCATCGACGCGGCGAAATACCAGTTCATGATTCTCGCCACCATCGCGGCGCTTACGCTGCTGGCGGACAGCATCATCATGCTGATGGTCTATAAACGTTGCTTCACCGCGCTCGACCAGTATCAGCCGGTCAACGGCTGATACTGCGATATCCCGTATAGAAAAAGCCGTTCATTCCTTGCGATTGCTGGAATGAACGGCTTTTTGCTTGACCGTTGACGTACGTCAGCGGGAGCGGAACGGCGCCTTGCGGATCTTCGCATGCTTGCGGTACGGCTTGCCCTGCCTTTCGCCCGCATGCTTGTCGTGGCGTTCTCCGTGACCGCCACGACGACCGGAATCGCCATACTTGGCTTCCATGCGACGGTCATAACGCTTCGCGTCCTCGCCACGCTCGTCATGAATCACGCGGATTTCCTTGCGATGGATGCGTTTGCCGCCCTGACGGCGGTCGTCGCGTTCGTCGCGGTTCCTGCGGTATTGGCGATCGTCCTCGTAACGGCGTTCGGCACGGGCTTCGGCCTTGCGCTGCTTCTTGGTCGGCGCGCCCTGCTTTTTCGCATACTGCTTTTTGCCGGGCTTCCTATCGGATTGGCCACGCTGATCGGAACGCTCGTCGGAGCGCCGCTTGCGATTGTCGGTTCCACGCTGTTCGCCGGCTTCGGCACGCTGCTGCTCATGCAGCCGCGCGTACTTTTCGCGACGCTTGTTGTTGCGCTTCTCCTCGTGCTTCTCGCGCTTCTCCTCTTGGATTTCAGGATGTTCCCAACGATGCTCGCGTGCCTCGTATTCGCGGTTGTCGCGGCCTTCGAACTTGGCGGCGCGACGTTCGGCGCGATTCTGTTTCGGTTCGAAACGCTGCTCGCGTTCGGCGACTTCGGCGCGCTCTTCACGTCCCTTGCGATTCGCGCGGTCCTTGCGTTCGGACTTGAACGGCTTGCCGCCCTTGTCCTTGCCCCGGTCCTTGTTGCGTCCACCGGAACGGTTGCGTCCGGAGCGCCCGCCGTTTTCCGCGGAACCGTCGCCGCCCTTGCCATGCCTGCGACGCGGATTGCCCGCCGGCTGGGACTGCTCAAGCGTCCAACCGAAACGCGGTTCGGCCGACTCGCCCACCAATTCCAACACTTCCGGGGAATCGTGGGTCACTTCGATCGGCTTGACCTTCAGTCCGGCCTCATGCAGCATGCGGCGGGTGCGGCGGCGCTGGTTCGGCAGAACGATGGTCACCACATCACCGGAATGGCCGGCTCGCGCGGTACGTCCGGAGCGGTGAAGGAACGATTTCGGGTCCTCCGGAGGCTCCACCTGCACCACGAGCTCCACGCCGGACACGTCGATGCCGCGGGCGGCCACATCGGTGGCGACCATGACGTTCACGTCGCCGGATTCGAAGGCTGCGAGATTGCGATCACGCTGGTTCTGGCTCAGGTTGCCGTGCAGCTCGGCCGCCGGAATGCCGTTCTTCGTCAGGTCCTTGGCGAGCTTCTGGGTCTGGAATTTGGTGCGGGTGAACAGGATGCGGCGTCCCTTGCCGGAAGCGAGGGTGCGGACCAGCTCATGACGGTCGCCCTGCGTGGTTTCGAACACGTGGTGGGTCATTTCGTCGACGGCCGCGGTGGCGGAGTCGACGCTGTGGATCTTAGGATCGGTGAGGAACGTGTTCACCACCTCGTCGACGCCATGGTCGAGGGTGGCGGAGAACAGCATGATCTGCGCGTCGAACGACACTTGGCCGAGCAGGCGCTTGACCGGCGGCAGGAAGCCCATGTCGGGCCCTTCGTCGGCGTCCGCACCCGC
>OGUN01002796.1_pt1 | contig 9985 bp, 10 predicted proteins | sample 1553621 | NCBI WGS metagenome assembly OGUN01 (sample SAMEA2580300, study PRJEB22360) | human gut metagenome | biome: human gut; feature: human-associated habitat; material: faeces | place: Denmark | collected 2008/2010
CGACCGTTCCGCGCGGAATGTTGACGTCGGCGACCAGTCCGTCGAGCCCGAATTCGGCACGTTCCGTGGCTTGTGCGGTTTCCTCGGCATTTTCCGCGTTCTCGCCGATTTCGGCAATCTGACCAATATTTGTTTTCACGGTTTGTTTCACGGCGTTACCAGCCTTCTCGGCATCAGTCTGTTCGCTCAAGTTCTCCATATTTCCAGTATCGCCCACAGCGTCCCCAAACCATCAGCTCCCGCCATTTCTCCGTCTTTCGCAACCAACCAATCGAAACCCGACCAAACCACCGACGACGCCACACGTCCTCACCGGTAAATCAAAATGCACCCCTCACACATCCGGGTTTCCACCCGCCACGCATTCGGATTTTTCTTCGTACGACATTCGGATTTTCCTTTGCGTAGGATTCGGATTTTCTCAGACGGGGGTGAGACGGCGATTCAACACGACTTTGGACATGCCATCGATAGCATGGAATCATGCGTTATTTTGAAGATGAAATTTCCGGAATCGACGGCAGCACGGCCACGTTCGTCGGCTACTGCCTTGACAACAGCAGCGAAATCGACCCGAATCGCAAGCGCCCGTCCGTGCTGGTGATTCCCGGCGGCGGCTACGAAATGACGTCCGACCGCGAAGCCGAACCAATCGCCATGCAATTCCTTGCAGCCGGCTTCAACGCGTTCGTGCTGCGCTATTCCGTGAAGCCGTCCATTTTTCCGGTCGCGCTGCTGGAAGCGGCCGAAGCGATGCGGCGGATCCGCACGCATGCCGACGAATGGCATTGCGATGCCGACGCGATCGCGGTGATCGGCTTTTCCGCCGGCGGCCACCTTGCCGCCAATCTTGCGACTTCCGCCAGCGACGACGTGCTTGCGGCGCATGGTTACGACGCGGATGCGGTGCGCCCGAACGGTCTGATGCTCGCCTACCCGGTGGTCACGTCCGGCCCGCTCGCCCACCGCGGCAGTTTCGATGCGCTGCTCGGCGACCGCAAGGCCGATCCGGAGGCGCTCGACGCGGTTTCGATCGAAAAGCATATCGACGCGAAGACGCCGCCGGTGTTCGTCTGGCATACCGTTCCGGACGATTGCGTGCCGTACGAGAACACGCTGATGCTCGTCGACGCCTGCAAGAAGGCGGGCGTGAGCGTCGAGGCGCACCTGTTCCCCAGCGGCGGCCACGGCCCGTCACTCGGCACCGCCGAAACCGCATGGCAGGGGGTCAACGGCATCGAACCGTGCGTGCAGGTCTGGCCGAAACTTGCGATCGCGTGGATGCGTCGTACATTTGCGGATACCGACGCTGCCACGACCGGCTCTGCCACAGCCGACGCGATTGCCGAATAATCGCCATTCCTGCGTTTTTTTCCGCGTCTTTTCACGTCTTTTTTGTCGCACGACTTCGCTTTTCGGACCAAAAAATCAAGTCGTGCGACATTTAATCGAGTAAAAATACCCTCTAACCGGCATTTTCCGGTCGAAAACGACACTTAGGGGGTATTCGGCGTCGCACGACTTGAAAATAACCGCCAAAAATCAAAGACGTGCGACGTTTTGCGCCACCTAATCGCCAAAATCAGATGGGACGCGACTCGTGCACCATCTGACGATCGCCGTAATACAACGAGTTCAGGCCAGGATTCGCCGGCGTGCCCCACGCGGACGCCGGACGCGCCGGACGCACCGGACAGCCGCTGAGCACGCTGGACAGCTGCCGGACAACCATTGAACAACCACCGGGCACCACCGGCCGAACACCACCTACAAGCACACGCACATAGGCTCCCATAGGCACATATTGACGATTTGTGCAGATTTGCCACCCGTCGTCGCACTGCGACGCACACTGCATAGACCCGTTGGTAGTCTGTGATTGGTTCGCAACGGCACATTCGTTGCGCACGATGGAAAAGCAAGCCACACGAACCGACCCCGCGCAACCGCGCAAAACCACACAGAGAGACCTATGAATATCATCAATTTCTTCGTCAACCTCATCAAGGACCCCCGTACCGCGATCGCCAGCTGGATTGCCATGGGCGTCGCGCCGACCCTCGGCTTCATTTTCCTTATCATCTTCATTGAGACCGGCGTGGTGTTCTTCCCGTTCCTGCCGGGCGATTCGCTGCTGTTCGCGGCCGGCTTCTTCGCCGCCCCCGACGCACAGACCGGCGTGTCCGCACTGCCGCTGTTCGCTCTGCTGCCGGTGGTCTGGTGCGCCCCGGTCATCGGCGACCAGTGCAACTACTGGATCGGCCATTTCTTCGGCCGTCGCATCCTTGAATCCGGCAAAGTCAAGGCCATGACCCCGGAGCGCATCGAGAAAACCGAGAAGATGATTGAGAAGTGGGGCCCGCTGGCCGTGTTCCTTGGCCGTTTCTTCCCGTTCATCCGCACGTTCATGCCGTTCATTTCCGGTATTTCCGGCATGCGTTGGAGCCGTTTCACGCCGTTCTCGGTGCTCGGCGGCCTGTGCTGGTCGACGCTGTTCACGCTGCTCGGCTATTTCTTCGGCGGCATTCCGGCCGTGCAGAAGCATTTTGAATTGGTGATTATTGCGATTCTTGTGCTGTCGCTGATTCCAACGATCGTCGGCCTGCTCAAGGCCAAGTTCGGCAAGAAGAAGCCGGCTGCCGAGGACACTGCGGAAACCGCCGACGCCGAATAAGCAGCGTTCAATCGTCGTAAAAATATCGGCGAATACAACGCAAGCACAACACGCGGAGTGTGGAATTGCATTTTTCCACACTCCGTACTAATATTTCGAGAGTTGTCTTGCTAAACAAGGTGACGCACATGGGGCTGTAGCTCAGTTGGTAGAGCGCTTCGTTCGCATCGAAGAGGTCGCGGTTTCGACTACCGTCAGCTCCACGAAGCCCGCTGCATTCATTCCACCGCAGCGGGCTTTTTCTTTTGTTTTCCGCCGTTTCCGGCATTTCTTGCGATTCCCATACGCACTTTCCAGCGCTCTTCGCACCGTGCATACGCCCGTCCGCACGCACGCACCGCGCCGTCCGCACCGGCCACGCAAACGCAACCCAGCCGAATCGCCATACATGCCGACTTCTAAAAAGCCATTTAACGGGGTCATTTTCGCGATTTTTACGATTTTAACCCCGTTAAAATCGCATTTTTCGCAAAACCCGTACGATAGTCCACGTCAAACAGTCCACACAAACCCAAAAATACGTTAAACTAGCGTTTTAACGGGGTCATTTTTGCAATTTTCGCAATTTTGACCCCGTTAAACCACATCTCAGGGATTATCGGTATCTAAAAAGTCACAAGGAGCACCACATGAGCACCTATCGCAGAGAGCACTATTTGGCCAAGCTCCGTCCTTTCTACAACGATTCCGGTCTCATCAAAGTAATCACCGGCATCCGCAGATGCGGCAAATCCAGCCTGCTCATCACAGTTCTCAACGAGCTCTTTGAGCAGGGAATCCCTGAAACCAATCTCATCTACCTCAACCTCGATCGCCGCGAATACCGTAATGTGACCACTCCGGACCAACTCGATCAACTCATCGAACAAGCCATGTCGAATGCCTACGGTGCAGGACTGCGTTATCTGTTCATCGATGAAGTACAGAACGTGAAAGGCTTCGAAACCGTCATCAACGGCTGGCGGGAGGAAGGCAATTGCTCCATTTTCATCACTGGCTCAAATTCCTATCTGCTGTCCGGAGAGCTTGCCACGAAACTTACCGGCCGCTATATCAAGCTGGAAATGTTCACCCTTTCCTTTCAGGAATACCTCGGCATGCGGAATTTCCTAAACAAACCGGAAATTCCGGTATCGCAAGCCTTCCGCGACTATCTCACATACGGCGGGTTCCCGAAATCGCTGGAATATGACGATCCCGACGCAAAAGCCGCATATATTCAAGACGTCATCGGGCAGATCTTCAACAAGGACATCACCGCCCACAAAAAAGTACGCAATCGCGATACTTTCACCCGTGTGCAGGACTATCTCATCAATAATTTCGCAGCGCCCACGAATCTTTCCGGCATTATCGCGTATCTGAAACACAGCGAAGGCATCAGCATCAAACGCGAAACGCTTGCCAGCTACGTCCGTTTGCTGGAAAGCGCCAAAATCCTCTACAAGTGTCCTCGCTTCGATCTGAAATCCCGCAAGTCGCTCAGGGGCGGGGAAAAATACTATCTTGCCGATCCCGGTATCCGGTTCGCCCGTAATACCGATACGCGAGTCAGCTACGGTCCGTCACTGGAGAACGCGCTATATACGCATCTGCGGTCGAAAGGCTATGACGTCAGCGTCGGCACCATCGGCAAACTTGAATGTGACTTCATTGTCCGAAAGCGCAACCAGTACGCCTATATCCAAGTGTCTATGAGCGTTCAGGATCCGCAGGTCGAGGAACGCGAATATCGCCCGTTCAGCAAATTGGCGGACGGGTATCCGAAATACCTGTTCACATTGGATCCGCTACCATTGCAGCGCGACGGCGTACGTCACCTCAATCTCATGGAATTTCTGCAAAACGACGGCGATATCGACTTCGATTAAATATTAATAATGGCGATTATGTCGTGTGGCGCGCCGGTTGTGCAGACGCACCACACGCATTGCGGAGGCGTCAGGCGTTGCGGCTACGTACGTAGGCGTCGAGCGTGGCGGCGGTGATGCCGTCGTAGCCGTTGATTGAGGCGAATTGCGGGCCGTTGGAATTGTCGATGCGCATGAAGCCGGTCTGGCCGAGCGTGGTGGCACCGGATGCGGCCGCGGAGCGCAGGCCGGACATGGAATCCTCCACCGCGATGCAATATTTCATGTCTTCGGGCGCGATGCCAAGCTTGCGGCCCGCCGCAAGATACGGTGCGGGCGACGGCTTCTTCTCGACATCGTCATCACCGCACACGTAACCGGCGAACGTGCCGGCCGGTGCCTGCGCGATCAGGTTTTCCGCCAGATGACGCGGCGATGTGGTGACAAGCATCGACGGCACGCCCGCCTCCTTCAGCGACAGCAGCACGTCTTCGACGCCATCGATCCACGGAATGCGCTCGAATTCCTTCTGCGCCACGTAATCGATCATGCCTTTGCCGATTTCTTCGATCGACAGCTTGCAGCCGTGCTCGACCATGCGGCGCGCCACGTCCGGCACCGGCGTGCCGGAGCCCTGCCAAGCGAGGTCCTCATCCCAGTATCCGCCGTGGTCGGCTGCGATTTTCAGCTCGCCTTCGTGCCAATACGGTTCGGAATCGATCAGCGTGCCGTCCATGTCCCAGAACACGGCTTTGAGCATCAGCTTCGAAACTTCCTGGGCGCCGTTCTGGATACCGTTGTTCAGCTCGGTCATTACGTTTCCTCGCAATCGTTACGCTTCGTTCTCCGATAGCTACATTCTTCGTCAGCTACGACCATTTCAGCAGAGCGGCACGACGGAAGCGCTTCAGCGCGCAGAAAAAAACAGGACGGTTCCATCAAGCCGGTCCGCCAATCGGTTCATACCAATCGGCTCGCACCAATCGGTTCACGCAAACCGACTCATGCACAAGCCAATTCGCGCAAGCCAACGCAGCAACCAACCCATAGCAACGGAGGCACTTGGAAATCCCCCAAGTGCCTCCGCAACGAACAACGCATCCGACGAAATCGGTCGGCCGCAATCGCAGCAATCCGTCATAGACCCCTTTTAGACGAATCGCAAGACTTGCGTGCGACTACTCCTGAGCCTCCTGCTCCTGAGCGGCCTTCTCGGCATTCTCCGCCTTCCAGCGGGCGATGCAACGCTCGACGCGCTTGTAGCCGATGATCTTCGGATCCAAGCCGGCCTCGCGGAAAATCGCGGCAGGCGAGCCACCCTCGGCATACCTGCGCATGCAGTCGTCACGGAATTCCTTGGAATAGCAAATTCGATACTGAGTGACTGATTCCACAGCATCGAGAGACCCCAGGTATTTGCGGGTCTTTGCGGTGAACGCAACTCTTGGCACTGTACGCTCCTAACCTTTCTGTATCCACCGCATGCCCTCCCCCGATTCTTCGCGGAAATAAGCAGTCATATTTCATCGAAGCTGTGGGCCAGCCGGAAGAAATACGAACTTCAACGCGGATACGTAATATTATTCCTCACAATAGAGACATCATTGCGAGACAGATGCGGCGTTATGAGTAGTTGCATACCAAAAATCGGGCATACCCCCGCGATATATGCCCGATTTTGCTGTTTTTTTAGATTTTTTTAGGGTTTTCCAGCGCTTTTCAGGAAAGTCAGCGAATTCCCCAAACTACCACTGACCTGGAGCCCATATCGTCCCCCTCTTCCGCACGTTCCGCCCGTACGGATTCGCGCGACGGAAGCTGCCGTGCATCGGCTCGCAGCTGCCTGCGCCACATGCGCGCGCGCTGGGACCGCTCGACTTCCACGATGCCACCGTCCGCGTCCGCGGCGAACACGCTGGAACCGGCCGGCTTGCGCAGTCGCTCCACTTGGCGGCGCAGCTCGCGGTTCTCTTCCTCAAGTTCGAGGATGCGCGTGATTCCAGCCAGGTTGATGCCCTCCTCCTGGCTGAGTTGCTGCGCTTGCGCGAGGCGGGAGATGTCGCGCAGCGAATAGCGCCGCGCGCCACCTTCCGTACGTTGCGGTACGACCAAGCCAAGGCGATCATACTGTCGCAGCGTCTGCGGATGCACGTTGGCGAGCTCGCCGGCCGCACCGACCGAGAAGACGGGCAGCTCGATGTCGAAACCGACTTCGGCGGCACCGTCCAGGTCGGCCCGGCCGGCCACGATCGCCATGGCGCACATTTCATACAGCCGCTTGATCTGCCGTGCGGCGCGCGCTTGGGAGGCTTGGGAAGTCCGCGATGAGCGTGCCATGGCGGTCAGCGCTCCCGAGCGAGCTCGTCGGCGAAGTCACCGCACGCCTTGTCGAATTCCTTCGCGGCATGCTTGGCAACGAGGTTCGGATGCTCCGGAATGCGGATCTCCACACGGCCGACCAAATCGCCGTTCTCGTGCGGATTGGCCACGCCCTTGCCTGCGATGCGCACTTCCGCGCCGCTGGACGAGCCGGCAGGCACTTTGAAGGCGATTTCGTTTCCGTCGATATCCGTGGCCGTCACTTTCGCGCCGTTCACGGCTTGGCTGACGGTGATGGGCAGCGGCATGATGATGTCACGTCCGCGCAGGGTGAATTTCGGGTCTTCGGCGACGGTGATATGCAGGTACAGATCGCCGTTTTTGCCGCCATTGCGGCCCGGCTTGCCCTTACCGGTGAGACGGATCTTCTGCCCGTCACGCACGCCGGCGGGGATGTGCGTCTTGAACTTCTTGCCGTCCGCGGACAGCGAAACCGTGGCTCCCTTGACGGCCTGGCGGAAGGGCAGACGGATCTTGGAGTTGCGGGCCTCGCGCGTTTCGCGGCTGCTCGTAATCGTCAGTGCCGTAGCGTTCGTAGGCGGAGCCTGCGCCCGGGCCGCCCGCACCGCCACCGAACATCGAGAAGATGTCGTTGAGGTTCGGATTGCCGCCGCCATTGGTCTGGAAGCGAATGCGCGAACCGTTGCCGCCCATGCCTGCGCCGCCACCGAACATCGAGCCGAAGATGTCGGAGAACGCGCCCGCGTCGAAGCCGCCCTGGCCGGAACCGCCGGCGAAACGCGCGCCGCCCATGCCGAACTGGCGAATCGCATCGTATTTCTGACGATTCTCCTTGTTGCTCAGCACGTCGTACGCTTCGGAGATGTCCTTGAACTTCTCCTCCGCTTCCTTCGTCTTGTTCAGGTCGGGATGGTATTTGCGCGCCAGCTTGCGGTACGCTTTGGTGATTTCGGCGTCGGTGGCGTCTTTGGAGACACCGAGGACCTTATAGAAATCCTTGCTCAGCCATTCATTCTCAGCCATGATGTGCCTCCTTTCGTGAGGTTTTCATGCAGTAAAAAGTACAGTTTTTCAAACTTTCAAACAGTTGTCGTTGAACCGTTGTTTCAGGTAATCGAAGGCCCCTCGTTTTCCAGAGGGGCCCGATTACTCGTCACATGCGTTTCGCGCGGATACGCGGATTGTGCGAATGCGCGATCAGTTCTGCGGAGAAGCCACGACCACACGGGCCGCGCGGATCACGCGGTCGCCGATGCGGTAGCCGGCTTCCACCACGGTGTCGACGGTTTCCTTCTCGGCATTCGGATCCGGCTTGTGCAGGATCGCGTCATGCTTCGTCGGGTCGAAATCCTCGCCCTTTTCGCCGAACTTCTCAACGCCGAACTTCTCGAACGCCTTGTCGATCTTGTTGGCGACGGCCTTGAACGAATCGTCCATTTCGCTGTGTTCGCGAATGCGGTCGATGTCGTCGAGGGCCGGCAGCAGGGCGGTCAGCACGTCGATGATGCCGTGCTGACGGAAGCGTTCCTGCTCCTTCTGCGCGCGGTTGCGGAAGTTGATGAACTCCGCGCGTTCGCGCTGCAGTGCCTCCAAGTATTCGGCGGCTTCCTTCTTGGCCTGGCCAAGGGGGGTCAGCGTATCGTCGGCTTTGCCGTCGGCAGCGCCTGCCTTGTCAGCACCGTCAGCGGCAGCGGAATCGCCATTTTCTTGCGATTGCGCGGCAGCCGGCTGAGCTGCACCTTCCTGCGTTGCGCCAGCGGCGGCAGCGGCGGAATCGGCGGAAGCGCCGTCAGCAGCGGAAGCGGCGGCCGGGGCGGCCTGCCCGGACAGGTCATCCATGTCGGGCAGGTCGTTCAGGTACTCGTCCTTGTTGAAATCGGACATGATTACTTGTTGTCCTTGTCGTCGTCCACGACTTCGGCGTCAACCACGTCGTCGTCGGAGCCGTTGGAAGCGGAGCCGGCAGCGCCTGCGCCAGCAGCGCCGGCCGCACCGGCGGGGGCGGGGGGGCCCCCCCGTGCGCCGAGGACAAGGCCGATCTTCTGGGCGGAGGTCATCAGCTCGGTCTGGGCGGACTTGATCTTCTCAATGTCCTCACCCTTCAGGGCTTCCTTGAGCTCGTTGACCTTGTCGGTGACTTCCTTGGCCACGTCGTCGGAGAGCTTGTCCTTGTTGTCGTTGACGAGCTTCTCGGTCTGGTAGGCGAAGGACTCGGCCTGGTTGCGGGTCTCAGCGTCTTCCTTGCGCTTCTTGTCCTCGGCCTCGTGGGCTTCGGCTTCCTTGACCATGCGGTCGATCTCGTCCTTCGGCAGGCCGGAACCACCGGTGATGGTCATGGACTGTTCCTTGCCGGTGCCCTTGTCCTTGGCGGACACGTGCACGATGCCGTTGGCGTCGATGTCGAAGGTGACTTCGATCTGCGGGACGCCACGCGGAGCCGGAGCGATGCCGGTCAGTTCGAAGGTGCCCAGCGGCTTGTTGTCGCGAGCGAACTCACGCTCGCCCTGGTAGACCTGAATCAGCACGGACGGCTGGTTGTCTTCCGCGGTGGAGAACACCTCGGAGCGCTTGGTCGGAATGGCGGTGTTGCGGTCGATGAGCTTGGTCATGATGCCGCCCTTGGTCTCGATGCCGAGGCTCAGCGGGGTCACGTCGATCAGCAGGACGTCCTTGCGGTCGCCCTTGATGACGCCGGACTGCACAGCGGCGCCGACGGCCACGACCTCATCCGGGTTCACGGACTGGTTCGCTTCCTTGCCGCCGGTAAGCTCCTTGACGAGCTCCTTGACGGCCGGCATACGGGTGGAGCCACCGACCAGCACCACGTGGTCGATGTCGCTCACGGAGATGTTGGCATCGCGCAGCACGTTGTTGAACGGCGTGCGGCAGCGGCCCAGCAGGTCGGAGGTCATTTCCTCGAAGTGCGCACGGGTCAGGGTCTCGTCCAGGTGCACCGGGGTGCCGTCGGGCGTCATGGCCAGGTACTGCATGTTGATGGAGGTCGAAGTGGACGAAGACAGTTCCTTCTTCGCCTGCTCCGCGGCTTCCTTCAGACGCTGCAGCGCGATCTTGTCCTTGGACAGGTCGACGCCGTACTTGTTCTTGACCTCGCCGACGAGCC
>OGUN01002800.1_pt1 | contig 9977 bp, 11 predicted proteins | sample 1553621 | NCBI WGS metagenome assembly OGUN01 (sample SAMEA2580300, study PRJEB22360) | human gut metagenome | biome: human gut; feature: human-associated habitat; material: faeces | place: Denmark | collected 2008/2010
GCCATACCGGCGTTTATAGGCTTCACGGAAAAGGCTGCCAACGGAGATAACTCCCTGTTGAACCAACCTTGGAAAATTACGTCAATGACGGAGTTTACAACCTATTTCGGCGGTGCGCCGCTGGCGGACTACAAACTAAGCGTAAGCGACAGCAAGCTGGCAGTGGTCGAACCCGCCGTGCCGTTCACGCTTTATTACCAGATGGTAATGTTCTTCGCTAACGGCGGAAGCACCTGCTACATCGTGTCAGTAGGCGACTATACGTCAACGACAGCCATTAGCAGCAACCAAGTGAAAGGGGCATTGACCGCCTTGGAGAAGGAGCAGGAAGTGACCATGATTGTGGTGCCGGAGGCCGTCTATTCGCCCAATTACGTTAACATCCTGACCGACGTGCTCCAGCACTGCGGCAACACGATGAAGAATCGCATCGCCATTTTCGACGTGCAGTTGAAAAATAGTGAAGGAAATGACTTCGAAAAACCGGTAGAAAATTTCCGTGATGCGGTGGGCAGCAACTACATGTCCTTCGGTACGGCATATTACCCGTGGTTGAACACGTCCGTGCTTTCCGAAAACGACGTGAACCCGTCCTCCGTGGCATTGTGGGATTACGACGGGGAAGCTCCCGACCTTACGGCAATTTTAGGTGAAGGCTCCAAATTGCTGGCATATTTCAACACCGCCTTTGCCGGCATCAAGACAAAGGAGGCGGAAGCGAATGCAGCACTGACAGATACCAAACTTGCCCAAGAGCTTGCCGCAACCAAAGCCGACCTGCACAACGTCATGCTCCAGAACTGCCCGGCATACAAGTCCGCCATCAAGCAGATAAAGGACAAGCTGAACCTGCTCCCGCCGTCAGCATCGATGGCAGGCATCTATACGGCCGTGGACAACAACCGTGGCGTGTGGAAAGCTCCTGCCAACGTCACCGTCAGCTACGTCACTTCGCCTACGGAGGTCATCAACGACTACCTTCAGGAAGATTTGAATATGCCGATGAACGGCAAGGCGGTGAACGCCATCCGCCCGTTCCCGGGCGAAGGTATCAAGGTATGGGGCGCACGTACACTGGACGGCAATTCGCAAGACTGGCGTTATGTCAATGTGCGCCGCACGATGCTCTTCCTCGAAACATCGGTGAAGAACGCCGCCCGTGCCTACGTGTTCGAGCCGAACGATGCAGGTACATGGATCAACATGAAGTGCATGATCGAGAACTTCCTGCGCAGCGTATGGAAACGTGGCGGCCTGGCGGGAGCCACTCCCGAAGACGCTTTCGAGGTACATGTGGGGCTGGGCGACACGATGACCAGCGAAGACATATTGGAAGGCATCCTGCGCATTACCGTACAGGTAGCCATCAGCCGTCCGGCAGAATTCATCGAGATTACGTTCCAGCAGCAGATGCAAAAGAGCTGAGAACAATTGACAATTATAACAATGTAGAACAATAAAAAACTAAGATATTATGGCAGACAATGGAGCAGCACAGAGTGCAAGCACACAGGCATGGCCGTTGCCCAGTTTCTATTTCAAAATTTCGGTCAGCAACGTAGGCGACCTTTCATGCAGTGAAGTGTCAGGTTTGGAAATGGAGTACGATATGATCGAGTATCGTGCCGGAGACAGCCCGGTATTCACCAAACAGAAGATGCCCGGACTGAGAAAGGCGGGCGACGTGACGCTGAAGAAAGCCGTCTTCAAGGATGACAAGGCGATGTGGGACTGGATCAACAAGGTGAAGTTGAATACTATCCAGCGTGAGACGGTGACCGTGAACCTGCTGGACGAATCGGGCAGCCCCGTGAAGACATGGGAAGTAGTGAACGCCTGGCCGAAGAAAATCACGGTGGAAGGCTTCAAGTCCGACGGCAACACGCCCGCTGTCGAGACATTGGTATTGGCCCATGAAGGTGTGAATGTGAAATAAATCCTTTGAGACATGGCCGGCAATGCAGCATCCGATTGGCTTCCGCCCGTGGAGTTTTACTTCCGGGTGGATTTCCAAAACATGAACGGACAGATGTTCAAAACCTCCTTTGCGGAAGTGAGCGGCATCGGGTGGAAGTTCACGTTGGAAGAAACACCCGGAAATTCCAATGGGAAACATAAAAGACCAACCTCTGTTGGTTATGACCAACTCACATTGAAACGCCCCTTGATGCCATTGACCGAAGAATTTGCCAAATGGGTCGAAACCTGCCTGAAGTTGATGTTTCTTCCCGGTGGTAGCAAGACGGTAGCCGATAAGAAAGCCTGTGACGTGATAGTCAAATTACTGGATCAAAGCGGACAGCCGGTGGCGGCCTGGTCCTGCAACCATGCCTTTCCTGTAAAATATTCATTGGGAGGGTTGAAATCCGACCACAACGGATTGGCTGTGGAGAGTATAGATCTTGTTTTCAGCCGTTTGGAACGCTTAAAATAACTGTCCTATGCCGATAGTCATCAAGGAAATGCACGTACGTACCGTGGTGGAGCGACGCATCGTCACGGAAGAGAATGTTTCGGAAGAAATCATCCGGAAGATAGAGAACCGCGTTGTGGACAGGCTGTCCGCCCGTGAAAGCGGGCAGCCTGACGCAAGGCGGCAGACAAGAAGAAGGAACGAAAGATAGCCAGAGTTATGGGAAAGATGTCGATTACAGCCTACAAGGACGAGAACTTCAGCAGCGAATGCAAGTCCGCGCTGGAACTGCCAGTCAACCCGGCGAAGGTGAAGCTCACGAAAGGCATCCGCTATGCGGAGGACAAGCAGCTGGGCAGCCTGAACGGGTCGAATGCCTACGTGCGCTACCGTCCGGAGACACTCTACTTCGAGTGTCTCTTCGACATGACCAACGTCGTGGAGGACGATGACGAGAAGATTCCCGTACACGACATGGTGGACGCGCTCGAACAGCGGTTGTACGACTACAACATTGAAGGGCACCGCCCCTCGTTCGTCAAGGTGGAGTATGGCGACATCACCTTCTTCGGGCAACTCAAGACGTTGGAGACGGAATACACCCTGTTTGACCCCGACGGCATTCCGCTCCGCGCCGAACTGAAAGTGACGCTGACGGGCTATTGCAGCCAGAAGGAAGAGAAGAAGCACTTCTCCAAGCATTCGCCCGACGTGTCACGGTTAGTTACATTGAAAGAGGGGCAGACGCTTGCCGCCCTCTGTTACGAGATTTACGGTGACGCGCTCCTTGTGGGGCAAGTCGCACGATTTAATAATTTGAACGGTTACAGGAACATTCCGGCAGGGACGGAGATTCTGTTTCCGATGCTAAAAAAGAGTTAACAAGGTAACAAGTTGACGAGTTGACAAGGTAAAAGCACCTTGTTCCCTTGTTTCCTCGTTCACTTGTCAACTAAAAGAAAACTGATATGGCAGATTCGCCCTCAAAGAACAAAGACCAAGTGCTTGCCTGTATCGTTTACTGCAACGGCAGCAAGCTGAAAGACACCTTCTCTTTGGTGTCCGCTTCGGTGCGCCTGGCGCTGAACCGTATCGGCAAGGCCACATTGAAGTTCAATGCGGGCGATATGGACAGGCAGACCTTCGACGAGAGCGATGACAGCCTCTTCAAGCCCGGAGGCTCCATTCGCCTGGATGCAGGCGGTGTGGACAAGCAGGAAACGCTGTTCGAGGGCAGCATCATCGGGTTGCGTATCCTCACGGGAAAGGATTTCCGTTCGTATATGGTGGTGGAGTGCCGCGACAATGCCTATCCCGCCACGCAGGGACGCAAGAACCGCATCTTCGAGAAGAAGAAGGACAGCGACATCATCAAAGAGGTGTTGAAAGATTATGGTAGCGTGGATGTGGATGCCACGCAGTACCAGCACCCCACGCTCGTGCAGTATTACTGTTCGGATTGGGACTTCGCCCTTTCCCGTGCCGATGCCTGCGGCCTCTTCGTTTTCACCGAAGGCGATAAGATCAAGGTGAAGAAGCCGGAGGTAAGCGGTTCGCCCGTGCTGACTGTGACCTACGGCGAGGACATCACCGCTTTTGACCTCGAACTGACCGCTGACGACCAGTTCACGCAGTACGAGGCGGTATCGTGGAGTCCCAAGGAACAGAAAACGGTTAAAGTGTCCGCCTCCTCGCCCTCGATAAACAAGCAGGGCGACTTGCAGCCGAAAAGCATCGCTTCGGGCGGCAGCATGCTGCTTCAGACCGATGCGCCCACCGAGGAAAAGGCGTTGAAGCAGTGGGCGGACAGCATGGCGCTGAAGGCGGCGTTGGCACGCTATCAGGGTTCGGTCAGCTTCTACGGCTCGGCAAAGGCGAAGCCGGGTTGCATCATCGAACTGAAAGGACTGGGCAAACGCTTCAACGGCAACCTGTTCGTAGGCTCGGTAACGCATACCATCGAGGACAACGAGTGGACGACCGAAGCCGGTGCGGGTGTATCGCCCCTGAATATCACCGACGAGCCGGACGTGGTTTCCCCCACGGCATCGGGCTACCTGCCCGGATTGCAGGGGCTGCACGCGGCGGTGGTGAAGAAGCTGGATGGCGACCCGCAGAAGGAATACCGCATACAGGTGGAACTGCCCTGGCTCGACGGCAAGAGCAAACTGCTTTGGGCACGCCTTGCCACGATGTATGCCACCGGCGGCATGGGTACCTTCTTCCTGCCCGAACCCGGTGATGAGGTACTGGTAGGCTTTATGAACCAGGACCCCGGTCATCCCGTCATCCTCGGCTCGCTCTACGGCGAGATGCACAAGCCGCCATTCGAGTACGAGGCGAAGAACAACATGAAGGCGATTGTCACCCGTGAGAAACTGCGCATCGAGTTCGACGAGGAAAAGAAGGTAATCACCGTAGCCACGCCGGGCAAGAACACGCTGGAGATAAGCGATGACGGCAAGCACATCCGCCTCGCCGACCAGCATAAGAACGAAATCAAGATGGACAGCGGGGGCATCACCCTCACGTCCGCCAAAGATATAAAGCTGAAGGCAAAGGGAGGCATCACGATGGATGCCACGATGAAACTCAGCGCAGCCGCCAAGCAGGATGTCAGTCTGGAAGGGCTGAACGTCAAGGTGCAGGCAAAAGTAGGAGCCTCGGTGAAGGGCAACGCCACGGCGGAACTTTCCGCTACCGGGCAGACCACCGTAAAAGGCGCAATGGTAATGATAAACTGATGAAAATTATATAAAAAAGAAAGGAGAACAGATATGCCACCCGCAGCAAGAATAACCGACATGCACACCTGCCCCATGCAGACCCCGGCGTTTCCCTCGCCGATACCGCACGTGGGCGGTCCCGTAGTGGGTCCGGGTGTGCCAAACGTACTGATAGGCAAGATGCCCGCCGCCGTGGTGGGCGATATGTGCGTTTGTGCCGGTCCGCCGGACACCATCATCAAAGGCTCGGCAACGGTGATGATTGGCGGCAAGCCCGCCGCACGCATGGGCGACAGCACGGCACATGGCGGCTCGATAGTCATCGGGTGCCCCACGGTAATGATAGGAGGATGAATATAAGTTTGTGAGTTTTTGAGTTGATTAGTTGGCAAGAAAACTCACAAACTAAAAAAACTAAAGAACTTACAACGTATGGACAAACTGAAAACCTTGTTGGACAACAATGCCTTTCTCGGTCGTGGCTGGAGTTTCCCCCTCGAACTGACGGAAGAGGGCGTAAGGATGTCCTCCTACGAGCAAGACATCAAGGAGAGCCTGCGCATCCTCTTCAGCACCTCGCCCGGCGAGCGTGTCTGCCGCTACGACTACGGCTGCCCCCTGCGCCGCTACGCCTTCGAACCGCTCACCACGCAGACTTTGGTGCGGATGCGTAACGACATCACCCGTGCGGTGATCCTCTTCGAGCCGCGCATCGAGCTGGAGGACGTGTCGTTCGAGGAACAACCGGAACAGGGTTTGCTGCTGATACGCCTCACCTACACGGTGGTACGTACCAACAACCGTAACAACATGGTTTATCCCTTTTATTTGAATGAAGGAACAAATGTATAATATATAATGTATAGCAATATGAATAACAGATTCTTAAGAATATTCCCTGTAATGGCGGCGGCATTCTTGCTTGCAGCCTGCACACAAGACGAACTGGCGGAACAGGCAGGCATCCTGCCCGAAGGCAAGTACCCCTTGCAGATAGGCAGCGTGAGCATCACCGCCGAGGTGGACGCACGGCCGTGGAGTGCCGGTGCGCCGCAAACACGGGTGTCGGAAAATCTGGACGGCAACAGCAGCCATTGGGACAACGGCGACAAGATAAAGGTACAGATAGGCAACGGCACGCCCGGCACGTACACCTATCAAGATGGAAGCCAGATTATAGCCGAAGGCGATGCGCCCGCTTATTGGGCAAGCAGGGCTGACGGCCAGTCCATTCTGGCATGGCACACCTCTTCGGGTAGCAAAACGGTTGAACTTAACAATCAGACTAAGGAACTTGCATACTTGCTGACAGCACAGGCGACTGCCAATTTCAACACATCGGTATCGCTCAGCTTCACCCATGCCCTTGCCAAAGTGCGCGTGAAGCTGGAGGGCGAGAAAGCCGCCGATGCGAAAAGCGTAGAGATAAAGACCTATACAAACTGCACCCTTGGTGAAGACGGCAAGCTGAAAGCAGGCGACACGGAAGATTTTATCCCGATGGTAAAAGCTACCTACAACGGTGAAACCTTCTGGGAAGCCAACGTGATGCCCGACCACGTAATAAAGGAGTTCCGGCTGAACGGCACCGAAGGCACGCTCAGCGATGACGGTCTCATACCCGTGGCAGGAATGATAAACACCATCAATATAAAGGCAAGCAAGTCACCCATACCCGAAGATGCAATACCAATCACTAGTCCGGGAACCCAATTCATCCGTGGTGATAGGAATTACATAGTAACAGGTAAATTTGATGGATGTCAGATTTCTATCGAAAGTGGTAGTAACCCACATATCTATCTGAAAGATGCGGATATCAGCCTGAACTTAAACTGGATGGCTCCCATCACCATTCAGCGCAGCGGCAATCCGACCATCCATGTGATAGGTGGAAATAACACAATAAAGTCCGACAACAGCGCAGGCATTCACGTTTTTGACCAAGGCACTGTCACCATCACAGGACGCAGCCGGGAAGATAAACTGACCGTAATAGGAGGAAATGGCGGCTGTGGTATCGGAGGATTCACATCTATAGGTAGTGATGATGAAGGGAATTGTGGAAACATCCGTATCAGTAACGTGACCGTCTATGCTTATGGAAGCATCAATAATAGTACAGGTGTTGCATCCGCAGGAATTGGGAGCGTAGGCAATGCTTCTTGCGGAGACATCACGATTGAGAACGCCACCGTCCATACTTATGGGGTGGCAACATCCGATGGCCGGTACACCCCGGGAATGGGTCGCGGCTTCCCCGCATCGGGAGTTCCTACGGCTGTTCCATACATAACCATCAAAGACTCAGAAATCCATGCACACCGTGGCGGAAGCACTGCCGATTATATCGGCTGGGGAAACAATAAAGCTGGCGACACTGCCGGAAATGGTGCAATAACCCTTGGCGGTGGCGCTTGCATGAGAAGTACTGTCCATTGCTATACAGGCGACACGCTGGACAAGACGGTGACGTATGATTCCAACGGCTACGGAACGGAGCAATAAGACGGTATTGCCAATACGCCGAATTGACCGGGTGAATACGGCGTATTGACGGGGTGAATATAGCATATTGAGAAATTAACATATTTATTAATCTAAAAACTTTGTTGTTATGCCTTTTTACAAGAAATCTTACAACAAGAAACAGGGCGTTTATTACCCCCGTGCCGTGGTACAGGGCAGCCCTGTAGAGACGGAAACCATAGCCAAAGACTTGGCAAAGATTTCCACAGTAAGCAACAGCGACGTGCAAGCCGTGCTTGGCAACTGCTTCTAATGAGTTTTTAATGGAGTAATAATTTTAAAATATGGTGAGTATGTACGAAGCAAGACAGAATAAAGAGAAGGTTTCACGAACTATTTTTATAAAAAAAAGGGAAACTGAAAAAAAAACATCAGCGGAAAATAATAAAAATGTTCATCAACTTCAAAATGCAACTATTACCGATTTCAAAAGTTTATCTATGAACTTACGGGATGGTTGTTTAGAGCATACTTTTAAATGGCAGTCTAGTACAGGCAATTTAAAAGATTTAAATAATTACAAAGTCCGAGAAAAAGTAACATGGTTTCCTGTGCCAACAGTGATAGATGCCCCTGCTGAATATCAAACGCAAGGCATGCATAATGGATTAGCTGTATCAGAAGCACAATATGGTGAAGGTATTGATTTAAATAAATTGTTTCCTACAGGTTTTACTTACAACAACCTTCAATTAGGTGTTCCTTCAAATCCTTGGGAGGTAAATCAAGTATTTCAGATAGAAAAAAATGGAAACTGGATGAATATTCCAAATTCTAACTTTATCATCAGACGATGGTTTACAAAACTAGCAAATAATAAAATTGTAGCACATTTATATAAAGAAGGAGATAAATCCCAATCTGTAGCTATTTATTTGTAGTTTAATCTCTATTAATTTCCATCCTGGCAGATGGCATATCCGCCGGTCATGAATATAAGGATTTGTAACCCAAAATATTCCAAGTTGGTCAATATGTCACTCCGATGGAGTAAGATGAGAATAAGCGAATCTCCCCATACGGAGGCTACTTTTCAATGAGCTTTTAATGGAGTAGTAATCTTAAAAAATGAATGAGTATGTACGAAGCGAGACAGAATAAGGAATGTGTTTCCCGTAAACTTTCTCAACCAAAGCGAAAAAGTGAGCAACTGTTTGTCTTATTGCCAATATCACAGACATTACAAATGACAATTGGTCATGTAGCCCAATTTGGTAAAAGCAGAAAGCAAAGAGGCAGAAGCAAAGGAACACATAAAAAGAATGTTTCTTCTGGTTTTGATACTCTATCGGAAATTTATAGCAGATTTGTTTTAAAGGAAGATGCAGAACAAATAGCCCAATATACGATAGAAAAGAATTGTGCGATCAGTATAAGGGAAACAGGGGACGCATCTCTCGCAAGGCTTAGAGATAGAGCAGGAACAAAACCTCATACAATTTTGGATAAATCTTTTAAGGCTAAGACTGCTCCACTTATAGCAGTTGGGATGAATTTGGATCATACTGATTCTCAAAATGCGTTGGAAGTGGTATTGAGAAAGTTGAAGTTACCGATGGAAATGGTAGGGCATGTTCCTCATTGGAATAGTCCGAACACTATTGATGGATTCTATTTGACAAGTAAAGGCTGGCGCTATTGTAAAGGGGATAAAAAGCTTCGTCCTAAGATGAAAGATCAATACTTATCAATGAAAGGTTGCAGGCATTTGATTCAGAAGAATAAAAGCTGGCATGAGTGCTTCATGACTGGAGATTATGATGTACATGACATTGCAAAGTTTTCAAAATTCAACAGAAGTGATCAAAAAAAAGAAGGAGAAAACTATCCGCGGATTCCTAAAGCAAGTGATATACACTTTCATGAAAAAAAAGGAGATACAGGAATGCTTCGTGATATGAACGAAAGAATGAGGTATGATAAAGATCAACAAAGATTTCAGCATGGAGCACAAGTGAATTATATATATTTCGCTCAGGATATGGGAGAAGATATAATAGATTCACTGATGTATCCCGATTTTCCAATAGCAATGTGTTCCCGAGGAACATGGAGTATAATTAGAAATGAAAAAGACTTACAAGGGTGGTATGAAGAGATGGAACTGCCCTATATTTGGCAAAAAAATAGTTAAAATAAATATTTAATGGTGTAAGTTATATGAACGAAAATCGAACATTCCCCCGGCGGATTTGCAATCCGATGGTAAACATTTCAACTAAGCTTATGACATACCCCGTCCCGACGGATTTGTAATCCGTCGGTCACTGAGTATAAGGATTTGTAATCCGATGTAGTTTACTATATAT
>OGUN01002816.1_pt1 | contig 9943 bp, 13 predicted proteins | sample 1553621 | NCBI WGS metagenome assembly OGUN01 (sample SAMEA2580300, study PRJEB22360) | human gut metagenome | biome: human gut; feature: human-associated habitat; material: faeces | place: Denmark | collected 2008/2010
GGGTCGGGGGGGAATGCCCCTCGTCCTTTCTCTTGGGGGATTAAAAGGGGGATATTCTCTTTCTGAGAAAGAGAATATCCCCCTTTAACGCGCTCCCGCACGGTGCGGGAGCTCCCCCGCCGCGCAGCGCGCGGCGTTACAATCTTTTTCCATACATGAAAAGATCACATTTGAGCATGCCATTGTACAACTTACGTTTCTTATCGGCAAAGCGCCCGTAGCAGCGCTCAAAGTCAGGATGTGACGACAGCACATACACCCGCCAGGTGTCGGGCAGCTTATCCATCGCCTTGCCGAAGGCTTTATAGAGCTCGCCCGCCTCTTCGCGCTCAAGAAGGCGCTCGCCATACGGCGGGTTCGTCACGATGCGGCCGTACATCCCGCCCCAGTGGAAGCGCGTCGCGTCGTCCACCTCAAAGCGCACCGTATCGTCCACCTCGGCAAGCTCCGCGTTGTGCCGCGCGATCTCAATGGCGCGCGGGTCAATGTCGCCGCCCCAGATCTCGTACTTGCCGTGGAATTCCTTGTCCATGGCCTCGTCCGCCGCGTCGAGCCATATTTTTTTGTCCACCATCGCCCAGTGCTGCGCGGCAAAGCTGCGGTTCAGCCCCGGGGCGCGGTTCCTGGCGATCAGCGCCGCCTCAATGGGGATGGTGCCGGAGCCGCAGAAGGGGTCCCACAGAAATTCCCGTCCCCGGTAGCGGGTCAGCTGAACCATGGCGGCGGCCAGCGTCTCCCGCAATGGCGCGTCGTTGCCCACGGCGCGGTAGCCCCGCTTGTGCAGGCCCTGGCCGGAGGTGTCCAGATACAGCTGCACCCGGTCGTTCATGATGGAAAATTGCAGCTGGTACTTTGCCCCGGTCTCCGGGAGCCAGCTGACGCCGTATTTTTCTCCCAGACGCCGGGAGGCGGCCTTCTTCACAATGGCCTGACAGTCCGGGACGCTCATAAGCTGGCTGTTTAAGCAGTGACCCTTCACCGGGAAGCTGCCGTCTTTGGGGATAAAATCTTCCAGATTTGCATGGTAGACCCCCTGAAACAGCTCTTCAAAGGTCTTAGCAGGGGAGTCCGCCAGCACGATCAGCACCCGTTCGCCGGTGCGCAGGCAGATATTGGCCTTGGCCATGTCCCGCGCTTTTCCGGAAAACAGCACCCGGCCGTTTTCCACCCGGACGTTGGGGATATCCAGCCGCCGCAGCTCGTCGCCGGCAATGCCCTCAAGCCCGAACAGGCAGGGGACGGAAAATTCGTAAGTTGACATAATACCTCCGCTTCCCACTCAGGGAAGAATTTTCTTGGGCTTCATGTACCGCTCCTCCTCGGAGAAGATGCAGCCGCAGTATTTTTGCATGTAAAAGCCGTGTTCCCGGGCAAACTCCTGTCCGGCGCGGAAATAGGGGCGGAAATCCCGGTACAGGAACTGCACGCCGTACTCCGCCGCCGCCCGCTCGGCCACCTCCCGCATCAGCTCGTGCTTCTGGTAGGGGCTGATGAACAGGGAGGACGTAAAGCTGTCGAAGCCGCCCTCGGCGGCCTGACGGGCAGTCTCAAACAGGCGCATTTCGTAGCATTTGACGCACCGCCCCGGAATGTCCTCCACCACCGCACGGACAAACGGGCGCAGACCGTAATCGTTGCGGAGGATCAGGGGTAGTTCAATTTCCTCGGCGTAGGCCTGCAGGCAGTTGCGCCGGGCGCGATACTCGGTGACGGGATGGATATTGGGATTGTACCAGAAGCCCGTGACCTCGAAGCCATCGGTGCGAAGCACCTCGATGGGCTGATTGGCACAGGGCGCACAGCAAATGTGCATCAGGGTTTTCATGGAAGCCTCCTATGGCAGACAGAATACGCCGCAGCAGCGGCCATTCCATCTATCGTATCACGGAATAGCGAATTACGCAAGAGATTGGAAAAACGTTTCTATCCGGTGTTACGGCTCCAGACTTCCCGTCAAGCCGTCCTTGTAAAGCCCGGTGATGCGGATGCGGCGCACCTGATTGTGCAGCCCCTCTCCCGGGACATAGACCTTCACGTAATTGGGCGTATGTCCGGTGAACAGGCCGTCCTCCACACTTTCAAACAGGACGCTCTGCACGGAGCCGACAAGCGCCTCCCGGTAGGCGCGGCTCATTTCCTCGGCTACGGCAATGGCCGCCCGACTCCGCGCTTCCTTCACGGCATTGCCGTGCTGCCCCGGCATTTTGTCCGCGGGGGTTCCGGGACGGCGGGAATAGGGGAAAATGTGCATTTCCGCAAAGCCGCACTTGCGGATAAAGGCAAGGCTCTGGGCAAATTCTTCCTCCGTCTCCCCGGGGAAGGCCACGATCATGTCCGTGGTAACGGCACAGCCCGGGAACCACGTCCGCAGCAGGCAGACGCTTTCATAGTACCGCGCGGTATCATACTTCCGCCGCATTCGCTGCAATACCGTGTCGCACCCGGACTGCATGGACAGGTGGAACTGGGGACAGAGGTTCGGAAGCCGGGAAAGCCGCCGGCAGAAATCCTCCGTCACGATTCGCGGTTCCAGACTGCCCAGCCGCACCCGCAGCGCCGGAACGGCGTTGCAGACCGCCTCGATCAGCTCCGTGACCTCCGGCTTGCCCGGAAGGTCGGCGCCCCAGCTGGCGATCTCAATGCCCGTCACCACGATCTCCCGGTAGCCCCGCCGGGCAAGCTCCTGCGCCTGGCTGACGGCCACGTCCACCGGTGCGGAGCGAATGGGGCCCCGGGTGTAGGGAATGATGCAGTAGGAGCAGAAATTCACGCACCCGTCCTGCACTTTCAGCATGGCGCGGGTACGTTCCTCCAGTCCACCGGCAGGGAGGACTTCAAACTCCCGGCGGCGCAGAGCGTTGTCCAGCTGTTCCGCCCGGATTTTGCCCTCCATGGCAGACAGCATCAGTTCCACGAATTCCCGCCGCCCGCCGCTGCCGCCGATGATGTCCACTCCCAGCGCACGCACCGCCTCCGGGGCGTGCTGGGAGTAGCAGCCGCATACGCCGATGACGGCGTCGGGATTATCCCGGCGGCACCGGCGGATGACCGCCCGGTTTTTCTTGTCCGCCACGGCGGTAACGGAACAGGTGTTGATAATATAGCCGTCGCAGGGCTGGTCAAACTGCCCGATCTCGTGCCCAAGCTCCGTCAGCAGCTGCTCCATGGCCTGCGTCTCGTATTGATTTGTCTTGCAGCCAAGGGTATAGAATGCAAATCTCATATGTCAAATCCACCAATAAAGATGTCAAGAATTTGTATTAATCGTCCAAACCGACAGTTGAAATTTCGGGGAAAACTGCTATAATAATTGTCATCCACCGATGATACGGGGAAGTTAGTGCCACCGCCGGATCATTCCCCCCAATTATACACGAAAAAAACAGGTTTGTACAGTTGCAGGAGGTACTTTTGTGCGGGAATTTCAGGTTCGGCTCCAGTCGGTTCAGGATGTTCAGGAATTTGTGTCGCTGTCCACGGCGCGGGGGTTCCCTGTTATTATCCGGGACGCCAACAACAAGGTCAACGGAAAGAGCTTTATGGAAATGTTCTGTCTGGACCTGTGCGGCCCTCTGCGGGTGGATGCGGATTGCAGTGAGGAGGAGCTTGCCGCCTTTTGCGGTGACGCCGAAAGGTTCCTCATCAGATAAATATGGCTCTAGCAGCACCGTCCTGGGAATACTCGGGGCGGGTTTTTTTACGCCTTCGGCGGCGGATGTTTGACAATCCCTGCGCTTCATGGTATCATAACCCTATCTTAACAGGAGGCGTTCCGATGCAGTTTCTATACTATGCCCTGTTTGCCGCCGGCATTGTGGCGGTCGATCAGCTCTCCAAGTATTTTACCGTTGCGTACATTCCCCTTTACACGGATATTTCCTTTATCCCCGGCGTCCTGAATCTGACCTACGTGCAGAATTCCGGCGCGGCCTTTTCCTCCTTTGAGGGGCAGCAGTGGCTGTTTGCCCTGATTTTTCTGTTCTTTACCGGGCTGATCGTCTGGGAGTATTTCAAAAAGAAGATGGCCTTTACGCCCTTCGAGCGCTGGTGCATTGCGGCGATTTACGGCGGCGGCCTTGCCAATATGGTTGACCGGCTCCGCATGGGCTACGTGGTGGACATGATCGAGACGGCCTTCATGGACTTCCCCGTGTTCAATGTGGCGGACTGCTTCATCACCTGCGGCTGCGTGCTGCTGATGGGACATCTGGTGCTGTTCAACAAGGGCTTCTGGAAGGACAAAAAGAAATGACCTTATTTGCCGACACCGCCGGGGAGCGTCTGGACGCGTTTCTGGCAAGACAGCCCGGAAATTTAAGCCGCAGCGCGGCGCAGAGACTCATTGAAGAGGGCATGGTCACGCGAAACGGCGTCCCCGGTAAGAAAAACGACCGACTGAACGTCGGCGACCGGGTGGAGTACACGATCCCCGAAGCAAAACCCGTGGACATCGTTCCCACCGAAATGCCGCTGGATATCGTCTACGAGGACGACGATCTGCTGGTCATCAACAAGCCTAAGGGGCTGGTGGTGCATCCCGCCGCCGGACACGCCGACGATACATTGGTCAACGGCCTGCTCTACGCTTTGGGAGACGACCTTTCCGGCATCAACGGCGAGCTGCGCCCGGGGATCGTCCACCGCATCGATAAGGACACGTCGGGGCTGCTGGCCGTGGCGAAGAACGATTACGCCCACACCATGCTGGCCTCTCAGCTGAAAGACCACACCATGGCCAGAACCTACGAGGCCATTGTCTGCGGCGTTATGAAGGAAGACTGCGGCACCGTGGACGCGCCCATCGGGCGGCACCCCACGGACAGGAAGAAGATGTGCGTCACCCAGCGGGGCGGACGGAACGCCGTTACCCATTGGGAGGTGGTGCGCCGCTATAAGGGCTATACCCACATCCGCTGCAAGCTGGAAACCGGCCGCACCCACCAGATCCGGGTACACATGGCCTACATTGGCCACCCCATTCTGGGGGACACGGTTTACGGCCGCAAAAAGCCGGAGCTTGGGCAGAGCAGTCAGTGCCTCCACGCCGGGGCGCTGTGCTTCCAGCACCCCCGGGACGGACATCCGGTGATGGTTTTCGCCGAGCTGCCCCAATATTTCCGGGACGTGCTGGACAAGCTGGAAAAGATGAAATAGATATCAGGAGGAAGTTATGGGAAAATTTTCGGATGTATTGCTTACCGTGGACTATGACCGGACGCTGACGGCGCCGGATTCCTCCATTCCGGAGCGGAATCTGGAAGCCATCCGCTATTTTATGGAAAACGACGGCGCGTTCACCGTCAACACCGGCCGGAGCGTGCCGATGATTCAGGTATTCCGCGACCGCGTACCCGTAAACGCGCCGCTGCTGCTGTACAACGGCTCGGCGGCCTATGATCTGGCGGCGGGAAAGCTGCTGTTCTGCCATGAAATCCGGCTGGACCTGTGGCAGACCGTTCGGGAGTGCATGACTCTGTTCCCCGACCTGACGGTGGAGGTGCAGGGATTGGACGCCCACTACCGGTTTACGGAAAATCCGGCCTGGGACGCATTCAGCGACCACAACCAGTGCGCCCACGGCCTCGCCAGACCCGGGGATGACCTTGGACCGTTTCTGAAGTTTACGCTGTACGGCGAATTCCGGGACGTGACGGTGGCGAGCATGTTTGACGGCACGCCGGAGGAGGTTCGCCGGATGGACGACGCCGAGGCACAGCTGAAAGCACGTTTTGGCGCGTACTGCGAGGTGTTCCGGGCGGCGACCCGGATCATTGATGTTCACGCCAAGGGCGTCAGCAAAATCCGCTCTGCCCGGGAGCTTCAGCAGCGTTTGGGACGGAAAATTCTGGTGTGCATGGGCGACGCGGACAACGACATTTCCATGCTGGAGGGTGCGGACTGGAGCTTCTGTCCGGCGGACGGCATTGTGGCGGATCGGTTCCCGAACGTGTGTCCCTGTGCCGACGGTGCTGTTGCGGACGTGATTTATGAAAAAATCCCGGAGATTCTGCGAACCAACCCTTGACATCTTGGCGTGATTATGGTAAAATCCTATGGCTGAATCAGTCAGGTCATGGGCTTTTGCGGGTGTAGTTCAATGGTAGAACACCAGCCTTCCAAGCTGGATACGCGGGTCCGATTCCCGTCACCCGCTCCATAGAAATGCGCCAGTAGCTCAGCCGGATAGAGCAACTGCCTTCTAAGCAGTAGGTCGGGGGTTCGAGTCCCTCCTGGCGTGCCACTTGCTGCAAGCGTCAGGTAGAATGTTGCATTGCGGTTCGCTGAAGTCTTTCTCAGGACTCGAACCATAAAATGCAACAGTCCGGTGGACTGTTGCCCGCGAGGGCTTGACCGAGCGGCTCCTTGATTTAACGAGTCCCTCCTGGCGTGCCATTCAGTAATTTAATATGGTGGATATGGCCTAGTTGGCTAAGGCGTCAGATTGTGGCTCTGAAGATCGTGGGTTCGAGTCCCATTATCCACCCCATAAAAACAGCACCATCCAAAGGATGGTGCTGTTTTTATGGGGTGGATTGGGACTCGAAAGGCCGTTAAGAAAACATGCCAGTGGCATGTTTTCAGGCCGTGGGAGAGTCCCATGATTTCAAGACGCAGCCCGTAGGGCTGTGGGTTGAAATCATTCGTCTACCGCCGCAGTTCGTTCCAAGCTACCGTTCTCCAACCAGAAAAAATCCCCACCCCAGACGACGCAACACCGTCCGGGGTGGGGACAACTATTCTGCGGTCAAGCCTTCAATTCCGGCAGCCCCGCCACACTGGTCAGCAGGCTCAGAACCCCCGCCAGAGCGGCAGCAGAACCCACCATGACCCAGTTTACGTCGCCGAGCACAGCGGCGGTTCCGATGGTCGCAGCGGCGGTCTGCGCAACGGTTTTCAGCGCCCGTACCCCGGCGGCCTTGATCCACGCGATTACCTTTTCCCTAGTCATAATCATCCCTCCTGAAAACTAACCCAGCCCGATTTGAGCCAGAACGAACCCCACGATCGCGGCAGCAATTGCCCAGATCAGCTTTTCCACGAACCCGTCCCAGCGCTTCCCCGGCTTCCGTTCCAGAGCCGTGACCTTGCCGTCCAGCTTGTCAACGGTGTCCGCGACCTGTTCCTGCTTGTTTGCCATGACCTCCATGGAGGTCGCCAGCCGGCTGATGACCTCGTTGGATTCCTCCAGTTTATCCAGTCTGTGACTGTTGGATTTCGACCGTTCCTCCACAGCGGTCAATCTTTGCTCATGCTCCAAGTCCATCCATAATTCCTCATTTCCTAACCTTTCCATCGAGCGTATCCTTGCCGGGTATCCACATGAATGCCCCAGCCGTACAGCCCGATTCCTCCAGTGTGTCCCAGAACTTCCTCCGCCGCGGCTTTCATCTCCGCCGGACTTGCGGCACTGTGCAGATCAGCGGCAAGCCCGTACAGATGCTGAGAATTGGCCACGCCGCCGACCTCCGCATTGTGCGCCGCGCACCGGACGCCGGAGCCGCCGCCGGCCACAACGGAAACCGGCACGCCCAGCCGCCGCCGGATCTCATCCACAGTGCGAACCATGGATTCCTGCGGCTCCACCGGGAACCCGCCGCACCGGCCGCAGGGGCAGCGGAACTCATCACGCTTGAAATACCGGATATCCCCCCACCAGTCAGGCGACTGATTCCCCATGACGGGCGTGCACATCCGTCCAGTCGCCACAGCCGAAAGAAGCGCCTCCTGCGTCTCGGGACCCGGTACGCCGTCCTGCCGGAGCCCTTCCTGCTGTTGGAAAACCAGCACCGCTGCCGCGGTTTTCAGGCCGTTAACGCCATCCACCGCGCCGGGGTTGTAGCCCAGATAAGTGAGCAAGCACTGAATTTGTTCAACTGTCACCCTCCGTCCTCCGTCACAATGTTACCAGTTCTTCCATGCCGGAATCCATGAGGATCTCCTTCACCTTATCCTTCAGCAGCCGGGGAACGTCCGCAAAGGTTTTTTTACCCAGCATGATCTGCTGCGCCCACAACATAGCCATCATAAACACCATCCTTTCTGAATGTTCAGGCATACACGATCTGCGACATCTCCATCAGGCACTCGGTAAGCACCTGATTCTGCGCTTCCAGCTCTGCAATGCGGTCATCCGGGGTAGGCTCCGACTCAGGTACTTCGGCCTGCCAGCGGTTCAGTTCTGCGATTTCCTCCGGGGACATTGGGCGAATCACTCCATTTTCACACATGTTCATGGCCGTCCTCCTTACGCCCGCACGCCGTAAAGAACGAATTTACAGCCGGGATAAATCAGCATACCGGTTCCGCCGATGGAGGTAATGGGCTTCGCCCAGAGCGAATCCGTGAAATACTTCACGTAGGTGCTAGCGGAACTGCCATACATGCCCATGTTCTCACCCCATCCGCCGCCGGCTGAACGCAATACGCTTTCTATCACCTGTACTCCGGAAACATCCACCTCATAGACGACTCCCACCAGACGGGCAGTTTCGACCTTAGGCCAAAGGGAAGTATAAACTGCCGGGCTGGGATTACCGGTGGTTTTCCCGTTGAGCATGGCAAACATGACGTTCGGAATGGTACTCCCGCCGGTATACTTGGGGAATTTCCCGCAGAGCCTCGCTTTCAGGAGGGAAAAGGGCTGGCCATTAATGTCCTTGTCGATGGTCAGCGCATTGCTTTCTTCCGCGTCGTCGGGAATGATGATCTCCGCGATCTTTTCCCATTTTTCGCCGCTTTCCGCCGCTTCCCACGCGGTGGGCTTTCCATCGGTATCCACGGCCTTGACTTTTATCGTCTGCCCCACCGTGGCCGACGTAAGGCCGAGGGAAATATCCGTGCCGCCGGAGCCGCCGCCCTGCCCGTCCGCACCCTTCGGAATGCCAAGATTGAGCAGCGGATTTTCTGCCGTGCCGCCCATGCTGGCAGTCGCATCGCTGCCCGCCGGAAGGGTCGTGACCGTGCCGATCTGAATATCGGGGACCGCGCCATCCGCACCCCGGCTTGGTTTGCCGGTATCGGAACTGCCCAGATACCAGTTCCCGTTTTCACCGATGGCCGGAGTAATGCCGTCCTTTCCGTCAGCACCCGGAGAACCGTCCTTACCAGACGCACCAGCCGCTCCCGGAGTGCCGCCTGCACCCCTCGACGGCTTGCCGGTATCGGTGCTGCCCAGATACCAGTTCCCGTTTTTGCCGATGGTCGGGGTGATACCGTCCTTTCCGTCAGAAACTGTTCCGGGCGGATTGGCTTTCAGGTAGTCCTCCACGATTCTCTGCACCTCAGCCGGGGCAATCTCGCCGCCCTTTGTCAGTGCTTCGTTGATTGCCGCCACGAGATTGGACTTCGCCTCGGTGTCCAGCGTACCCAAATCGCCGACCATGGCCTGAATCTGCGCCCAGACCGGCAGGGAAGGGACGGTGGAGGCATCGCCGGAAGGGATTGCCGCGCCCTGAATCACACCAAGCTCCGTCCAGATGGTGGGGATGGCCACATGGTTCTCGGCATCCACGCCGTACACGCCCATGTACAGGCTGCCGCCTGCCTTGCTGACCACCTCAGCAGGTATCACGATTTCGTTTCCGGCATCCAATACATCCTTCGTCGCCGCGCCCCGAAAAACCACCGTTTTCCGGAGGGAATCCCACGCGGGGTCCGTGTATTCGACGGCAACTACCGCACCCACGATCCCGCGGGGAATCGGCTCCAGACGAACCGTCTCGCACCGGCACCCGCTGACTCGTACTTCTGCAATTTTCATTTCATCATCCTTTCTGCGGGATGGGTAAGTACATCCTGCGACCTTACACGCAAAAGAGCCGAATGTTGCATATAAAGCGGGAGAAGTGGCAAAAAGCCCCGCTGCCAGAAGGCAGCGGGGCAGGGGAGTCATACTGAACTCCAATTAAAATCTTTAGAAAAGATTTTAATTGCCCGAAGGGCA
>OGUN01002819.1_pt1 | contig 9935 bp, 8 predicted proteins | sample 1553621 | NCBI WGS metagenome assembly OGUN01 (sample SAMEA2580300, study PRJEB22360) | human gut metagenome | biome: human gut; feature: human-associated habitat; material: faeces | place: Denmark | collected 2008/2010
TAAAAACCGTGATTTGTGAGCAAGCTCCCAATCACGGTTCTTATTTTGCCTATGCGTGGCTCATTGCCCGCGTAACTTTCAAGTTATGCCAGCACCTGGTCCAGCTTCCGGCAAAAGTCGGCTTCGGACATGGCACCGCCGAAGGTTACAGCGGGCTCTCCATTTTTGAACACGATGAAATGCGGAATGCTTACCACACGGTACTTCTGCGCGATCGCCATGTTGTCATCCACGTTGAGTTTGCCGATCTTCATCTTACCGGCATAAGCTTCGGCACATTTCTCCACCACAGGTCCCATCATCTTGCAGGGACCGCACCAGTCAGCGTAGAAGTCTACCAGGACGGGAAGCTCCGACTGCAGAACCTCCTCTTCAAAATTTGCAGCAGTAAAAGTGTATTCCATAATGATCCTTCCTTTCCCGGCTGAATGTAAGCAGCCGATATGTCTTAAGTTTTTGTAACGATTCAGAACCATATTCACCATATAAAACTTCTTATCTGCTTGAATGCAAGCATTCGCAGATCGTAGTCTTGCATGACTCTGAATAGTTATGAATTATTTCAAAAAAATGAGTGTATTATGAATTGTTATCTAAAAATAATGTATTTGCAGATAGGGTTGCCAATGGAAGAGAATTTCTCCTCGTATTCCGTCATGACATTGCCTTCCATCAGTGCAGGATCACTGTGCAGATCGTAGGTGATCACCTGCGCCTGCCAGCCGGCGGGTTCCAGTTCCTCGACTGCAAAATCGAATAGAGGACGGTTGTCTGTCTTGAACTCCAGTGTGCCCTCTTTTTTCAGGATCACATCATAGCGTGCCAGGAACTGTCTGGAGGGCAGACGTCTCTTGGCATGGCGGTCCTTCGGCCAGGGATCGGAGAAGTTCAGATAGATCCGGTCGACCTCACCCTTCCCGAATACCTTGTCGATATCTTCGGCATCCATGCGGATGAATTTCAGATTGGGAAGCTCATCTTCCTCCATTTTCTGGATCGCACGGAGCAGGACACTGGAATATTTTTCAATGCCCACATAGTTGATCTGCGGATTTGATTTGGCGAGGGTATGCAGGAAACGTCCCTTTCCCATACCGATCTCGATATGAATGGGGTGATCGTTACCAAAAATCTCATGCCAGGTTCCGGGGCAGCTTTCCAAAGTATCTTCCGGTACCACGTAAGGACTTCCTGCGATCACTTCACGGGAGCCGGTAATATTGCGTAATCTCATATATTTGATAACCTTTCTTTATTTAATGATTTTTCCTGTTTGATGATTTTTCTTATTTAATGACTCTTCTTGATGAATGCTGCAGATTCGTGTAGAATCTGTATTGTCAATGTACTTTATCTTGGAAAGCTTGTCAAGTGACCCTGTTGGAATGGATGACTATGCATGCCCCTGACGGAACAGGTGGTTGTGCACGACCCTGTTGCATCGGGCGGTCGTGGCGGGTTTCATATAAAACCCGGAGGAAAGAGGATGAAATGGATGATCGCGTCGGACATTCACGGTTCGGCATACTATTGCAGAAAATTATTAGAGGCATATGAAAAAGAGGAAGCGGAGAGACTTCTGTTGTTGGGGGATATCCTATATCACGGTCCCCGCAATGACCTCCCGGAAGGATATGCACCGAAGGAAGTCATTGAACTTTTGAATGCCCGTAAAAATGACATCTATTGCGTCCGGGGCAATTGTGATACTGAGGTGGACCAGATGGTGTTGGAATTCCCTGTGTTAGCGGATTACTGTGTGATTGCGGAAGGGGAGACGGCAGTCTATGCCACACATGGACATATCTATAACGAACAGAAGCTTCCGCCGCTGCATCCCGGGGACATATTGCTGCACGGACACACTCATGTGCCGAAGTGCACTGTACACGAAGAGGAATCTTACATTTATATGAATCCTGGATCGGTGTCACTGCCCAAGGAAGACAGCTGGCATGGATACATGATCTGGGAAGGCAGCGAGTTTGTCTGGAAAGATTTTGACGGACAGGAACATATGCGAAAAAAATTAAGTTAGCACTTTGGTTTTTAAGTAAAATGGTGTATGATAGAGAATGTGCATTATCATACACCATTTTTATAAAGGTTTATAAAGATATATCAGGAAGGATTTATACATGCGTTTTTTTAAGCATTTATCATATAGAACACTTTTTACGAAGGCAGTCATGGGAATCAGCGTTATCTGCCTTTTTGTGTCTGATGGACTTACAGTTTCGGCTACCACCATCAAAGAGGAGAACATTGCCTACAATCAGTCACTGGCAGTGCAGTCCAATGCAGTGGCGAACTGGCCTACGGGACCGGTGATCAGTGCGGAATCCGCAATTTTGATGGATGCGGATACCGGCGCTATCTTATATGCGAAAAATATTCATCAAAAGGAATATCCCGCCAGTACCACGAAAATATTAACGACCCTGATTGCTTCAGAACGCTGCAGCATGGATGAGATCGTGGATTTCTCCTATGATGCGGTACATGATATCGACCCCGGAAGCAACCATATCGCCATCGAGCCGGGAGAGCAGCTGACCATGGAGGAATGTCTGAATGCGATTCTGATCCGTTCAGCGAATGAGGTCTCTTTTGCGGTGGCGGAACATATCTCGGGGACGACCTGGCAGGATTTCGGTGATATCATGAACGAGCGTGCGAAGGAACTGGGATGTGTGGATTCTCATTTTGTCAATCCCAACGGCCTTCCCAATGAGGAGCATTACACCAGCGCCTATGATCTTGCGATGATCGGCAGAGCTTTTTTTGCCAATGAAGCATTATGCAAGATGACCATGACGCACATGCTGCACATTCTGCCGTCGGAGAGACAACCGGATGACATCATGGAAGTCAATAAGATGGAACTGATCCCGGGCGGAAAATACGCATATCCCTACCTGGTAGGGTGTAAGACCGGTTATACCGATGTGGCGAGAAGCACCCTGGTCTCCTGCGCGGAGAAGGATGGCATGAAGCTGATCTGCGTGGTGATGAAGGATGAGAACCCTAATTATTATGAAGATACGATTGCGCTGTTCGACTATGGATTCAGTAATTTCCAGAGAGCAAACATCTCTCAGACGGAGACGAAATATAATATCGACAATGCGGGAGCTTTTTACAGCGGCAATGATATCTTCGGAAATTCCAAACCGATTCTGCAATTGAACCAAAACGATAGTATTACCCTGCCCAACACGATTACGTTCCGGGATGCTGTGTCCGCAATCTCCTACGACAATACCGCGCCGGGGCAGGCTGCCGTGATCACCTATACCTACAATGATGTGGTACTGGGAACGGCATCCATAGATTTCACGGCCTCGGAAAAAGGAAGCAGTGTGTTTGGGGACGAGACCACAGGGACAACGGATGGGATAGAAGCTACAGCAGCGACGCAGGAGCCGGACAGCACCGGGGCTACGCAGCCGGCAGCTTCCGGGGAAGAAGATACGGCCTCCGGCGGTCCGGCAGTGATATTTATCAATGTGATCAAGGTATTTTTCTGGATACTGGGGATCGCTGTAGTGATCTTCCTGATACTTTTGATCCGGGCGTTTATTAAGAACTATCAATTCGCACATCGCAGTACCAGGCTGACGTGGCGGTTTGGCCGCAGGAGAAAGCGCTCCAGATCCCGGTACCGCTCGGTGAACCAGGACCTGCAAAGCAGGCGGAGAGAAGCTATCAGACAGGCGAAAAAGCGGCGCAAGCCCAAGAAACCAAACCGCTTCCGCGATCTGGATTTTTAGAAAAATAATTAAGGCATGTCCCATATCACAACGGGGCATGCCTTTTAAGTTCAGTGTTGCAAATTTCTATTTGCTCAATAAATATTCCGCCAGATCCACTGCGGTATCCGCATGTTCCGCATTGGCGTAGATGCCCATGACGATACCGTCTCCGCGGAAGTAATAGTTGTCGGTCAGATCCGTACAGCCGGTCAGGCAGATGCCTACCGGGATGGGATCCTGCATCTCTTCCGGGTGGAGAGGATCGGGATATTCCGGAGTATAATCGGTATTCAGATCATCGTTTGCTGCCTCGATCGCCAACACCACTTCTCTGTCCACGTAATAGAAATAAGGTTCCAGTGCCTGGAGCTGTTCTTCTGTGAGGATATCCCGCAGATCATAGAACAGGCTGCTGTTGGCATATTTTTGGAAAGAATCGAAATCCGTGATCATGCTGTCCAGCTCATTCGCTGCCACATATACCATCAGCTTCTGGGTAGAAGTGACGGAGGCCTCGTCCATGCTGTCTTCCACGATACGAATAGAAGTATCAAAGGTGATATCGCTGGTATTCAGATCGATGCCCTCTTTTTCGGCGAAATCCGTAAGGAAATCCGGCTGCTCGGAAGACATCTGGTCTAAGAGGCTTGCATTTAATAAAACAGCGTTAAAAGCGGTATCCTTCCGGTTCGTATACTGGTAAATAAAGCTTACGAGCATACCGATGATGATCACGGAAATGATCACATGCCATTTATAATAATACCAGAAATACGCCAGCTTCTGTTTAGGAGTGCCGTTTTTCAGTGCTTCCCGTTCTTCTTTAAATTCATCCATTACCGCCATGGAAAAACCGCCTTTCTGCGTGCAATATAGATTTATGATAAAGGTTCTCTATCCGAAAGTCAATGAAGGAAGTGCAAGGGGATTCTAAAAAAAGAATTAAATCGCCCCAAAAATCCGGGCATATCTTGCAAGTTTTCCACGGATGATATATCATAATAGAAAGCGATTGTCAGGAGAAACAGAATCCGGACAGACGTAAACAGAGATTTCCCGAAGGAATGGAAGAACGACACGGAAAATTTCTGTTACAGAATAAAGGAAGAGAAAAGGAAACGAAACATGAGTGATTCTTACGTAGAATGTCTGGTAAAAGCAAAGCAGCCCACATGGGCAAAAATCTTAAAAGTATTACTGGTTACCCTGACGGTGTTAAGCTGTCTGGTAATGTTTGTATTTATCATTTTCCTGCCTATAGCTCTTGTCGCGGGTGTGGGAGCTTATTTTCTGAATATGTTCACGGATCTGGAGTATGAATATCTCTATCTGGATAAGGAACTGTCTGTGGACAAGATCATGGCAAAGAGTAAGAGAAAGCGTGTAGCTACTTACAGCCTGGACCGCATGGAAGTATTTGCACCGGTCTATTCGTATCATCTGGACAACTTCAAGAACCGTCAGGTGAAGGAGAAGGATTACAGCATCGGCGAGGTTCTGCAGCCGGATGGTCGTTATGCCATGTATTATGAAGGTGGCGAGAAGATCATCTTAAGCCCCAACGAGGAACTGGTGAAAGTGCTCAAGAGCGTGGCACCCCGTAAGGTATTCAGTGAATAATGATCAGTGAGTGATTCATGAACAGAAGGATTCCGGTGAACAGAATGCATCGGAATCTTTTTTTGATACAAAATTAAAAAAATATTGAGAAAAAATCTATAATATCCGGTTGACAGCCATAGAAAACTTTGCTAAACTCATGAAAATGTTATAAGCACAGCAAATAGTTCTTATAAGTATGACTTATATTACTAAAACAAATCATTCACAAATCTTATCAAATGAACACAGGAGGAGAGAAAATGGGACAGATTATTGGTGAAGGCATTACCTTTGACGACGTACTTCTGGTACCGTCTTATTCTCAGGTAGTCCCCAATCAGGTGGATTTGACCACATGGCTGACAAAAAAGATCAAGCTGAACATTCCTATGATGAGCGCAGGAATGGACACCGTTACCGAGCACCGCATGGCGATCGCTATGGCAAGACAGGGTGGTATCGGTATCATCCATAAGAACATGTCTATCGAAGCACAGGCAGAAGAGGTAGATAAGGTAAAGCGTTCCGAGAATGGTGTCATCACCGATCCTTTCTCTCTGTCTCCCGAGCATACTCTGGCAGACGCAGATGCATTGATGGCGAAATTCAGGATCTCCGGTGTGCCTATCACCGAGGGCAGAAAATTAGTCGGCATCATCACTAACCGTGATCTGAAGTTTGAGACTGATTTTACCAAGAAGATCAAGGAGTCCATGACCAGCGAAGGCCTGATCACCGCTCCCGAAGGTATCACTCTGGAAGAAGCGAAGAAGATCCTGGCAAAAGCAAGAAAGGAAAAACTTCCTATTGTAGACAAGGACTTCAACCTCAAGGGTCTGATCACCATCAAAGATATTGAGAAGACCATCAAATATCCTCTGGCAGCCAAGGATTCCCAGGGCAGACTGCTCTGCGGTGCCGGCGTAGGTATCACCGCAAATGTACTGGATCGTGTAGCAGCTTTAGTAGCAGCCAAAGTTGATGTCATCGTACTGGATTCCGCACACGGCCATTCCCAGAACGTACTGAACTGTCTGAAGATGATCAAGGAAAAATATCCCGATCTGCAGGTGATCGCAGGTAACGTAGCTACCGGCGACGCAACCCGTGCACTGATCGAGGCTGGTGCAGATGCCGTTAAGGTAGGTATCGGACCCGGTTCCATCTGTACTACCCGTGTGGTTGCAGGTATCGGTGTTCCCCAGGTATCCGCTATCATGGACTGCTATAGCGTGGCAAAAGAATACGGTATTCCCATCATTGCTGATGGCGGTATCAAGTATTCCGGAGATATTACCAAGGCAATCGCAGCCGGCGGTAACGTATGTATGATGGGTTCCATGTTCGCAGGATGCGAGGAGAGCCCGGGAGAATACGAACTGTTCCAGGGCAGAAAATACAAGGTATACCGTGGCATGGGCTCCATCGCGGCTATGGAGAACGGCAGTAAGGATCGTTACTTCCAGGAGAATGCAAAGAAACTGGTACCCGAAGGTGTCGAGGGCCGTGTGGCTTACAAGGGCAGCGTAGAAGATACCGTATTCCAGTTACTCGGCGGTCTTCGTTCCGGTATGGGTTACTGCGGTGCACAGGATATCGAAACCCTGAAAGAGACCGGCAGATTCGTGAAGATCTCCGCAGCATCTCTGAAGGAGAGCCATCCTCATGATATCCACATCACCAAGGAAGCTCCGAACTACAGCGTGGATGATAAATAAGTTTTACAAAAAAGAGATGAGAAAGGTGATCGTAGGTCAGACTTATGATCGCCTTTTTCTGCATGCAAAGTATTTGCAATAATTGACAAAATGATCCGAATTTTTCAAGCAATTTAATAAATATAGCAAAAAATGTAAAATAATAGCTTGTATCAATTTCGGGATGCATGGTAGAATATAAATATTCGGGAAGGAATTTCTGAATATTTTACAGAGAAACAGGGGAGCAAAAAAGTGGCTGAGTTTGCATTACGTGAATTGATAGACGAAAAGCGCCTGCAGCATCTGCAGAACGAGTTCTGCAAGGTGACGGGAGTCACAGCGGTTTGTGTGGACAAGGAAGGCAGAGCCATAACAGAGCCGTACATCGATAAGTCCCTGATAAGACCGGATGGGGAAGATCCGATCTTAGGAGAATATCGGAAGAAAGCAGCGCAGGCATTAGACAGAGTACAGGAAGGATCCCTGGAGGAACAGGTGGTGGAAGAGCTGCCGGATGGCGGACATGTGGCAGCAGTTGCCGTCAGTGTGGAGAATCAGATCATTCTGTACTGGCAGGTATATGATCTGAAGAAGCTCGATACCATATCTTTTTACCAGATTCTGGATCTGTTGCGGGATACCAGTGCAGATATCTACAGAGACCGTATGTCCTGTTTCAGCGCGGAAGCCGAGAGCAGAAGGAGCAGATATGCGGAGGAAGAGATGAGCCGCAATCTCCATACGATAGAGGCTACTACGGAGATCGTCCAGCTTCTGGACAGTGATGATCAGATCGAACTGGCTATGAGCCGATGGCTGAAGATTTTGGCACAGCACATTCAGGTAGACAGCGCAGAGATTTTTCAGCTGCAGGCAGACACGGATACGATGAATGTCGTCTGTGAATGGCTGGCACCGGGACTGATCTCTTATTTTGACAAGACCAGCGGGATTCCCGAGAAATCTTTTCTCCATACAGAGAAGCCACTGGTGGTATCTACGGACAGTGTGGGTAAGCCTGACTCTGAGGAAATTGAAAAGATAGGCATGAAAGCCGTGATGATATTTCCTATCCTGAAACAGGAGAGCGGCAATATGGTGCTGTCTCTGAACCACAGAAGACAGGGGCATGTCTGGAGCATGGCGGAGATTAAATTCACTTCCGACGCGGTGAAGATCTTACAGAGTATCCTGACCAGACGGATCCAGAAAAATTCCCTGGCAGGTTCTTACGCCGCACTGGAGGAGATCCTGGACAATGTGGGATGTGCCATCTACGTAACGGATCAGAATACGGGCAGAATGCTGTTCGCCAATCAGATATTGAAGAATACCTTTGCCAAGGAACTGATGGATCATAATTTTGATGCCCTGCTGCAGTCCAGTATCCACAAGGACAAAACCAGAACTGTCAGCGTGGTATATCATGCGGAGAAGGAGACCTGGTACGATCTGTTATGCAAGGAGATCGCCTGGGTGGATGGCAAAAAAGCCAATCTGTACTCTCTGTATGACATTACAGATAAAAAGCTGTACCAGCGCCGGATCGAGCAGCAGGCATACACAGATTTTCTGACGGGACTGTATAACCGCATGTGCTGTGAGAGGGATCTGGCGAGACAGATCGATCAGGCGAAGAAGATCGGAGGAAAAGGAGCGTTATTGTATCTGGATCTGGATGATTTCAAGCATATCAATGACGGACTGGGACACCAGTACGGTGATGTGCTGTTAAAATCCATCTCCCATGCACTGAAACGGATCAATGGCATCGAGAATACCTGTTACCGTATGGGTGGAGACGAATTCGTCATTATCATTCCGCCGGACAGCTATCCCCGGTTTGGAAATATTGTGGAAGATATTAAGAAGATCTTCAGCAAACCCTGGTTTTTGAAGGATGCAGATTATTACTGTACCATGAGTATGGGCATCGTCACTTTCCCGGATGCAGGAGATTCTGTGACAGATCTGATCAAAAAAGCGGATATTGCCATGTATGAGGCGAAAAAGACCGGTAAAAACCGTGTGGAAACGTATCGGGAAGGCAATGATTCCGTATCGGGACGCCGTCTGGATATGGAGAAGAACATGCGTGATGCCACGGTGGAAGGCTACCGGGAGTTCGAGGTCTATTACCAGCCTATCATCGATATTCAGGGCGGCAAGGATGTCTGTGCCGGAGCCGAGGCACTGATCCGCTGGAACAGTGCAAAGCTGGGATTTATCTCCCCGGCGGAATTCATCCCGTTGGCAGAGTATCTGGGACTAATCAATCCCATCGGCAATTATGTGTTGACCGAGGCCTGCACCCGCTGCAAACGCTGGAACGAATCCGGTTATCCGAATTATAAAGTGAACGTAAATCTTTCCGTAGTACAGCTCCTGCAGCCGGACATCGTGGAGACGGTGGAAAAGGCGCTTGCGGACACCGGTCTGTCCCCGAAGAATCTGACCCTGGAAGTGACAGAGAGCCTCGCCATCAACGATATGGAGCGCATGAAGGAGATCCTGAACCGGATCAAATCTCTGGGTGTTTCGCTGGCTCTGGATGATTTCGGTACCGGCTACTCCTCCCTGAATCATATCCGGGAGATTCCCATTGATGTCATCAAGGTGGATCAGAGCTTTGTCAAAGATCTGGCGGAGGATGCCTACTCCCAGTCCTTTATCAAAATGGTGGCGGAGCTGGCGGAGACCATCGGCGTCAGCGTCTGCGTGGAAGGTATCGAGACCCCGGAGCAGTTCAGAGTATTGCAGGGTATGAAGGTCAAATACATTCAGGGCTATTATTTCGACCGCCCTATGGAGAGACATGCCTTTGAGGCAAAATATGTGAAGTAACAGTTCAGCCATAGAATAGCAAATGCGACGATCG
>OGUN01002825.1_pt1 | contig 9920 bp, 10 predicted proteins | sample 1553621 | NCBI WGS metagenome assembly OGUN01 (sample SAMEA2580300, study PRJEB22360) | human gut metagenome | biome: human gut; feature: human-associated habitat; material: faeces | place: Denmark | collected 2008/2010
CGGCATCTATAGAGAGGCTGCGCGGCGTATTCTCGCGATTCACGACGGGCCTGCTGCTCGGCGAGAGTGGGGTTGGCAAGTCATCGTTGGTCAACGCGCTTTTGGGCACCGAGGCGCTGGCAACCGGGGAGGTGCGTGCATCCGATGACAAGGGACGCCATACGACGGTGGCCCGTCGCATGATTCCCCTGCCGCATGATGGGCTCATCATCGACGCTCCCGGACTGCGTACCTTGCAGATACTCGATCTGGAGACGAGCCTCAGGCTCGCTTTCGACGACATCGCCCAGACCGCCTACGCCTGCCGGTTTCGTGACTGCACGCATGGCGATGAGCCCGGATGCGCGGTACGCGGAGCCGTTGCGCCCGAGCGACTTGAGGCGTACAGGCGTCTTCTTTTGGGTGGGCGTTAGTGTTACATTATGCGAACATGCCCCGAGGTGGCTTGTCGGGCGTCTAGATGAGCGGAGGGCTCATGAGCAAAAGCGGTAACTTGACCATCGTTCTGCAGGCGGGTGGCGAATCCCGGCGTATGGGACGCAGCAAGGCGACGGTTCCCTTCTTGGGCGAGCCACTTATCTGGCGTGGAATCAATCGCCTTCTCCCATTGGCAGACGAGTTCATCATCACCACCAACGAGCCCGAAAACCTTGATTTTCTCGACGATCTGGTCGAACTTGGAAAGGTTCGCCTCGTCACCGACGAGTACGACCAACGCGGTGCGTTGCGAGGCGTGTACACGGCCATCAATGCCGCATCGAACGAGTACGTCGCCCTCGTCGCATGCGACATGGTCTTTCCCTCGCGCAACCTCATCAGCGCCGAGCTCGAGGCGCTGATGGAAGAGGAGACGGACGTCGCCGTTCCCAAGACAAAGCACGGCTACGAACCGTTTCATGCCGTCTACAGGCGCTCGAGCTGCCTCCCCGTCGTTCGTGAAGCTACCAAGGCGGGCGAATCCCGGGCGACCGGATGGTTCGACAAGGTCAACATTACGGAGTTCGATGGCGACCGAGTCGCCCAGGCCGAGCCACGTGGCGGTTGCTTCATCAACGTCAACACGCCCGAGGAGCTCTCCGACGCCCAAGAGCGCATCCTTGCCGGCAAGATAGCCGAGCGCGAGGAGTTCGAGTAGGGCATCCCTTCAATCTTCGTTCAATAATTGCTTCGTATCATCTCAGCGGCACTTTATTACGATTTTGTGTTAAAACGCCCCATTGCCCATTCAATGGCGTTTTAATGCTGTGCAAAGGCTAGTATGCCGTCACGCAGATTATTGCTTGCAAGAGAGAGGACTCGTACATGAACCAGAACGAGAGACCGGTTCCTCCCGAAGGTGCGCAAAGCGCCCCTCCCGTCACGCCCCCTGTCACCAATCAGGGCGCTCCCAAGAACAAGCAGCCCAAGTCCACGGGCTCTGGCGGTGGCGTCAAGTCGTTTCTCTATGGCCTCCTTGGTGGCGTCGTCTCCATCGCCCTCGTCCTGTGCCTCGGCAGCTTCACGCCGTTGCTGGATTCGTTCAAGGGCGCTACGGTGACCTCGAGCAACGGCAACGTCATCATCAACCCCGACGAGGAGGATGTCACGCTTGCGGAGGCGGTCGCGGCCAAGTGCCTCGGTTCCGTCGCGACGATCTACGTGTATTCCGATTCCGCATCGACCAATCCCTTTGGTACCGGCGGCTCCTCTTCGAGCACACCCTCGTCTCTCGGAAGCGGCGTCATCATCTCCAACGATGGGGGGACTTGCTACATCGTCACGAACAGCCACGTGGTCAACGGTGCCTCGCGCGCCGAGGTGACCATCGGCGACAATAGGTACGAGGCACAGATCGTCGGCCAGGACGCCAAGACCGACCTTGCCGTCGTCAGCATCAAGGCAACGGGCTACACGCCCATGGAATGGGGCGATTCCGCCGACCTGACCGTTGGCGAGTGGGTCATGGCCATCGGCACGCCCTACGGTTACGAGCAAACGGTCACGACGGGCATCATCTCAGCCATGTATCGTTCTGATGTCGTGCAGGACGCCACTGGCTCGAGCTCCGTCTACACCGACATGATCCAGACGGATGCGGCCATCAACCCGGGCAATTCCGGTGGCGCTCTGGTCAATGACAAGGGCGAGCTCATCGGTATCAACACGTATATCTCCTCGACTTCCCAGTCGAGCGCCGGCCTGGGATTCGCCATCCCCTCGAGCACGGTGAAGCGCGTCGCCGAGCAGCTCATCGCGGGCAAGACGGTTACGCACGCCTTCCTCGGCATCACGATGGTCTCCTCGACCGATCCCTCCGGCGTGGCGATCACCTCCGTCTACAAGGACACGGGTGCTGCCAGGGGCGGACTGCAGACGGGCGACGTCATCACCAAGATCGATGGCAAGGCAATGACGTCTCCCAGCGACGTGAGCATCGCCGTCAGCTCCAAGAACGCGGGCGACACGATTCAGATTACGTACATCAGGGGCGGAAGCGAGCAGACGGCATCGGTGACGCTGGGAAGCGATGACCAGAGCACGCAGGAATACGCCGAAAACGGCGCACCTGCCCAGAACAACAACGGCGGCAACTCGGGTGGCTATGGCTTCAACCCCTTTGGCCGCTAGTCGACTTTCCTGCATTCGCAACGAGAGGGGCCAGCTCGTTTGAGCCGGCCCCTCTCGTGCCAAAATGGCATGTGGTCGTGGGAGCGCGAGTAATCGTGCCCCTACTTTTTGTTGTTGAAGTCCTTGACGAAACGATAGCCGTAGCCGCGCACGGTTTCGATGACGTTGGGATCCAGCCCGACGCTTGCGAGTTTGTCGCGCAAGCGCTTGATGTGCGTGTCGACGGTCTTGGTCTCGACGACGTACTGCCAGTCCCATGCCTCGCGCAGGAGCTGTTCGCGTCCGAGCACCGTGCCCGCATGACTCATGAGCGTGACCAGGAGCTCGAACTCGCGCGGGGTAAGTTCGATGTCCTTGCCCTCGAAGGTCGCATGGTGGCCCGCCTCGTCTAGGTGGATGCCGCTCACGTCAAGCACGCGCACGCCATCTGCCCCCGTGTCTTCCTCTTGCGGTGCGCGGCGCAGAAGCGCGTGCACGCGGGCGAGTAGCTCGCGGATGCCAAACGGCTTGGCAAGGTAATCGTCGCCACCCAGTTCGAGTCCGACGACCTTGTCGAGTTCCGTATCGCGGGCAGATAGGAACAGCACGGGGACGTTGCTCTTCGCTCGGATGCGGCGGCATACCTCGTAGCCGTCGATACCGGGCAACATGACATCGAGGATCACGAGGTCGTAATCGTTCGCGTTGGCCATGTCGACGGCTTCGTTGCCATTGTGGGCGACGTCGACCTGGTAGCCCTCCTTCGAGAGGTTGAAGCTGACGAAATCGGTTATTGCCTGCTCGTCGTCGACGACGAGTATTCTCTGTTCGCTTTTTTCTTCCATGGTAAGCTCCACTCAGCCATTACCTGTTACGATTTGCTTTCATTGTATGCGCTTGAGGACAGCTCGCGCTACGCTGTAATGAAATTGTTTTGAGAAACGGAGAATGCATGCTTCTGACCGTCGATATCGGAAACACGCAAACCGCCATGGGACTCTTCGAGGACGAGGAGCTCGTCGCTCATTGGGTCTTCACGACGCGCGTGCAGGACACGGCCGACGAACTCCAGTTCTTGCTCGCGGGGCAGTTCGAACTCAAGGGCATCGACCCGGCATCCTGCGATGACGTGGTGATCGCCTCGGTCGTTCCCGTGCTCACCGAGTGCTGGGCGACCGTGGGACGTCGCATGACGGGACGCGATCCCGTCATCGTGGGTCCCGGCATCAAGACGGGTCTTGCGGTGCAGTACGACAACCCGGCAGAAATCGGGGCCGATCGCGTTGCCGACGCGATGGCGGCCATCAAGCTCGAGGGCGTTCCCGTCGTTGTCGTCGACCTGGGAACAACGACCAACATCGAGGTCATTGACGAGCGCGGTCGCTTCAGGGGCGGAATCATCGCTCCTGGCATGGGCACCGGCGCCGATGCGATGTTTAGCCATGCGGCGCGTCTGCCTCAGGTCGATATCGTCGAGCCAGGGCATGTGATCGGGACGAACACGGTCGATGCCATGCGCTCGGGAATCGTTTTCGGCGAAGTCGCACGCATCGACGGGCTCGTCCGCGCCATCTTCGATGAGCTTGGCTACGAGGCGCCGGTGATCGCGACGGGCGGGTTCTCGAACGTGATTGCCGGACTCTCCCAGACCATAACACGTCGCGAGCAGCGACTCACCTTGCATGGCCTGCGGCTCGTTCATGAGAAGAACCGATAGGGTGAGGCGCCATGTCCGCATGCGATGCGATTGACGACGTTGACGCGCGAGACATCTTTGACGGCGATGTTCCGCCCGATGTCCTGCGCTTCTTCGAGGAGACGAACCTTCCCTGCGAGGTCCGCGAGTTCATGCGCGAGACCATCAACGAGATGCGTACCGAAGAGGCTCGGCAAGCTCAGTTCGTGAGCGACGTCAGCCATGAGATCCGCACGCCGCTCACCGCGATACGCGGCGCGGCGGAGACCCTGCTCGAAGGCGGAGTGCCTGAGGAGATGCAGCAGCGCTTCCTCAGCCAGATCATGAGCGAGTGTGACCGTCTGACTCGCCTTGCCAACGACTTGCTCACGCTGCAGCGTGCGGAGGGGGAGAGCATGGAGCTCACCCGTATCAACTTGCGCGCCGTCGCGGATAACTGTGCGCTGCTCATGCAGGGGCTGGTCGAGGAGCGCGGCGTAAACCTCAGCGTCGTGGGGGAGGCACCGGACGTCATGGGCAACGCCGACGCGCTCAATCAGATCTTCGTGAACCTCATCGAGAACGCGAGTCGCTTTGCCGGTGAGGGTGGACACGTACGCGTCGAGATTACCTGCAGCGAGGGTCACTCCGTCATTGCCGTCAAGGATGACGGGCCGGGTTTCGGGGACGAGTCGCCAGACCACCTCTTCGATCGCTTCTACCGCGCCGATCAGAGCCGTGCCCGGTTCAAGGGCAGCGGCAACAGCGGACTGGGGCTCGCCATCGTCAAGGCGCTCACCGAGGCGATGGGCGGGACGGTGCAGGCGGCGAACCTTCCCGGTCACGGGGCAGTCTTCATCGTCGCCATTCCCAGTCTTCCTCCCGAGAACTGGAAGGACATCGCCCCCTGCGCGCATCTGAGCGAGACGCTCGACGAAGTCCTCGATACGGACGAATAGCCCTTTCGGATGCACGGCGTTCCCGCATGCGAAAGCGTCGCTGGTACATGGCGGCATTTGCGGTACCATGTGCTCTACGCAAATCTGAAGGGAACAAGATGACTCCAACGAGAACCGTCGTGACCGTTTTGGGCAAGGACCGCAGCCGCATCGTTGCGACCATCGCCACGACGCTTGCCGATTGTGGCGCCAATATCGATGACATCCAGCAAAACGTCCTCAATGACATCTTCTCGATGACCATGCTCGTCACGCTTGACGAGGATGTCGCAACGTTCAATGAGGTGCAAGAGCGCCTTGCACGCGATGGAGAGACGCTTAACCTGCAGGTCGTCATCCAGCGCGAAGACGTGTTCGAGTTCATGTACAACGTCTAGGCACGGGCTTTCCGAATATGGCAACAGGCGAACAGGGCGATATAACGCGCAGCGAGCTCAAGAAGAACTGGGGCGTGCTCACCGCGCTCGTGTCCAAGGACTTCAAGATCAAGTACCGTCGCAGCGTCCTGGGCGTCGTGTGGTCGGTGCTCAACCCGCTGCTCATGATGGTCGTCATGACCGCGGTGTTCTCGTACATGTTCAAGTTCAACATCGAGCACTTTCCGCTGTATCTTATCCTGGGCAACATCCTCTTCGGTCTCATGAGCACGGCGACGACCACGGCGATGAAGTCCATCGTCGATTCCTCGTCGCTCATCAAGAAGATTCGCATTGAGAAGGCCATCTTCCCCGTGGAGAAGGTCCTCTTCGCCTTGGTGAACTTCGCCTTCTCGCTCATTGCGGCCGTCTGCGTCATGATCTATCTTCAGGTTTTCCCATCCTGGCAGATCATCCTGCTTCCCGTGCTGATCATCTTCGTCATGTTGTTCAGCACCGGGCTTAGCCTGCTGCTCGCGGCTCTTGGGGTGTTCTTCCATGACGTCTTTCATTTCTGGGAGGTCTTCATCACGGCCTGGACGTACGCGACGCCGCTGTTCTATCCGATGGACCTTCTCGAACCGTGGATGCAGCAGGTCATGCAATTCAATCCCATGTACCATTACGTGACCTACTTCCGTGACATCATGATGTACGGCACCGTTCCCGGCGGCATGGAGCACCTCATCTGCCTGGGCATGGCACTCGTCACTTTCATCGTCGGCCTTCTGGTCTTTCGCAAGACCGAGAAGAAGTTCATCCTCTACGTGTAGGAGCGTCCCATGGCCGAGGAGATGCAGAAGAAGACCGCGTGGGTCGAGAAGGATCCGGGAGCCGCGAGCGATGAGCCCATCATCGTCTTCGATCACGTCGACATGATCTTCAACATCGCGAGCGAGCAGCTCAACAATCTCAAGGAGTATTTCATCAAGCTGATGCGTCGTCAGCTGTTCTTCGAGGAGTTCAAGGCCCTCAAGGACGTTTCGTTCACCATTCGCCGCGGTGAGGTGTATGGCGTCGTGGGGTCCAACGGATCGGGAAAGTCCACGCTCCTCAAGCTCGTGGCCGGCGTGCTCGAGCCCTCCCATGGCACGGTCACGGTCGATGGCACCATCGCCCCCATCATCGAGCTCGGCGCCGGTTTCGACCCGGAGCTCACGGCACGCGAGAACGTGTACCTCAACGGCGCGTTGCTCGGTTACAGCAAGAAGTTCATCAACGACAATTACGACCGCATCATCGACTTCGCGGAGATTCGCGATTTTCAGGACATGCCCATCAAGAACTATTCGTCGGGCATGGTCGCCCGTATTGCGTTTGCCATCGCGACGGTCACCACGCCGGACATACTTGTCGTCGACGAGGCCCTCTCGGTTGGCGACTTCCGTTTCCAGGAGAAGTGCGAGAACCGCATCAAGGAGCTGGTCGCCCGCGGCACGACGCTGCTCTTTGTCTCGCATTCCATCGAGCAGGTCGAGCGCGTGTGCGAGCGCGCCCTGTGGATCGAGAAGGGTGTCGCTCGCATGCAAGGTGACGTTCTCGAGGTTTGCGAAGCCTATCGTCAGGGCATCTGACAAGATAGCTGTTCGTTCACCAGCTCCACGATCTCCCGGTAGGCGATGGGCCTGTTGAACTGCTCCTCGGCGATTGCCCGCCCCCGTGCGCCCATCTGCTCTCGCAATGCGTCGTCATGCGCGAGCGCGACGATCGCGCCGGCAAGTTCGATCGCGTTTTCGGGTTCGACGTTCACGCCAAAGCCGTCGTGCGTGCACTTGTCCCTGAACTCCTCGCTTTCGCCCGTATTGACGATGGGCTTTCCCGCGCAGAGGTAGTCCGCGATCTTGGAGACGATCGACTGGGGCGCCCCCTTGATGAGTGAGTTCACGAGGATGTCACTCTTGGCGAGGTAGGCGGCCATGATCCGGTAATCGACGTAGCCGTTGAAGGTGACGAGCTCCGGGACGCGCGCCGCGACGCTTTCCAGACGCTGCCGGGCCGGACCGTCGCCCAGTATCTGCAGCCGCAGTTGCATCCCGAGTTCTTCTCGGACGATGGGGGCCGCGTGCTGGCACGCGCGGATGAGCGTTTCGATATCGTAGCTCTTCGCTAGCGACCCCGCATAGGTTACCCAGAAGTCGTCTCCGTTCTTCTCGATTGCGGGGCCATGCTCCTTCACGCCGTCGTCGAAGCGCTCGACGTCGACGCCCACGTACACGGTGCGGTGCGGTATGTCCTGCATGCATCGACGTGCGTATTCGTCGGATGTCCCCACGACCGCCGTTGCGCTCGCGTACGCGATTGCGGCGTCGCGCACGAAATCGCTGAAGGCGAAGTCGGTGAGGACGGGAATGTCCACGACCATCTTCATGGCCTCCGGCCACAGGTCGTTGATGTCGACGATGAACGGTACGTCAATCTTGCGCGCGAACATCCCCGCGGTGGCGGCAATGTTGTTGGGTGGAATCTGGCACCAGATGAGGTCGTAATCCGCACCATAGCGCTCGAGATAGGTATTCAGGTTCTTGGCAAAGACGTTCTGGCTGTATATGCGAATCGGATTGATGTTCGAACTGTATCCGGGCTCCTCGATGAAGATGACATCGTAGGGAAGCTCGTGGTACTTGGGGTTCACGATATCACGGCGCTTCTTCTCCCAATGCTGAAACGTCGAGGTGAGCAAGTCGACGTCATGGCCCTCCCGCGCGAGGAGCTCGGCGATGTAGGATGTGCGATTGAGACCAGCCGCCTCGTCGGCAAGCTTTACGGCCTGGGTTATCACGGCGATTCTGGCGTTACGCACAGACACTCCTTAACTCGCGAATTTGCGGCACCTCTCCTATGCCAGCCGGTCGTCGATAGACGTATTCTATTCCAGCCTGACCTTTTATTGAAACTCGATACAATATATATCCATGAATACCTATCTGAGAGAGCTTACCGTCCAGTTCGCCAAGTTCGGCATCGTCGGCGTCATCGCCTTTTGCATCGACTACGGGCTCTTCCTGCTGATGACCTATGTCTTCGGAATCAACTACCTCATCGCCTCCGCGATCTCGTTTGTCATTTCGACCATCTTCAACTTTGCGGCGAGCATGCGGTACGTGTTCGCGGGCAAGCGCGGCCAGACGCGATCGCAGCAATTCGTCATCTTCTTCGTGCTGAGCGTCGTCGGCCTTGGTGTCAACCAGCTCGTGCTATGGATGTGCGTCGATTTGCTCGCGTGGCTCGCGTGGGTCGGAAAGCTCGCGGCCACGTTCATCGTCATGATCTTCAACTTTGTCACACGCAAGGTGTTCCTCGAGGATCATGACGGACGCCGAAGATAATCTACGCTATGCTTGTGCGCACGTATTCTCGGGAGGGAACTGATCATGGCTCATTATGATTATTTGGTTGTCGGTGCAGGTCTCACGGGCGCCGTCTTCGCGCACGAGGCGCGTAGGGCTGGCAAGACCTGCCTCGTTATCGACAGGCGCGACCATATTGCCGGAAACGTGTACACGCGCAAGGTCAACGGAATCAACGTGCATGAGTACGGGGCACATATCTTTCACACCTCCGATAAGCGCGTCTGGGATTACGTAAACCAGTTCGCGGAGTTCAACAGCTACGTCAATGCCCCCGTCGCGAATTACCACGGCGAGTTGTATAACCTCCCCTTCAACATGAACACCTTCTCGAAGATGTGGGGCATTCGTACGCCCGATGAAGCGCGCGAGAAGATCGAGCAGCAGAAGGCCGCTGAAGGGATCACCGATCCGCAGAACCTCGAAGAACAGGCGCTCTCGCTCGTGGGCCGCGACATCTTCGAGAAGCTCGTGAAGGAATACACCGAGAAGCAGTGGGGGCGTGATTGCAAGGACCTGCCCGCCTTCATCATCAAGCGTCTGCCCGTCCGCCTCGTCTTCGACAACAACTACTTCAACGATCGTTACCAGGGCATTCCCATTGGCGGTTACACCAAGATGGTCGAACGCATGCTCGAGGGCACGGACGTGCGCCTGAATTGCGATTACAAGGAGCTCGTCGCGGTCGAGCCGGACATCGCCGACCGCGTCATCTACTGCGGGCCCATCGACGAGTTCTACGACTACGAGCTCGGTACGCTCGAGTATCGCAGCCTGCGTTTCGAGAGCGAGCTGCTCGAAGGGGAGCAGAACTGGCAGGGCAACGCCGTGGTCAACTACACGAGCCATGACGAGCCCTTCACGCGCATCATTGAGCACAAACACTTCGAGTTCATGAAGGACGAGAACGGCGGCCTTCTACCCGATACCGTGATCA
>OGUN01002853.1_pt1 | contig 9849 bp, 9 predicted proteins | sample 1553621 | NCBI WGS metagenome assembly OGUN01 (sample SAMEA2580300, study PRJEB22360) | human gut metagenome | biome: human gut; feature: human-associated habitat; material: faeces | place: Denmark | collected 2008/2010
CTGGTTTTACACCCAAATACTTATCTGTTTCTACTTATGATTACAACAGATGTAACCTTCCTGGTCATATGCTTTTCTTTCTTTATGAATTAATTCTATTAACCTTTGCAATTCAAGTATATCTGATTTGATATCCTTAAAATGTTCACACTGTTCATCATATCTTTTACGAGAACCAGACTTCAAACGGGATTCAATATCATCCGGTATTAAATAGGAAGAACGCTCTTTGCCTAAATATTGCCGAAACTCAAAGAGAAATATGCTGATTCCAGCCAGATCAAAGTCGCCGAAGTGAAGATAATGGTTGGAAATAGTGCACAGCCATCTTCTAAGGTCGGTCGACTGAGGATACCGGGATACAAACAGCACTTTGTCTGAAAGTCCATGAGCATGAAGATACTCCTCAAAGAATCTGCGCTGCCTACGGATCATACTGAAATTTTCCATATTCTCGACACCAATTACTACGACATCTTCGGGAATTGTAAATTTCTTCCAATCTGAGACAAAGAGGAAGCTTCCTTCTTGCGGATTTACCGGGAATGGTTCTCCACCAAGGAAACACTCGACACGTTCATAACTGTTTACAGGAAACCCAGGGCAGGAACGAATCATAACAAGTTTGGAGTTTCCTGTTTCCGTTGCCATTAAAGCACGGGAATCGTAAGTGCACAAGTGACGCTCGACAAGAACAACGCCATCACTTATGTACACGTGATTGAGGCTCCGGGGAAGACCAAAGACAATCTTTATGTACTGCTTAACTATTGGTTTACTGCGACCTTCAACGACGCAAATGCGGTCATAAAGTTGAACGACAAGGCATTGGGCACCATCATCGCACAGGGCCATGTTGCCGACATTGCACAGCATGCAGGAGGCACCAGCGCCTACAACGTCAGCATCAGTCCTGTAATCAAGTGTGACATAAAGGACGAAAGAGTCCGTGTCACCTACACCGTACCTTACTACAAGGTTGTACGCACCATCGGCGGCGGATGGATGAGTGCCCTGGGCGGCGGCAATAGCCGCCAGACTCAAACTGATGAGAACTGGGCTATAGACAAATGTTTCCCCTTTGCAAAGAAAGACTCTCACAAGAAAACCTCATGCAAGGCCCTTGTCATGGCTCACGCTTACTCAAATGTGGTGATGGACAAGATTGAAGAGTGCATAACGAACGGACTCTCCGGCAACGAAGGGAGCGACTGGTAGAACCGTAAACGCTAACGCTTTACATAATCAGGGAGATGCATGCCATGAGTATGCACCTCCCTTTCTTTTTGTTTTTGCCGCCTGCCATGACACCGCCCACAATGCAGCATGGAGCTTGCCTGGGTTACATCGCGCCTGAATAGAATGATATGATAAAACAAGATCATATATCTTAATATATAATGAATGTTATAAGATTTCGTGAAGTCAAGCCAATTCCGTAACTTTGCATTATCATCATGAACGAAATTCATATCATACTTACAATATATCTCATTGCCATCAACATCGCAACCTTCTTTGTATATGGCATTGACAAGTGGAAGGCAAGGCGTTCCAAGTGGCGCATCCCCGAGTCCACGCTGCTCACGCTTGCGGTTTTGGGTGGCAGCATTGGCGCTTTTATCGGCATGAGAACATGGTACCACAAGACGATGCACAATAAATTCAAGTACGGTGTGCCATTGATTATCAATCTGCAAGTGGTCTTAGCCGTATATATTTACATAAGATTTCACTGAAATTGCGGAAAGCATGAAATACATATTGGCAATAGACTCATTCAAAGGCAGCCTGTCGTCTGCTGAGGTTGAGGAAGCCTTGGCACGCTCGCTGTATAAATATGGTGCAGAAGTGGTTTCCATTACAATGTCGGATGGTGGCGAAGGAATGCTCGAAGCATTCACGGAGGCAATGCATGGCAATATAGTGGAGGCACAGGTGCACGACCCGCTCATGCGCCCCATCACGGCACAATATGGCATAGCTAATGACGGAACTGCAATAATTGAGACTTCAAGGGCTTGCGGACTGACCCTGATGACGGAAGAAGAGCGTAACCCGATGGTGGCAACCACCTACGGTGTGGGCGAACTCGTGGCGCATGCCGTGAAGCAGGGCGCTCAAAACTTCATCATCGGTCTTGGAGGAAGCGGAACAAGCGATGTAGGCATAGGCATGTTGAAGGCAATGACCGATATCTTTGCAAAAGGAGAAACGATAGACCGGGTGATTAAACACACATTGAAGGATTGCAAATTCACGCTTGCCTCCGATGTCCGCAATCCGCTTTACGGTGAGAATGGGGCTGCGCAGGTCTTTGCGAAACAAAAAGGGGCAAACGAAGAAATGATTGCCAAGCTTGATGAGAGAGCGCAGCGCTTTGCCGGTTTTTCATACCGCCACTTCGGCTTCGACCGTTCAAACGCGCCAGGGGCAGGGGCTGCTGGCGGGTTGGGCTATGCTTTCATGCAATATTTTGGCGGGAAGGCCGTGTCGGGAGCCGACCTCCTACTCGACATCATTGACTTTGACCGACTCATTGCCGACGCCGACGTCATCATCACGGGCGAGGGCCGTGCCGATGGGCAGACGTTGATGGGCAAACTACCTGAACGCATACTGCAAAGGGCAAAGAAACATAAAATACCCGTATGGCTTGTTGCCGGGCAAGCAAAAGACAAAGAACGCCTGCTTGCTGCCGGCTTTACAAAAGCGGTAGGCATAACGCCAGAAGGAATGGACATGGACGAGGCAATGAACCCCGACGTGGCAAAAGACAATATACGACGATGGGCAGAAACAGTGAAACAATAAACAAAGACTATGGCAAACAAAAGAGAATACGCGGCAGCCAACAAGCGTTGGCTGGAAGAGAAATCACAAGAGGAAGGAGTGAAAGCGCTCCCAAAGGGAATCTACTATAAAGTATTGGCAGAAGGAAAGAACGATGGCGTTCACCCCTCTCCAAGAAGCATTGTGACAGCTCACTATACGGGGCGCACAATCGATGGCAAGCAGTTTGACTCCAGCCGTGGCGGTGCTCCACTCGCTGTACGCCTTTGTGACCTCATCGAAGGGTGGATCATAGCCATGCAGTATATGTGTGTGGCCGACAAATGGGAGGTGTATATCCCGTCGGAGATGGGCTACGGCAAGTTTTCACAGCCTGGCATCCCCGGTGGCAGCACGCTCATCTTTGAGATAGAGTTGTTGGGGATAGCATAGACAATCGCCACCAGGGAGCCAATGATAATATGTTTGCCCAATAAACAAATACTGGTTTTTGTCGTCTGGAATGACTGCCGACTTTGTATAAGGCGCTTCGAACTACTGCAAAGCAAAGTCGGCAGCCAATCTGACGACAACAAGAGCGGGCGTTCGGAATGCATTTTAGGAATGTCATAACGAACGTCCGACGGCCTATCAATTGTTGGTAAAGCCGCAAAGCCAATGCGAGCAACAAACTCAATCCAGCCGAGAGGGATTGCCAGCAAGGTCATAATAGAGTCGCGACAGGTTTCCTTCCCAATCTACAGGCTGCATATACCCGTTACCAACCACTGCCGGAAGAATTGATTTCATGCGTGGGATGGCAAGCGGCAGGAACGAACCGCAATGCGGCACGACAACCCTCAGGTTCGGATAGCGCACCAGAACGTTCCGCGACAGCATATTCACTATGGCACGAGTGGTTTCCGCGGGATACTCGTACATGGCAAGTGGTGTGATGCGGATGATGTTTTCCGGGTAGGGAGTGGGCCGGTGAGGATGGACAATGACTACGGCATGGCGTTCATTCAACACCTCCATCAACGGGTCAAGCTCCGGGTCTCCCAGATACTGCCCGCGGCTGTTGGTTGCCAGCTTGATGCCGTCGGCACGCAAGGTGCCAAGCGCATAGATGGCCTCACGTATGGCAGCATCCACATCAGGCAAAGGAAGGGCGGCACAGAACAAGAAACGTCCCGGGTGCTTTTCCTTTGTTTCCGCCGCCACCTCGTTAACATGACGTATGCAGGCAGCACTCTCCACACCATCGCCGTAATACGGTTGCGGGGCAGGCATGGTCAATACGGCGCAACCAATACCAGCGCTGTCCATGAAGGAAATATGGTTTTCTGCCTCCCATTCGGGCAGCGGGAACGTTTCCTCAAGCTCTGCGCCATGCCTACGCAAAAGTTCCTTGTATTCCGACAGTATGATGTGCGTATGTACATCTACCGCCATCTGCGCATGAACCATGATGTTTGACATTAAGGCTGTCAGCCCAATTATGATTCGCTTCATTCGCATAAGCCTATTTGTTGGTCAGCGCTTCCTGGTCGGCGGGATATCGTGCGCCAATGATTTCAATGCTGTCAAGATGCCGACGTATATCGGCCAGTTCCTCAGCAGTAAAACAAACGTCTACCCCTCCTATATTCTCTTTGATGCGTTCTATCCGTTTCGTGCCTGGGATAGGAACTATCCACGGCTTTTGTGCCAGCAGCCAGCCGATGGCAATACGTGCGGGAGTCGTTTCCTTCTTGCGAGCCAGCTCCTCCACATATTCCACCAAAGCCACATTGTGTTGCATGTTCTCGGGCTGGAAACGCGGGATGGTGGAACGGAAATCCGTCGTTTCAAACGTAGTGTTGCGGTCGAAGCGCCCTGTCAGCATGGCTTTCCCCAGCGGACTGAACGGCACGAAGCCTATGCCCAGTTCCTCAAGCGTGGGCAGCAGCTCATTTTCCACCTGGCGATACCAAAGGGAGTATTCGCTCTGCACGGCCGTAAGCGGACAGACGGCATGGGCGCGTCGCACTGTGGCGGGTGCCGCTTCCGACAATCCCCAATGCAACACCTTGCCCTCTTTGATGAGCGAGGCAACCGTATCAGCCACCTCCTCTATAGGAGTGTCGGGGTCCACCCGATGCTGATAATACAGGTCGATGTGGTCGGTACGGAGGCGTCGGAGCGAGCCCTCTACCGCCTTGCGGATGGTGGCAGGCTTGCTCGACAGGCTTACGGGACGTGCCGATGTATTGAGGTCGGGCATGTTCACCAGGTCGTAGCCGAATTTTGTGGCGATGACCCCCTTGTCGCGTACCGGTTCCAGTGCTTCGCCCACCAACTCTTCATTCTTGAACGCGCTGTAGACCTCTGCCGTATCAAAGAACGCAACACCCAACTCCACTGCTTCACGCAAGGTAGCTATGGCTTCCTTCCTGTCGGGATATGGCGGATAGCTCTGCGTAAACCCCATGCATCCAAGCCCTACTGCCGAAACCTCCAATCCCTGCTTGCCCAATATTCTCTTTTTCATAACAATAATAACTTTAAGTTGTTTCCTTATTGCAAAAGTAAAGGGATATCATGGAAAATCACACATCCCATTTACGGATAAAACAAACGTGTTTACTGTATATGGCAGATGATACACCACAAGGCAATCAACATCATTTCCGTATATCGCGCATACCAAAGTGACGCCATAGGTCAACTGCCACATTGTTTACATTGCCAAACACATTCAGCCTATTGACGAATTTTCAAAGCGTCGGCTCCGGATTGTTCAAACCTGTGGGCACAGCTAATCATTCGATGAGAGTGTAACCGTCACATTGCCATTTCCCAACGCTGATTTCAACCGTGTGCCGTCCGCATTGTCTATCCGCCCAACCCGGGTAAAGTTCCACGAATTGGTAGAATAATAAATCACCAGATACTTTCCCTGGTAAAGAATGATGTCACCGGGCCCTGTTGTTGTCTGCCTGTCATTGCGGGGGAGGTTTGTGCCAAGCGGCCCAACTTTTTCCATGTTACCGTAATCCTCCATTTCCACGGTTACGTCTCCTTTAGACAGCAACGCCATCAAAGCGTCAGCTGACGAATTATCCACCAAAGTGGCTGTGAATGTCTCGCCGCCTTTGATGGTCAGTCTGATTGAATTTGTTTTCATACTATTGTCATTTTCATTTGATTGTCCGAATATCGGTAATGATACCAACATACAAGTCAACAGTTGTACGACTTTCCTGACTTTCATATTATATATTTGATTCTGTTTTCCGGCTCCACCATTTTTACATGGCAAGGAAGCCAATGAACCCACTTAAACTTTCTCCGAAAAGTCTTTTTTGCCTCATTCCGAGGTTCTTTTCGGTCAGTTTCTTCCCCGTCATTCGTCACGTAGCCCGCTACGCTCTTCTTTCCGGCAAAGAAACAGCCACGAAAACATTACTCGGGCTGAAGTCGCAAAAAGTTTAAATGAGTCCAATAATCCGTTTTGTAAATGCCTTCATTGCGACGCATTATCATACAGAGAAGAATAGACAGAAGGGATGAGGACTGTGATGTTCCTCATCCGTCTGTTTTTACTACTTATAAGATTCCTCATACACATTCACGATGTCTGCGTCAGACATCTGGACACGGTCACTGGTGAACATGACGCCCATCACTTCGCGGGTGTTGCGCATCAACGTTTCAAACTCTTCGGGAACTATACCATAATCCGACATCTTCAAGTCGGCTACTCCACAGGCCTCCTGCAGTCGGGTCAGTGCAGTAAGGAAGTCTTCCGGCTTATAGGCTTCCGTCATGCCCATTGCCTGTGCCATGCGGATGAATCGGTCATCGCATGCATGGTGTTCGATGAAGTATTTGTAATAGGCACGGCTCACCATTATCAGTCCTGCGCCGTGAGGCAGGTTGGGATGATAGGCCGAAAGCGCATGTTCCAATGCATGCTCACTGGTTATAAGCGTCAGGCACATCACACCGCCAGACAATGTGTTGCCAAAAGCAACGCGTGTACGGGCCTCAATATCATTTCCGTCCTTAATGGCACGGGGCAAATATTCGGCAATGTTACGGATGGCCTCGAGGGCATACATGTCACTCATCAGGTTGGCACCTTTGGCTATATATCCCTCTGTGCTGTGGAACAAAGCATCGAAACCTTGGTATGCAGTGAATGTTGCCGGTACGCTTTTCATCAGTTCCGCATCGACAATGGATAGAACGGGGAACAGCGACGCGTCTCCCACAAAAGCTTTTTCAAACGTATCTTCCTTTGTGATAACGCCCGAGCTGTCGGTCTCCGACCCCGTACCCGCAGTGGTAGTAATGGCTATGATTGGCAACGGCCTTACGGCAATGGACAGTCCTTTTCCTGAACCGATGGGCACGTAATCCCACAGTTCGCCTTCGTTCGTTGCCATCACGGCAATGGCCTTGGCACAGTCCATGACACTTCCGCCACCAAGCGCTACGAGAAAGTCACAATCATTGTCGCGTGCCACCTTTGCCCCTGCATTGACATTACCGACAGAGGGATTGGGAGCGACACCGTCGAAAACGAATGTTTCCACGCCCGCCCTGTGCAATTGCTCTTCCGTGCGGGCAAGGTAACCGTTGGCACGGGTCGATTTCCCGTTTGAGATAATTATCAGCGCACGTCTGCCCGGCATTGGTTGATCACCTAATTTGTTCAACATCCCTTCACCAAACATCACACGTGTTGGGATGTACATGTCGTAATTGTTGTTTGTTTCCATATATTACTCGTTGATTAAATTGTTGCAATGTCACTCAAATTTCCTTCCGCACAGATTCCGACCTTGCGTGCATAGAAGTTTAGACAATGGTTTATGGCCCACCCATCCGCATCCCGGCAGTTAGAACAACTGCGCAAAGTATCTATGCTGCCACTCATAATCGCTTGTGAAGTAATTTTGGTGCAAAGATAACAGACTGCCTCCGTAAATGGGATAACGCATTTACGGAGGATTGTAACCGAATTACGGATTGTTTCCCACACCCCGTTCTCACCATAAACAAGGTGGATTATGAATTGCCTCACCTACAGGACTTTGTTAGGAATGCACCACATTGCACAGCAAGGCATCCAACAACGAGAAAAACAACAATAATCGTGCAAACCAGAGGCCGACCATCGCGACAGGACATCGGCGCCATATATGCCACACGCTGCCACGGCACAGCATACAAAGAAACATAAAAGGAACAAAATGCAAACGTAAGTTGTTCGCGGCAGTAAGTGCCTTACGATAAGCAGTACGCACGATTTCCTTAGGCGAGGGAAACCGTGCGTATGCAGAGCATTTGCCACCTTGACCGGTTTGACGCAGAAGAGCGTTGAGTAAAGCCTCTTGTCAAGCCGAATATTCGCAACGTGCATGTGGCTTTTTCAGATTCATGCAAAACCACAAATGCTTACGCTTGTCTACTTAACCACCCCAAGCCAGCCAATCACCTCAACTGCATTCGATACTCATTAGGGGTGCATCCGGCAACCTTCTTGAACAGACGGCTCAAGTGATGGGGATATTGAAAACCAACTTCATAAGCTATCTCGCTGACAGTTTTGTTTGTTACCAACAGCCGGTCTTTCACTTTGCTGATTATTGCCTGGTGAATGTATTCGATGGCCGACTTTCCCGTCTTCTTCTTAACAAGGTCGCCAAAGTAGTTGGCTGAGAAATGAAGCTGGTCGGCGCACCAGGCCACAGAGGGTAATCCGAGCTCTATTGGCTTCCTGGAGTCGAAATAACCATTCAGCAAAGCTTCAAACCTTGTAAGGACATCAGAATTGATAACCTCGCGGGTTGCAAATTGCCTGTCGTAGAAACGAAGGCAATGGTTAAGCAAAACTTCTATGTTGGAAATAATGATGCTGCGGCTGTGCTTATCGATAGGGTGGCGAAGCTCCTCCATCTCTTCGAAACAATTGAAGATTGTCTGCCGCTCACGCTCCGACATGTGCAACGCCTCATTCACTTCATACGAAAAGAAGGTGTATTCCTTCATCTTGCGGGCAAACAACGTACCACGTATCAAGTCCGGATGGAATAGCAACGCATAGCCTTGCGGGTGCAGGGTCTCTCCGTCATCATCGATACCTCCCACTTGTCCCGGGGCAATAAACACCAGAGTTCCTTCCTGGTAGTCATACATATTGCGCCCGTAAGAAATGGGGCCGTGTATTTTCTCTTTCAAGAAGATGGCATAGAAACCGAAACATTTGCAACGGTGCTTCAAAACCTCCACCTTGGAAAAATCGACTATGCCCACCAAGGGATTCAGTGTTTCCAGTCCCAAAAACTCATTATAGTCGTTGATTGTCTGCAAGTCTAATATTTCACCCATGCTTTTTCACCTTTTTCGTTTTACTGCTCAAAAGTACGGAATTATTCCCAAAGCCAATTCAGTTTTGCAACTCATTCTGTAAAATAGGTAGGAGATTCTGTGAAATTGGTTCGCAACGTTTCGTTTGCAATGCTGTTCGCCCAAATTGGTGCATCAATCTGTAATTTATGTATAAGCAAAAACAGCCAAACAGTATAATTTTGCACACGAAAAATAACACATAAACAATATGAATCCATTCATAAGATTTATTAAAAACTGGACCTTGCCTATCGGCATGACATGCGGCGTGATGGGATTTATGGCATTCCACAATATACCTCAACTGTCGCCAGCAACCGCTCAAACACAGAAAGCCACCGCAGGGCCATTGCGGAAAGAGGCTTCAACGACATTGCCACTGTCGACATCATGGACGAGGACGGAAGCCTGGACATACCCGTCGGCGACAACACCCACATACAGTTTGACCGTGTGGGCAGCCATATTGCCAACTATGATTTCCTTATCAACATCGCTCACTTTAAGGGGCACGCGATGGGCGGCTTCGGCGGTGTGCTGAAAAACCAAAGCATCGGGATGGCTTCGCGCGAGGGCAAGACACTGATACACACTGCCGGCGACTACGAGAACCCCAACCAGGTATTCAACAACCGGCAAGGTCAAGACGCCTTTCTCGAATCGATGGCTGCGGCA